>JAEEGJ010015360.1_pt1 | contig 17884 bp, 10 predicted proteins | sample 8958761 | NCBI WGS metagenome assembly JAEEGJ01 (sample SAMN16246546, study PRJNA631951) | gut metagenome | biome: gut microbiome; feature: rumen; material: RS-attached | host: Bos | place: Iran: Karaj | collected 2018-10
ACAAGATCGGCGTGAAGGCCGACCTCATCATCGGTTGCGCTGGCGGTGGTTCTAACCTCGGTGGCCTTATTAGCCCGTTCGTTGGTGAAAAGCTCCGTGGCGAAGCCGACTACGATATTCTCGCTGTTGAACCGGCAAGCTGCCCGAGCTTCACTCGCGGTAAGTACGCTTACGACTTCTGCGACACCGGTAAGGTCTGCCCGCTCGCCAAGATGTACACCCTCGGTTCTAGCTTCATCCCGTCTGCAAACCACGCTGGCGGTCTCCGCTACCACGGCATGAGCAGCATCCTCTCTGAACTTTACGATCAGGGTCTCTTGCGTGCAACGTCTGTTGAACAAACTAAAGTTTTCGAAGCAGCAAAGCTCTTCGCACAGACCGAAGGCATCCTCCCGGCTCCGGAATCCAGCCACGCTATCCGTGCAACAATCGACGAAGCTCTCAAGTGCAAGGAATCCGGCCAGGCCAAGAACATCGTGTTCGGTCTTACCGGCACGGGTTACTTCGACATGGTTGCTTACCAGAAGTTCAACGACGGCGAAATGAGCGACTACATCCCGACGGATGAAGACATCGCGAAGAGCCTCGCCCAGCTTCCGAAAGTCGAAGGCTAATTTGCCTTGATGAAAAAAAAGCTATTCATTTGCCTGTTAATGATGCTCCCCGCCTTATCACAGGCACACGAATTAACAAAAGAGAAACAGGATAAAAATCCTGTTTTTCTTTTGCCTTACGACTTGACAATCGGTGGTGGATCAGGGATGTTTTCTGTTGGATTGGATTTTGTTTTTTTCAAGCATAATTTGATCTATGCAACCCCTAAAGATACCACCATCCATGGTCCGTGGGATCCAACGCATGAATTATGGTGGACCGTTCGAACGCGATATATCTACGATCTCGACGAACACCAAGTAGGACTGTTTTTACAGCCGAACCTACGTTATCTATGGAATATTCTTCTTGCCGATGTCACTGTCGGTCCAGAAATTGGATGGAAGAGGGAAACAGGCTTTGATTACGGATTTTCCGTCCGCCTAGGTTTTATCGCTTTTTTCTACATAGAATTGGGTCATTTTTACAATTCTGATAAAACTTATTTCAACTTTCTGTTCAACATCCCTATTATTCCGATGAATGAGGCTGAATACCACAGTTACAACTAATTTTTGATATTGAACTATAAAAGCCTCGGATTAATCCGAGGCTTTTGCTTTATTTCAATTTCACGACTTTGCGGTTGCGGGCGATGGATTTAGCTATCGTTCGCGCCCACTCACGCGGTAACGACGTTCAACGCCATTTTTCTTGAACCGGACAAACAGACTTTGTTCGCTATAATCAAAATAAAGTCTTGGCGACTGCGATTCTACCGCACGTACACTTGGCAAGTTTCGAATGGCATTTGTGCTATCCTGAGCGGTCGTATCCGTTTTCGAAGAATCCGTCACGACAGTATCTTTCTTGCTCGTGTCAGGAGGCGGTTCCTGCGACTTGAGGATTTCGAGCATTTTTTCGGCATAACGTTCACCAAATTTCTCATACCCTTCACGAGTGAAGTGCAAAGTATAGCTCGCCTCTTTAAGCGCCGGGCAACCCTGTGCCGAAATCAAGTGTCCGTTCGGGATGAGGTCCGCGGCCTGTTTCACGGCATCGTTACGCCAACCCAAATCCCCTGTCGGAGCAAGTTCACCAATGAGAATCGGGGTCTTTTCCGGGTCCAGTTCCAGTTCCTTAATCAAGTCGTCATAAACTTTCTTGACGCGTTTCGGCCAGTCGTTCATCTGGTAGTCCGCTTCACCCTGATGGAACAAAAATCCCTTGATGACGCCTTTCTGCTTTGCGATTTTGCCCATCTCGACAATGCGTTTGTACAAATCGCCGCCATATTCGTCCAGGTACTGGATCCACCAGGTATCGCCCTTGTTCTTTGCGCTTTGAACGTAAGACTTGTTGCGGTCCTTGTCGAACAAGTCGATGCTCTGCCCGCCAATAGCTACGTTCGCGACGGCAATTTTGATGCTGTCCGGGAGTTCCTTCACCATTTTGCGTCCAAAGATATCGACAATTCCCACCTTGGATTGGCTATGTCCCATCGGAGGTGCCGCCGGATAGAACTCGCCTACCTTCTGGTTGGAATGATTTGCGGCTCGCAACACTAGGAATCGCGGGTCCTGCACACGGTCTTTATCGGTTACTGTCGCCTGCCCGGACATGTTCGATTGCCCGTAAGCAAGGTAAATATGCAGGTTCGGGTCCTGCGCAAAACTTACCGCACCGAGTACGGCAATTGACATTAGGATTTTTTTTAGCATTTGTCCTCCAAACAAAAAGCTGTCACCCACGTGACAAATTATACAACCCTTGTCTTTAATTATAATAAAAAAGAACCCCTTATCGAGGTTCCTTGAAATAATTGTGTTGTCAAAAAATGCAATGCAGCAATTCTTTATTCTAAAGAATTTGGAACATTCCACATTCTCTTTTTGAAATCATAACTAAAGCGTTCTTTAAGGTTATTGTTATTCAAAATTTTCACAACATTACCATCATCCATAATCTTCAAAGATTCGTAATCTATATTCAATATAGGATGAAAATCATCAACCGATTCTGCGTTTTTCGGATTAAAGCACACAGAATAACTAAGCTTGCCTCTATTCCTTTGCGATCCATCACCGAATACAAAAACATTCTTCCCATGCTGAACTTTTCCAACGTTCGCCGACAACGCTAAATCCATTTTATCAAAATCAAGATGGTCTAAAGCAATAGCCTTACTTCCCTTGTGAACATAAAAAACAAGTTTGAAATAGCAAGTCATTTCGCTATCAAAATCATGAGCATTAAACAAATCTAAGCTCATATTTCTAGCATACTTGAATGGTTTTAAAGTAAGTTTATACATAACTGCATTTTTTCCATCAACCAATTTAAGTCTTTTACTTTCGTCTAGCACTGAATATTCATTCAGATCCACGAATTCATCATTATTGATTTCATGAGCTTTATCGTCCGTAAGAATTTTGTCTAGAACAGCGACATGATTTAAGAACTTAAATTTATGCAAATACTTTTCAATTATTTTATTCAACTTCGATAATTCAATTTCATAATCTTGCGCTATCGACAACGCAATTCCGTACTGCGTAAACTTGCTATAATCATCAGCAATTTCAGCAATATTTTTAACACTAGATTCAGCTCCATCCAATAAAAATCCGTTTCTATCCAAGAGAGGTATTTCTATAGCTTCAAGTTTTTCAAAATACTTGTCTATTGAGAATTGCACTGCTTTTACTTTATTATTAAATTCAAAATTATCTTGAGCACCACTTGATGTTATAGATATTTTCAAGTTATCCTCATTCAGTTGGAATGGTAAAATTTTACCGACCTTCGCTTGTGTAACGCCCGGCAAATCTAACACAAATGAATTAAAATTCGACATCAAGAAAACATTGTCGTTTGCAATCGATGTTTTCACATCATAAGAAACAACCGCATTGATATCCGTTTCAAAATTCATTATAGCAAAATCGACATTTTGCTTTTCAATTTTTGGATAAAATTCAACAGCCAACGACTTGCCAAGAACATCAACGGCTTTCAGCACATCCTCAGATTCTTTAAAGACATCGAACACGTCCGCTGCAGAATCATTTTGAGTTCCAATCCTGATATTTATCGCCGATAAAAGCTCTTCCACCTTTAGCGCATTCACAGCGCCATCGTCAATCGACAAGGTATCCAAAGTCTTTTTTACGCTCGGCAAATCCAGCAGAACAGCATTTTCAGATTTTGTCATATTGTTTTGCAAGGCTTGCAAAACCTTCGCATCGAGACCGCTGACAATCTCTATAATTTCTTGGGTACTGTATTCACGTTCACCAATTTTCAATTTTTTTCCGATATACGGAATTTCAAAATCGTCCCCCAATCTAGGGTACGAAACTTTAGACGATGCATTAGGCAAATTGCTATTTGTACTTTTTTGAGGAACGCCACTTACAGAGCAAGCGCATAGCGTAAAAAACAATAGCAAAGATGCCAAAGACAACAATTTTTTCATTTATTCCTCCAAATAACTATTCATAACGACTTTTTACATCATACAAAATAGAATATTTAAAGGAAAAAATGAATGTAATTTGTGGTTTATTGGTTAATGCAGGAGCACGCGCTTTGTCATACGGCTATTTTGCACGCGGACAATATAAATGCCATCGCGGAAGCCTGCCGAACGGAGCGAGGCCTGAATATCGCCGTTATATTTGGCGGTTCCAAGCATTTTGCCATTGACATTGTAAATCCGCAATTGATTTGGCGTTTTCACGCGGTCCAAATCCAAATTGCGGACAAGCGTTGTTCCGCCAGGGTTTTGCCCGACAGAATCTTCGGCAATCGCATACCATTTCGCATTTTCGATACTCGCCGTCGCTTCCGTCGGCGGAGTCGTCAAGTTTGCCCCAAAGTTTGCATTATTGAGCATTCCGTCATCGATCATGCCGTAGAAAATTCCCTTTGAAAGTTCCTTCGAGAAGTTATTTTCAAGGTCGCCACGCAACTGCGCCGTGCCACCGACAGTCTTATATTCGACCGGCCACATCACGCCATAGACTTGCGCATTGTCCTTGATGTCACTTCCTAAAATCACCGAAAGTGCACCGACTTTGGCCTTGCCGCTAATCGTCCCGCTCACAAGCCACGCATCCTCTTCGAGGACAGCATCGTCGCTCACGCTCCCGTCCGTCACGAATGCACGCCCGCGCACCACGGCGTTTCCGCTGATGGTGCCGCCGTTGACAACGGCGAAATCTTCGATTCGGGCGTTACCAGAAACTTTACCGCCGTTCACGACCGCATTCGGCCCCACGAACACTGAGGCGGCCACGCTCGCCTTGTTGCTCACCCAGCCTCCGCCATTCGAATGTTGCGCATACCCCGATGCCGTCGTTCCGTTAAATCCAGCGGGCTTCCAAAATCCATCGTTATAGCCTTCCGGCTTGCCATTCTCAACTTCAATCATGTACGGGTAGCGATAAATGCTGTAATAGAACTGGTCCCACATAATCGTTTGCAGTTCCGTCGGAGTCGCCGTCACGGCAAGCCACAAAGCCTTGTCGTTATCCTTGGTTTCGATTTCGAGATTGAATCCGGTGCCGTGTTTCATTTCGCTGTAACGCGGCGTGCCATCGGAACCTTCGGCCACAAGTCCCACCGTCCAACTCGATGCAGGATCCGGCAACGCATCGGGAGCATAATTGCACCACTTGTACCTTTTGCCCATGTAGTCATCATTGTTGTCGCCAAAACACGTATAACCATTAACAGTCTTTTTATCCTGCACGATGCCGCGGAACTTGACCGTCACCTTCCCCGCTTTATCGGGATAAATACGCACCAAGTTGTAGCCTAGACGCTGTGGCGCCCAGTAACTCGGTGAAATGTAACGGTCCGGGCATTCGCCTGCATTCTCGCAAGCCATCTTATTCAGCATCGTTATGCGCGCATGGCTGCTGTAATGATAGCCCGGCCCAACGCTACGGCGCGTCGAGAACTCATAATCGCCCCACGCTTTTTTATACAGCGCCTTCTTTGCAGGCTCGTATTCAAGCGTCGCATGCTTCATCGCCAATTGCGCAAAATGATTATTCAAATCTTCGAGCGACCAATTGTAGACCATCATCATCGCCGAAAAAGGCGTCTGCTCCATGCGACCTTCTTCGCCATCATGAATCGATTCTGTCCAGATGCGGTTCACTTCCCTAATGCCCTGGATGCCGCCACCAAATTCTTCTTTCAGATGTTCAAAAATATGCCAGTTGCAATAGCGGTCACGCGTGGAACCATAATACAAAAACGGGAAATTAATTAGGTATTCCGCACAACCGGGAACCTCTTTCGGGAGATACTGGTGTGCCATCCAGTTCGCATGAGATTCACAAACCCACCCAGTGTGGCTATTGTTGCCCATCCATCCGGCAAGACTTTGCATGCCATGCGCATACTCGTGCGCAAGCCCCGAGCGGTCGCTCAGCGAGCCCTTCCCTAGCCAAATTCCCGGCGAGCAGCCCCATTCGTTACAAGCTTCGCCGTTATCGCCACCATAAAGTGCGCCCATTCTGGAATCCTCAAAAACGTAGACCGCCACCTTGATTTTTTCGTCAGGATTGTTCGGCTGCGGCAAGCTCCACTTTAAGGAATCGTGATAAAAAGCGAAAATATCTTCGAGGATATCAAGGCCCTTTTGCGCCTCATCGCGATAAACACCGACATTGTTCGTCGTGCCATCATCGTATTTTGCTTTTCGGCAAATTTCAAAATGTTCGGACGCCAAAATAAGCGTATGCCCTTTCGCCTCGCATATTGGCTTCCAATTAGCAGCCTCGGCACTAGCAAAAACGCCCAAAACAGAAACGCATAAAGCGACACCCATCGCTCGTTTCATTTTCATAAGCACTCCAATCCGCTAAGTTGTACTCCATCGCGGGTAATGGTCACCTCAAATTTTGAGATACCCTATAAAAATGAATATATCCTTTTTTACGAGCTAAAAGACGACAGGCAAATAAGTGTAATTAAAATAGAAGTTCTCAGTTATTAGATACTAGTTACTAGATTGCTCGAAACAAGAAACATCTCGACTCCGAATTTTTCTAGTAACTAACAACTAATAACTAAAATCCCCTACTTCCTTCCGATATTCTTGAAATTTGGGGCAATAACGGAACAATTCGTATCTTTAGGCGCCTGGCGATACAGCACCAAGTCCACCGTAAAGAATCCCTTGGTCGAAGCACTCACAGACCACTTGCTCCCAGCAGGGCAATCCTTGACTTTTTTGTTCAACGTTGCGGCAAATCGGCTGGCAGTTACATTATAAGTAAAGTAACTCGTCGAAAGCGAATCCGGCATTTGCAGCGCTTTGGGGCCGCCGATTTTACTGTTCTTTGCAAAGTAAGACTTTTGAGCCTTGATGTAGAACAGCGTCTGTTGCGTCAATTCATCCGTCAAGCTCTGCGTGCTAGTAAAAAGAACGCCATTCGAGCAACCACGCACTCCAAAGACAAGCACCAGAACAAACGCCAGTGCGCATCCAATAAAAATCCAATACTTCAATTGGAGTTTTTTTAGCGTAGCAACCATCTTTTTGCAACAAGCAACTATTTTGCCCCCCAGTTTCTTGAAGCCTTTTGATATACTATTAAACTTTTTCGATACGCCCTTTCCGCTAATGACTGGATGCGGAGCTTCGCTAGCTACAGATGCAACTGCCGCAAGGCCACCTTGCCACTTGAGGAGTTTCATCGCCACAAGCACATGGCCAAACTGGCGCGGGAATGTCAAACCAAACGCGGCAATCACCATCAAGGTCACACTAACGATAAACAAGACGAGCAAGCCTTTATTCGCAAGCGGAAGCAAATCTTTCACTTGATCCAGAATGCCCAAAAGCTTCTTGACTCCGGAAAAGTTTTCAGATGCAAAGCGCACCATAAACGAATCAGTGAGTCCATTCCCTGTCCGCACGGCGTTAGCGGCAATACCATAAACCATGGTCAATATGCGTTCAAAGGCAAAAAGAATCATGCCAAAAATCGCAATAAGCGAAGCTATGAAACGCACCGTGCGTATGGGTGTGAAGCCTTTCATTTGTTTACATTCTCCTTGCTACAAAAATGCAGTTACAAGAATTTAGTTACTAGGTACTAGTTAGTAGTTAGTAGTTAATAGTTACTAGAAGACTTAATTACAAGAAGCATCTTGTTTAAAGCAATCTAGTAACTAGTAACTCAGGACTTAGAACTGCGACGCAGTCGCCCTCGTAACTAGTAACTTAAAACTGTGCCGTAAGCACCTCAGTAACTAGAAACTCCAAACTCGTAACTTACTTTTTCTCCACCAGTTCCTTCGCCATTTTCTTTGCCGTGACATAGTCCGCCTTGCCAGAACCAAGCTTCGGCATCACTTCGACGTTGAATGCTGCAGACGGGAGCATAAGGGGCGGCATGCCGCTAGCGCGCAGTTCCGAAAGCACATCCTTCGGATCCTTTTCGCCCTGGTACAAAAGAACAATTTTTTCGCCCTTCGTGGCATCCGGAATGGCAGTCACCACGTAGTCGCAGCCCTGCAACACCGGCGTATCCTGAATCTTCTTTTCGACCGCACCAAGGCTAACCATTTCGCCACCAAGCTTTGCAAAGCGGCTGTAACGGTCAACAATCGTCAAGAATCCGTCTTCGTCAAGATAGCCCTTGTCACCCGTACGGTAATAGCGAACGCCATCCTTCTGCACAATCACACTCTTCGTGCGGTCTTCGTCCTTGAGGTAGCCCTTCATCACCTGGCAACCACCAATGAGAATCATGCCAGCTTCGCCAGTCGGCAAAGGTTCATTTGTCTCAGGGTCCACAATCAAGAACTGCGTACCCGGAAGTGCTGGGCCCACAGTTCCCGGCTTGTTGTTCACCTGCAACGTGGTGTAGTCATCGAACAAAGTATTTTCGGTATTGACTGATGCCACCGGAGCCGTTTCGGTACAGCCATAACCTTCGTAGATTTCCTTACCGAACTTGAGGCGGAATGCAGTCGCAAGTTCTGGACGCAAAGCTTCGGCACCGGCAATAATGATACGCACCGACTTGAACATCAACGGATGCACATAGCGGCTCACCGTAAAGGCGCGGAGGAACGTCGGAGTAGCAATGAGGAATGTCACCTGGAATTCCGCACAAACGCGAGACATGGTCTTCACATCGGTCGGGTCAGCCACAGCCACAATCGGGCAACCTTCCGTGAGGTTCAAAAGCGTTGTTACCGTAAGGCCAAAGCTATGGAACAACGGGAGTTCCGAAAGCATCACATCGCCACGGCTCACGTTCAAAATGCAAGCGAGCTGCTGGATGTTACCCATCAAGTTACGCTGCGAAAGCTCCACACCCTTCGGCGTACCTTCGGAACCGGAGCTGAACACGATGCAAGCATTGTCGTCTAATGAGCGACGTTTCACGAACACCAAACGGATAAGCCAACTCGGCATCAAGATGCATAACACAAGGAATGCGGCGATTTTTGCCTTCGGGATTTCCTTCATCATGTCTTCGGCGTAAAGTAAACGCACCTTGTCCGAAGCCACTTGAGAATAATCACTACCGCGAGCCTTCAACTTTTGGACAAACTGGCGGCTCGTAATGACAGTCGAACATTCAGCGCGATCGCAGCAGAATTTCACGTTATCAACCGAAGACGTGTAGTTCAGGTTCACGTTCGTCTTGCCTAGCGTCCAAAGAGCAAGGTTCACAATTACGCCAGCCGGACTCGGTGGGAGCATAATACCCACATTCTGTTCATGCTTGCGAAGCGTCTTCTTGAGGTAACCGCGGAACGCCATCACAGCACCCATCAACTTGTAACCTGAGAAATGAGCCCCATCCGGGCTATAAATAGCAGGTCCGTTCTTCACATACTTCTTGTAAGTGCGAATCCAGCTATCGGCAATCGGATGGACAAACGAAACGGCATAGTTCCAAGCATCAATGGAAATACGGCGAATAATGGCACGAATTTCGTTAGGAGGCGTATCGGCCGGAAGAGCATCACCAAAGGCAACAGTGACAGAGCGTTCAGCCGAAGCACCATACATATTGGAAGAACTGTAGCTGTAGTTACTGCCCCACAACCCCTGAATGTAGAATGGGATAATCTGAGCCTTTGTACCATCAACAGCGGATGAATAATCAATCGTAAACGGTTCCACGTGCGGGGACTTGGACACTTCGCCCGACGGGAAAATCAAGACAGCCTTACCTGCGAGGAGCACTTCGTGAATCTTGTCCATCGCAATTTTGGGGTTACGGTTGTCAATGCGGATCATGCCCAGGCGCTTGAGAACAGCGCGCAAATACCATTTGTCGAAATGGTCCTTATTGCTTGCAATGCAAAGCGGACGCGGAGACGCCATCTGCACCATGGCCCAGTCGATAAAGCTATGGTGGTTACCCACGAGGAGAATCGGACCTTCGTTCGGAATGTTCTGCACATTCAAGACGCGGATTCTGTAACGGCTGAACACAAAGCGGAGGAGCGTGCGGAGCATGGCCTGCGGCAAGTTATAAATCGACCAAATAAACACACCGACAGAAATAACAGCAAGGCCGATAAAGTAGTTCTGCGGACGAATATCCGTAGAGCGCACCAACATCGTAAACACGAACAGGAACACCACAAGCACAAGGGCCTGAATTAAGTTCGCAAGAGCAATCACGGACCCGGAGTTATTCGGGCGCGTGTTGTACTGCAACAGCGCATTGACCGGAACAAGAATGAGACCGCCAAAGAAGCCGGTCAAAGAGTAGAGAAGCACGAGAGCAACCGGATGCACAAGGAACGGCACAAGGAACATGCAGATCGAAGCGCCAAACATTCCAAGCGGAACAAAGCCCGATTCAATAAAGTCCTTGGAGAAATGCGCCGCGACAATCGTACCGATCATGAGGCCCACAATCGCAAACGACATGTAATCCTGCATCATGTCCACGGTCGAAGAACCGGAAACGTCCTGATACACAAGAACAAACACCTGAGCCAAAGCCCAGAACATCGAAAGCGCAATAATCGAAGCTCGCAGCGTAGGCACGCGGAAACCAAGACTCAAGTGGCGCTTGACCTTGTCGATGCTCACGTTCGGGTCTTGATACTTCACGCGAGGAATCATGAAATTCGCAACAGTACCAAGCACGCTCACCGCCGTGAGGATCCACGGAATCACAACGGATTTGGAGGTAATGCGGCGCACAGCTTCGTAAGACACAAGCTGATCGAGGTTAATGAGGTTCACGCCGACAATCGCAAGCCACGATGCCGCGATGATACCGCTAATACTAAAGATTTGGAGGAATGCGTTTGCGTAGCTCAAGTTGCGAACGCCAAACATTTCCTTCACTATGGCGTACTTCGCCGCACTGTGGATGGCGAATCCGCAGCTAAGCCCAATCGATAGCCAGAACGCGACTCGCGGGCAATCAACCGTCACCAAGACCGATTGCGCTATCACAAATAGCGTCATCATAAGTGACGACCAGGCCATCACCTTGTTCTTCGAGAACTTATTGGTGAAGAACCCGGCAAAAAACACCATCAAAACGTATGGTGCAAGGAAAAAGATTTGGAGCATGAAGCTCTGCCAGATAAGACCGTTTTGCGCAAAGAACGATCCAGAGAGAATCTTTTGAGCGTAAATAAATACACCCGCCTGGACAAAAGCTGTAGCAAGGACAGATAAGAAGAATCTTACAGCACCTTTAACTTTCCACATTTACAAAATCCTCATTTTTTTTGCAAAATGTTATGTAGCTAAAAGATAGAAAAATCACCTCATTAGCGCCTCAATATCCTCTACTGTACGCGGAATATGCTCCGAAATATTTTCAAATCCGCTTTTTGTAATAAGTAAATCATCTTCTATGCGTATTCCAATACTTTCGCGATAACGGACCCCGTCAATTGTAGCACAAAAATCTCCATAAAGTCCTGGCTCACAAGAGATTAGCATTCCCGGCTTTAGCACCACATCCAAGGAACGGGAACCCGGGTCCCCCTCATGAATATGTTCACCAATAAAGTGGCTCACCCCATGCGGGCGCTTTTCGTACAGCAATTCAAAGCTTCCGCGCGCCCCCTTTACGAGTCGGCGGTCGAGTTCCATCATGATGAACTCCCAGCAAATCATGCCAATTTCTTTCAGTGAAACGCCCGGGCGCACCAAGCGCTGGTACACCTTCGCCGATTCCAGCACGATTTCGTACAACATTTTTTGAAGTGGGTCAAACTTGCCATTGACCGGGATTGTACGCGAGATATCGCTATGCAAGGTACCGAACCGCACACCAAAGTCGAAGAGGATCAGTTCGCCATCGCGGAGCGCTTCGTCATTCTTCACGTAGTGCAAGCAGCAAGCGTTCTTGCCGCCAGCAGCAATCGTCGGGAAAGCAAGGTCGCCGTCTCCACAGCGCTGCATTTCGTAATTGAGGAATAGCGCGGCATCGCGTTCGGTCTTAAAGTTCTTCATTTCGCGGAGCAACGCACGGAAAGCATCGTCCGTAATCGTCTGCGCCACGCGGGCATCACCAATACGTTCCGATTCCAGCACCAGGCGGTCTTCAAAATGCATGTTGGCGCAGCTTTTCACCTTCATTTTAAAACGACGGAGCACACTTTTCATTTTGAGCATGAGTTTTTCGTTGTGGTCGCCCTTGAATTTTTCGTAGAAGAACGCGAAAGCATGGTCCACGGCATCCTTACCCGTTGAATATTCCACCGCTAGCGATTCGACAAACGCCCACACATCCTCAGCCGGTCGAACCTCATCGATTCCCGTCAAACGAGAAACGACATCTTCGCCATCCACAAAGCCGAGGCGTTTCCCGACCCAGAATTCCTTAAACGGATCTTTTTTAGGCACAAAAAGCGTCGAACGAGATTTACGCGGGTCCAAAACCAAATAACAACCCGCCTGATTCACGCCGGTCATGTACAAAAACGCCGGATCCTGCACAAAGCGCGTCCAAGTTTGAACAAAGGCTTCCTCGCCCCCCGGTTCAACGGGCATTCCTGCAAAAACGCAAAACGAATCCAGTTTTTTCATCAAAGACTGTCGTCTTTTCGCATAAATTTTCTTGGAATCATAGTTTTTAGACGATAAAAAGACCTGAGAATAGGTCTGAACATCGGTTTTTCGTGAATGCATACTCAATTTTTACCTTTTTTAACATTTTTTCTGCCACAACTATATATATTTTAGCCATCAAAGACTAGAATGGAGCTTAAATAATGTCTCTTAAAAAATGGAAATTAGTTCTCGCCTCTGTTTCTGTAGCACTTTTCACAGCTTGCGCAGGTTCTTCTAACTCTGAAAGCAGCGATACCGGCTACACCGGAAGCAACGAATCCACTTCTGAATCCTCTTCTTACACGGGTTACAGCGAAAACCAGGCCGAAGCCGCCAAGCCGGCAGCCCAGCCGAAGAAAGAGGCTCCTAAGGAAGTCGTTAACGAAAAGACTCTGAAGAAGACTCAGGACGAAGCAGCTGCTGCAAACGAAGACAACCACAAGCTCCGCAAGGAAATCTTCGACGCCAAGACCAAGCTTGGTCTCCCGATTCAGCAGCCTTCTACAGATGAAGAGTAGTACAAGGCATTACACACTGTCTGACAACCTGAAACGAGTTATTTCAGGTGAACGTGAAACGGTTTTCCGGTTACTGGAGAGCCGTTTTTGCGTTGAAATACGCACCCGACTTCCGGGGCTGGACCTCGTCCCCCAAGAAGGCGCCGACCTGTCAGGCCTACTGGCCGTCCTAGACCAGCTCAAAATCGCCGCACGCAACGGCGAGATTCTAGACGCCACCCAACTCGACCGTATGCTCGGACCTAAGGAAACATCCGAAACGAGCTACACCGAACTCATTCCAGACAGTCCTGTATTTAGGAACAGGTTTGGCATCAGCGTCTCCGCAAAGACACCCGCACAGGCAGAACTGGTCAAAGCGGTCGAAAAAAACGACATCATTTTTGCAAAGGGCCCAGCGGGCACCGGTAAAACGTTTCTCGCCGTAACACTTGCCGTTGCAAGCCTAGAACGCGGTGAAGCCGAACGCATCTGCCTTGTACGCCCAGCCGTCGAAGCCGGAGAATCGCTCGGTTACTTGCCTGGCGACCTCAAAGAGAAGATCGCCCCGTACCTCCGCCCCATCCACGATAGCCTCTCCGAGCTTTTGCCAGCCGAAAAGCTCAAGCGCTACGAAGAAACAGGCGCTATCGAAGTGGCCCCCCTCGCCTACATGCGTGGCCGCACGCTCAAAAGAGCCTTCATCATTTTGGACGAAGCACAAAACACGACCATCGCCCAGATGAAGATGTTCCTCACGCGACTTGGCCCCCACAGCAAGGCGATTATCACCGGCGACACAAGCCAAATTGACCTCGCCAAAGGCCAAACTTCCGGTCTTGAACACGCGATGAAAATTCTCCAGGGGATTCGGGGAATCGCCGAAGTCGAATTTAGCGCTACTGACGTTCTTCGTCATCATCTAGTCAAAGACATTTTGCTAGCTTACGAACAGAACGAGCAAAAAAAATAGAAGAGCTTTAAATGAACAAGAAAGAGAAAAAGATTCATTTATTTATTGGCTGGGTTATCTTAATCCTCATCGCCATACTTTTATTCCCGGACAAGAATATCGCCCTCCGCGCCGAGCGACCGCACTTGGGACAGCTCAGTACCAGGACGATTGTCGCCCCGTTCAAGTTTGAAGTCCCGAAGACCGAGCAGGAAATCCAGAACGAAAAGGCACGTGCCGCAGACAAGATCAACGCCATTTTTGAATTCAATGCCGACGAAACCACGCGCCAACTGCGTGAACTGGAACAGTACCTCAAAAAGCTCGAACAGTACGGCAAGATGCAGGCAGTCATCAGCAGCAGCAAAGATGACGGAAGCGCCTCCATGCAAGAAAAAATCAAGGAAGCGTCCAGCATCTACGACCAGTTAAAACAGCGCCTTTCCATTACCGCCATCAAGCCGCTCAGCACGAATTCTATCGCCCGCGATTCCTTGATGTCCGTATTCTACCAGATGATGCAGAAGGGCGTTTCGAACACGCTCCTCGCCAAGACCGAAACCGAGGTCAGCCTGTTCTGCAACAGCTACAACATCAAGCAAATCAAGAACATCATTTACAACAAGCCAAACATTTCGCTCATCAAGGATAACGAAGAAAGCACGCTTGAAATCAGCGAAGTCCAGCCGATGCAACGCCGCATCGAAGAAGCTTTTGGACAACTGCAAAACTCGTTCTCTGCAGAACAGGGATTGCAAAGCGCCTTCTATGAAGCACTCTACGTTTTCACAAGCCCGAACGTATTCTACCTCGAAAAAGAAACTGAAGCACGCAAGCTCGACGCCAGCAACAAGGTCACGCTCATCAAGGGCATGGTTCCGCGTGGCATGGAAATCGTAGCGCAGGGCGCGCCAATCACCAAGGAAATCCTTGAAAAAATTGACGCACTCCAGCAAGCACAGCAGAATGAAGAAAACTCAAAGATGCTCACCGCCCCGTACGGTAACGTGCTCGTCTTTGTCATCATCATTACGCTCCTCATCATGTTCTGCCTCTACACACCTACGCGTACGATGTTCAAGACGCCGCGCCAGCTGTGGAGCCTCATATTCCTGACCGTATTGCAGCTCCTAGCTTTCTGGATTATCCATAACCTTTCAGGAACACTCAGCAGACCCGAAAGCATTCTCCCCGATGCAATTGACTTCATGTGGCTGTACCCGATTACGTTTACGCCCGTGATTGCAGTCGTGCTTTACGATGCCCGCATGGGACTTGCATTTGCGACATTCTCTGCCGGATTCTACGGCATTTTGAACGGCTACGACCTTGCCGCAACACTCACAAGCTTGGTCGTAAACATCGCCGTAATCGCACCGCTCTTCCGCATGCGTTACCGTGTGCAGTTCGCCTGGAGCATGATTGCAGGCGTCGTTGCTGCAGCCGCATCTGTGAGCATCATGCTCCTCCTCCGCAACCGCTTCAACTTCGCAACGTTCTACCAGACGCTGATTGCGGCAAGTGCAAACATAATCATCTTTACCGCAGTCGCATCCGTGCTTTTGATTCACGTTGTCGAGAAGGTCTTCAGCATCACGACCGTGCTTACGCTCATGGAAATGTCGGACTTCAACCGCCCGGCCCTCAAGCGCATTTCTGAACTTGCACCGGGTACGTTCCACCACAGCATCCAGGTTTCGAACCTCGCCGAAAGCGTTGCCGAAAGCATTGGCGCAAATTCGCTTCTTGTCCGCGTGATGGCGCTCTATCATGACCTCGGCAAGACGATGCGCCCAGAATACTTCACCGAGAACCAGAAGCAGGGCGTAAACCCGCACAACAACCTTGATCCGTACCAGTCCGTCAAGATTTTGACCGGCCACGTTTCGCAGGGAATGTTGCTTGCCAAGGAATACAAGATTCCTGAACTCGTTGCCACCGGCATCCAGGAACACCACGGCACAACACTCATCCAGTTCTTCCACCACAAGGCGACAGAACTCGCCAAGGAAACCGGTAAAGAAGTCAAGGAAGAAGATTTCCGCTACAAGGGACCGCGTCCGCAAAGCATGGAAACCGCTATTCTCATGCTCGCTGACGTTATCGAAGCGACTAGTCGCTCCATGGCAGATACCTCATCCGAAGCGCTTATATCCATGATCCACAAGACGATTCTTGACAAGTTCATGGATGGGCAGTTCAACGAGAGCAATTTGTCTGTAAAGGAACTTTCCAAGCTTGAAGAAGCGTTCCTCCACAGTCTTGACGGCACGTACCACACGCGCGTCAAATACCCTGGACAGAGATAGACGAGAGAACGGCTCTAAGAGCCTACAGACGAGAGATGTCATGCCCGCCACCAAGCGGGCATTTCCTTTTATTATAATTTCCATAGGGAATCTCTATCGGGGGTATCCATATGGAATCGAAAAAACAGGCCAGCATTATGCGGGCAGCCATCACGGCGGCAATCGTTGTAGCGGCCATTCTGATTGTAGGCTCTTTCTGGAACGGCAAAAGCGCCGGCGCAGACACCGAAAAGGCTGTCAGGAGCGTGAGCCTCCTTTACCTGAACGAACTGGCCGAACGTCGCGAGCAGGTGGTTTCCGCAAGGCTTGCAGACTACATCAGCGATATGGACATCGCCGTAGGCCTTATCGAAAAAGACGACCTCAAGAGCATCGAAAAACTCCAAGCCTACCAGGCCCGCATGAAACAGCTCTACGGGCTCGAAAAGTTTGCCTTCGTGGACACTACGGGACTTATCTACACCTCCCGCGGAACCCGCACCGACATCCAACTGTACAATATCGACTACAACAACCTCCAGAAACCCGAGATTTCCATCAAGAATGTAAGCGCCGAAAACAAGACCATCATCATCGCCATCCCCGTTGACCGGCTACCCCTAGAAGACCGGGTCCTGGTGGTGTGCTTCATGGAATTGAGTATCCCGAACCTGCTAGAAGGACTCTCCTTGCAAGGGGGCAACAACAACTCCACCTTCTGTAACATCTACACCAAAGACGGGAAAGCCCTCACCAACATGGTGCTGGGAGGCCTTGCCAGCGAAGACAACCTGCTGAACGCCCTCAGCCACGCCGATTACGACATGGGCTATTCCTTTGAAAAGGTAAAGGACGATTTCGAGGGAAACATCGAAGGCGAAGTCTCGTTCACCTACAACAACATTCGCGAAACCCTGTACTACGTGCCCATCCACAACACGGACTGGATGCTCACCTACCTCATCCGGGAAAGCGTCATCAGCAACCAGATTGGCAGCATCTCTTCGGGAATCATCGTCCGGAGCCAGTTCCTCTCGGCGGTAACGGCCTTTGTGCTCGTCGCCATGTTCGTCTTTATCATCTTGCATGTCCGGCGCACCACAAGGGTTTCGCTCCAGCACGAAATCCAGGAAGCCGAGGACCGTATCAAGCGGGAGGCACTGTCCGAGGCCCTGAAGGTGGCAGAAGAATCCAACAGGGCAAAGACCATATTCCTCTCCAACATGAGCCACGAGATTCGCACCCCAATGAACGCCATCATCGGGCTAGACAGCCTCGCCCTCCATGAGCCGGGGCTTTCGGACAAGGTCAAGGACTACTTGCAAAAAATCGGAGGCTCCGCCGAACACCTGCTGAACCTCATCAACGAAATTTTGGACATGTCCCGTATCGAATCGGGCAAGTTCGCCCTGAAGAACGAGGAATTCCCCTTCTCCAAGCTTATGGAGCAGGTGAACACCATGTTCAGCGTGCAGTG
>JAEEGJ010015362.1_pt1 | contig 17883 bp, 13 predicted proteins | sample 8958761 | NCBI WGS metagenome assembly JAEEGJ01 (sample SAMN16246546, study PRJNA631951) | gut metagenome | biome: gut microbiome; feature: rumen; material: RS-attached | host: Bos | place: Iran: Karaj | collected 2018-10
AGGATATCGATGGAGTCTTGCATCGACTTTAGGGCATCGTTGCGGCGCTTGCGTTTGCCGGCCAGCCAGCCTGCAGCTGCTGTTATCATCGGCACCAGGCATTCGGCGATGATGGTTGTGATTTGTGTATCCATGGTGCTGTTTGTTTTATGAGTTATACAATTGGATTTCTTTCTCGCGGCGGTTGACCAATCCGGGCAGCATTGTGTTGCCTGCATATACCCAGCGGCGGAATTCGGTTGCTATCTTCTTGTCATCCGGATTGCGCTCGATGAGCTTACGCAGGGTGCTTATCCTGAAGGCCTGGATACCTACGTTGAAGACGAAGCTTACGAGGGCATCGAACTGGCCTTGGGTGAGGTCTTGCTTGATGCGGTTGACTTCATCCTCGGCTTTCTGGATGTCCTGTTTAAGGAAGCCTTCTGCAGTCTTTTCTGTGATTAGCATGCCCTGATTGACGCCATCGGTGTGGCCATACCCGATTGTCCAGACGCCTGCAGGACAGAGGTACGAGTTGAGGCGTAGCTGCTCAAAACTTTTGATCAGTTCTATTGCTGTGTTTGTTGCTTTCATAGTTGTATAGATTTTATTTGATGATTTGAACGGTGTGTCATTGGCGGATTCTGAACCTTATCAGTAGGATGAGGACTATGGCCGCCATGAGGATGTATAGGATGCGGTTCAGGTTGGGTGAAGCCCTGGACGGGTTGGATTGTGTTTCATGGTATTGGGTGTTTTGTGTGTTGGTTGTGTCTTGCTGCGATATTTGGGTTATTATGTTGGTCTGGTCTTGAGTCTGGGTGTCCTCCTCTTGGATGATGATGGTCCCTCCTCCCTGCTGCAGGAGTTGGGTGATGAGATCCTGGGCGGGTGTTTGGGCATCGGGCGTTTGTATTGGGGGTAACGCAGGTGTTTGCATCGGAAGTACAGTTATGCTGGTGGTCTTGCGATGCGTGGTCATCAGGCGACTGGTGGCACTGTCTATTTCCATTTGTGAGATGGAGGTGGTTTGTGTCTGGGTGCCGGTGATGTGTTTGGTGCTCCGGCAAGCGGGCATCAGGATGGTGGCCACAATGATTATGATGGTGAATACCAGGTGTGTTTTGTTCATGTTGAATGCGGTGTTTTTCAGTTATATATGCACAAAAATAATGAATTAGAATGGGGATTCAAAGGGTTCTGAGGGCATATTGAGGTGATATATAGTTCTTTGAAACAGCTTCTATAGACCACTTGGAGCAGTGGGGAGCAATAGGTATTTATAAGGTCTAAAAGTGAAATGGTGGTACCGATTTGAAAAGGAGAAGCATTCCAGTTCAGATTAAATACATTACCTTTGAGTGAATTTAGTGCTATTGTACTGAATTTTAGAATTGCAAACGGTCTGGGGTTTTTCGGTCACGAAGAGCCCCAGACTCACGTTTTGAAGGGCAATAAAATATAGCTGATTTCAAAAATGATGGAACAATGATGGAACAGTTTGTTAAAATCGGGAAAATGAAAAGCCCTACAGATGTCTGTAGGGCTGTTTTCTGGTGATTCCGTTGGGATTCGAACCCAAGACCCACAGCTTAGAAGGCTGTTGCTCTATCCAGCTGAGCTACGGAACCATCGTTAAAGCGGGTGCAAAATTAGCGTATTAATTCTAGATTTCAAACCTCTTTCTTTGTTTTTTGACACCAAAGCAGGATAATAGGTAATGGTAGCCAATAAACTAAGAAAGAAACTACCCTCATACCGTTATCCGTCAACCCCAAAAGCAGGTCAATATTAGTATACTCCAAAGTCTGAAGTAACTGAGCCCCCACAAGCATGGTAACCAAAAAATGCGCGAACGGAGGCAGTATGGTGCAGAAAGCATTAACGCAGTCGCCTGCAGTGCGGAAAGTCTCGGTGGACAAGCCGTACACAAGCGACGGCAGGCAGACGGCAAGCATAAGCAGGAACATCAGTCCGTCGTACAGCGGGCTGCCCTTAAGCGTTCCGGTAATACCCAGCAGCAGATGGCTGCCGGCATAAACGCCCAGCACAATCAGGAAGATGAAAATGGCCAGCACTACCATGCTGATGTAGAAAGCGGTGCTCTCCTTTGGAGAGAGGCTGCGAAGACGTGAAAGAGCGCGGAACAGCCCACTGCCCCTACCCGCTCCGATTGCCATAAACAGCATCAGCGCGTTACCTACGGGAGCATCGCCCAGGCATGTTGCGGCGGTACGGACAGCCCAACGCAGGCCCGATACCCCGAGCACGCTGCGAAGCGCCAGTTCGCCATTGCCGCCGGCCCGGCCAATCTCCATGATGCTGCCTATCCAGGACACCACAATGACCAGGATGAGCAGGATCAGATAGATTACGGCGGGATGCAGCCAGCCTGTAGAGCGTTTATTCATCGGCCTCAAGGTTTGCGGGATCAATTATGTGCAGTTCTATTGCGCGAACCACCAGACGTGTCACGTTCACACCGCGCTGCTCGCCCTCGGGGAACAGGCGTGCTATCAGGTCAGCCTGACGTTTCTCGAGCGACTTGGTGCTGAACGGCATGGTGTGGAGTTCGCTTATCATGTCCTTGGTATAGCCCAGTGCCAGATGACGCAGGAAACGCTCATCGTACTCATCAATCTCATACTCTATGCTGGCGCTGCGGCGCAGCCCCTCATCAGTTACGGCGTTGCGGAAACGCTCCACCAACTTCTCCAGGATGGGCTGGTTAAAGACGTAACGCTTTCCGCTCATCACGTCCATTATCTCATTGCGGGTAAGAAGCTCGCCGGTCTTGAGCACGATGCCGTGCGCTCCGGCGTCCAGGACATCGGCCCAGAGTTTCTCGTTCAGCAACTCGCCGGTAAATATCAGCACCTTGACTCCGCCCTTCTGGGTGAGTTTGCGGCAAATATCCACGCCAACGGTGGTTGAACCGCCCAGTCCCAGATCCAGCAGTACCAGGTCGGGCTGTGCGCCGCCGTCCATCAGGGCCCAGAACTCGCGCTCGGTCTGCGCGGTACCTATCACCTCAACCTCAGGGATGTCGTTACGGATAATGGACAGTGTCCCTTTGAGTTCAAGTGACACATCCTCAACTACGATAGTCTTGAATTTCTCCATATGCTGTTTCATTTATTTCCTTACAATAGGCACGGTGAACCAAATCACCATTCCGTCCTTCTCACTCTCGGCATTGATACGGCAGCCCGGATGGCCGAACGCCTCGTCATGCTCACGTATTATCTGGCGGCAAACCACGTATGCCATATTCTCCTTGTTCATGAGCGGGGTGAACAGGCCGTCCAGCGCCTCGCTTGAAGGTGTCTTGCACTTGCGGTGCAGTTCAAAGCGCGCAAAACCGCCGTCGGCCACAACGTCAACCTTCATGTCACCGCCCTCCTCCATCCCGCGGCACATCAGGCTCTCCAGCAGATAAACCAGCATCACACGGTCTGCGCTGACCTTAAGGGCCGATGCCTCCACGCTGATATCACCCTCATACCCGTTCTTTGTCTGAATCCTGGCTACAGTCTTATAGGCCTGATCCAGAACCTCGCTGACGGCAAACACCTCACGGTGCAGCAACTGTCCCGTAGTCTGAGACAGCGCATACTGGCTCAGAATGCCGAATATCTCGCGGTAATAGTCCACAAGTTCCTGCATATCGGCCACCTGTCCGCTCTCCACCAGTTGGACAATCCTGTTGGGATACCAGACTGTCTCGTGTTTGAGTGTAGAGAGGCAGTTGTCAAGTATCAGGTTGCTTACGTGCAGGCGGTTCTCCTCATAACGTATGCGCTCCGACTCCTCCTCAATCTGCTCTATGTCTCGGAATCCGGACTCAAAGCGTATCACGCAACTGTACAGGGCGGTTGCCAGATAACCGGTAATCATACCCTTCACAATCTGCCAGGTCTCATCGGCCTCATGCTCCAGGCGGAATCCTACGGCGCCTATCTGATGCTCGCCGTTGTCAAGCGTAACCACCAGAGGCAGCGCGCGGCACAGTCCGTCGGCCGAATTCTGCTCCTTTCCGTCATTCATGCAGGCGTTCACACGGTCCGTCAGACGCTCATCGGCCACACCGTCATTGTGTACAGCGGTTATGATGCGGCCCTCGTCATTGAGTGATATCATGAGCGAGCGCAGATCGACCAGATGATCCAGTTCTACGAATATGCCGTCGGTCAGGCGATTCACCACATTCTGGGCATCAAAGTTGTCAAGATCTGTAACTGCTGTTATTCTGGATATGCTGTCAACCACACGGATAGCCTGCTGCAGATCGCTGCGGAACTTGAGCCAGTGGCGCGAATGAACCACATAACGCACCAGCAGCACAGTTATGAAAATGAGCACGAATATTATGACCGATATGGACAGGTTGCTGTTGGTACGCTGCAGTTCACGGCAGTCCTCCTCAATTTTCCACTCACCATAGTACAACTTGAAAAGTTTAAGGTAGGCATCGTCATTATACCGGTAAACATCCCAGTCACGCAGGGCCAGAGCCGATACCGCAATCTCGTTACGCAACCACAGGACAGTCTCGTAATCAGTGGCGAATCCGTCCTCCAGCCAGTAAGTCTCGGCCGGAACCAGCACGTCAATCACCGACAGCAGCATATCCTCACGACCGCCGTGCATCAGATAGTCGCGGTTCAGGGCATCAAACGCCGAGTCGGCATACAGCAGCGCCTCCTCAAAACGACCCTGAGTGTTGCACAGATATGTCTGGTTGGCATAATCATAAGCCTTTATAAGCAGGCTGTCCTGAACCTCCTGTGAATGGGCCGATAAGCCCGAACACAGCAGCACAAGCAGCATCAGCGCACGCTTTATACCCTTGGGCAGACGGAATGAGAAGCGGCTGCCCTTACCCGGCGTGCTCTCCACATTGAAACTGCACACCTTGAACAGGTCATCGGCCTTGCGGTATTTCTCAATGATACCCTTGCAGTTCATAAGGCCGAATCCGCTACCCTTGCCCTGACGCTCGCCCTGTCCTATCTTGTCGGGGTCAAACACCTTTGAGTCACGGATCTGGCTGACATCGGCCTCACTCAGGCCCACGCCTGTATCTGATACCGATATCTCTACGTAGTCATCACCCTGCGTAGCCTCGACGGTAACCTTACCGCCGGCAGGTGTGAATTTACGGGCGTTATCGGCCAGCGTATTTATCATGAACAGGGTGAGCACCCTATCGGCGCGAACCACAGCGTCGCTCTTAACCACATCCAGTTCCACGCCCTTCTGGCTGAAACTGCGGCTGCCCTTGCTTACAATATCGAACAGTCCCTGTACCGGGAAACTCTCCACATTCAGTGTCACAACACCCTGACGTATGCGTATCCATTGGGACAGCAGGTCGTTGTACTGGTTTATGCGCTCTGCAAGTTCACGCACGTACTGCATGCTCTGAGCGTACTGCGGCGTGCCGGCTTTCAACTCAGAGAGATGCTTAATCTCGGAACGCATACGGTCTATGTACGGCAAGCACTCGGCCACCACCTGGCAGCAGGTCTTGCGCACCAGATTCTCGCGTTTGTTTGTCTCGGCATGCAGGCGGTACAGGTAATGCTGCTTCTCGGCCTGCTTGAGACGGTCGGCCTGACCCACCAGTTCATCGGCATTACGCAGTGCAGCCTTCAGATACGGAGCCAGATCGACACCTTTGATATCCGGAATTTCTATGCTGTTAAGCCACTCTGTGGTATCCTGACCCTCCGGAGCCGGTTTAAGGATGCGCTCGCACAGATCAACCGTCTTTCGGATCATCTCCACATACTTGCGGTTTGCGGCATTGATCCGCTTATGGAACAGCAGTATGAATACCACCAGCAGCACTATTGCCACAGCCATAGCGTAGAGCATACCCTTAAGGCGCAGGTTAGACTGCTTGAGCAATATGGTACGTGCCTCATAACGGCGGTCCAGACGTATGTTCTTCTGAATCTCCAGATATACCGTACGGTTATAGTCCGATGCCTCCTTGTCATTAAGCCCCGAATAAGCCAGACTCATCTGCTCACGCAGCGAAGCCATGCATTCAGGCACCACACCGTGAGGCATTGCATCCATCCACTCCTCCTCAATTATGCGGCCGTCACTGCGATACGGCTCCAACCGCTCCTGCTCCGTACGGCCGGCGCTGTTAAGACGGAAGTTGGCATTCAGCATGTCAAGTGCCGTACCCAGCACTCCCAGTGCCTCCTCATAAAGTCCGCGCTCAATGTAACACGATGCCAGCAGACGCTCGCACTCAATTATCTCATACTGTCCGCCGTACGATGCCGACAGCTGCAAAGCCTTGAGTGCCAGCTGAGTAGGCAGAAGTTCCGGATTCACATCCGATGCATTCAACCTGGAGAGCATATCACTGCTTACCCCTGACAGCACATTCTCAGTGCCGTACTCCAGCAGCAACGAGCAGATGGCGCTTATACTCAGCGCCTGCATCCTGACATTATTGTATCGGGTTGCACTGCGCAGGCAGTTATCCAGACTACGCAGCCTGTATGAAGCGATATCGCTCTCCTCTATTCCTATGCCCAGACCGTGCATGTAGGTGTACATCAGGTATCGGTCATGATCGTCACGCAGACGGTTATCAGGCACCACATGAGCCATCTCGCTGCCCGCCTGCCCCAACTGCTCCAACTCGAACCAGTACTGCGCCGACTCCATACGGAACGAGCGCTCCAATGACATCAGACGGTCCAGTTGCGCGCTGTTGAGCGCCTCCTGCTCCTCATGCAGGGCACGCAGGTTAAGCAGAATCTCGTTTCGGTACTGATAGAACGATACGTTGTCCGATGTACGCTGACATATCCGCATCAGACCAATCTGAGAGCCCACAATCTCCAGCGTATTACTTGTAATTGAAGGCACCTGGCTGTACAGGTCCCAGGCCTGCGTGTAATCCATGCGCATGAACGCTATACGCGCCAGAGTGTTTATCGCCTTGGCGTGCTCGTCGCTGTGACGGCGCGTCACGTCAAGTGCAAACCGGGCATACTGCTCGGCCGAGTCCAGGTTGTTCCACAGGTATGATATGGCCTTCTCGTTCAGGTCAAACGCCGTCTGACCCGAATCCTGTGCATCGGCCCGTCCGCAAAACGGCAGACAGAGCAGCGCACTCAAGAGCCAATATCTTAGCCTATTCATTCAGTTCTATCTCTACGGCTGCCTCCAACCCATACTCGGTATAGGCCGATATGACCGCCCTGCTGTTCCCTTTTATACTTTCCGCATATACCCTGCAGCCCATTCCGTCTTCATCGACCGTCAGTTTCAGACTCCTGTCCGATGCCTGCCAGCCCACGAACATCCCCTTCTCCAGACCACGCAGATGCAGATATGCTATCTCACCGCTTCTGAGCACGCGTTTATCGGCACTCATTATCATTATGAGCGGTCCCGAGCCGTCGGCAACACTCCCGGCCAGTTCCAGACCGTCTATGTCGATGATAGTCTCCTGCTCGTCCAGCACGCTGCACTCCTCGCCGTTCACGGTTACGCCCGTGATGTAGTTGCGGTTGGCCGGGCTGAACTCGCGGCTTATGCTCAGGGCGTCGCAGCCTTTCACCTGACAGTCGGCCAGGATAATGCCGTCACCGCTGCCTGCCATACACAGCTGCCCGCCCTTGCAATTGAACGTGCAGTTACGGAAAACGGCGCCGTAGGAATGTTTCAGCACCAATCCGTCAGTATTGAACGTGCAACCGTCAAACAGCACAGGCCAAGAGACGTCAACCGGACCCTCAAACGTCCTGCCGCTGAAAGTGTTCAGCACAGGAAGCACCTGCGCCGACAGCCCCTTTCCCAATGGCAGGACTACCATCAGGACCGACACGAGCGTTTTGAAGATGTTAGACATACTACAAATATATTCTATTTTTCCGTACATTTGTTCCTAACTATGCAGAAAATGCAACCTATAGCAACTATAAGGACGGGATTCGCCAGCAAGTTCGGAGTACCTCGCCAGAGCGGGCTCGTTCCTGAGCTCAAGGGTACGGTCGTGTTCAGTCCCGAGTACCGCAACCCCGATGCGCTGCGCGGACTGGAGGGATTCAGTCACATATGGCTCATCTGGGAGTTCTCGGAGGCCGTACGTGAGGACTGGTCACCCACCGTACGTCCGCCGCGTCTGGGAGGCAACACCCGTCTGGGCGTATTCGCTACGCGTTCTCCCTTCCGCCCCAACCCCATAGGGCTGTCATGTGTCAAGCTGGAATCCATAGAGCTGAGCACGCCCCAGGGCCCCGTACTGCATGTAAGCGGCGCTGACCTTATGGACGGAACCCCCATTTACGACATCAAACCCTACATACCCTATACCGACTGCATCCCTGACGCAACCTCCGGCTTTACCGGAACCGTCTCCATGCATAAACTCGACGTAGTCATCCCCGAGCAGCTCCAGGCCAAAATAAAACCCGGAACGCTCAGTGCGCTCCGGGGTATTCTTGCTCAGGATCCGCGTCCCCGTTATCAGGATGACCCTGACCGTGAGTACGGATTTGATTTTGACGGCTATTCAGTAAAGTTCAAAGTACCTGATGACCATACGCTCGTGGTCACTTCTCTTCAGGCTTGACCCTATCGGCCACCAGTTTTTCAACCATCTCACCCTGAATATAGAGGTAGCATGAATTAATCTTGCAGTTGGTAGTGATGGCTATGGTCTTCTTCATCATGCCCACTCTGCGGGTAGAGCCGTTGTATGAAACCTTTATGGAATCCTTCTGGCCGGGAGGAATCGGGTTCTTGGGATACTCCGGGACAGTGCAGCCGCAGGTTGAGTTGGCCGACAGTATCAGAAGGTCCTTCTGACCTGTATTGGTAAACACGAACCAGCATACCTTATCACCGTGTTCCTTGTCGAACAGGCCGAAATCAACGGTGGTCTTTTCAAATGATATCTCAGGATACTTTTCGTCCTCGTTTGCATTCTCGCCCCATGCGGGCATAGTTACCGCAGCAAACAGAAACAGGGCAAAACACTTTAAATACTTCATATTGTTCAAGTTTATTTGAGCGCTAAGTTATGAAAATAATTTCATCTCGCATTATAAGTCCCTTTTCTTTGTCAAATCCAAAAAACAGCACTACTTTTGATACCCTAAAAAAGGACTTACAAACCATTTGTATATATGTTTGACGAGAAAGATCTGGAACAGTTTAAAAAGAAAGGTACATCGGCCGATAAAGTCAAGGCCCAGTTGGAGCTTATAAGAAAAGGTTTCCCCTTCCTTGAGTTGGAGGCCGCCGCATCCGTAGGCAACGGCATCATGGCAGTTGATGACAGCCAGTGTGACAAGTACATCAAGACCTGGGACGCCTACTGCTCGGGCAGCAAGCACACCATCACCAAGTTCGTACCCGCATCAGGTGCCGCAAGCCGCATGTTCAAGGATCTTTTCGGTTTCCTGGACGCCGGCTATGACGTCCCCACCACCCCGTTTGAGAAGACTTTCTTTGACAACATAGAGAAGTTTGCGTTCTTTGGCGAACTTGATGCCGCCTGCCTTAAGAATGAAGGCAAATCCATAAAGGACCTTATGGCCGATGGCCGATACAAAGCCGTAGTCTCCAACCTTCTGGGAGCCGACGGACTCAATTACGGCGCACTGCCCAAGGGCCTGCTCAAGTTCCATAAGTACGCAGCCGCCGCACGCACACCCCTTGAGGAGCATATGGCCGAGGGCGCACTTTACGCCACCGGTTCGGACGGATCGGTCCACATCCATTTCACCGTATCACCCGAGCACAAACAGTTGTTCAAGACACTGGCCGAGGGTTGCTCCAAGACACTGTCCAAACGCTACGGAACCACTTACAGCATATCGTTCTCCGAGCAGAAACCCAGCACCGACACCGTAGCCGCCGCTGCCGACGGCACCCCCTTCCGCAACGACGACGGCTCAATACTGTTCCGTCCCGGAGGTCACGGCGCTCTAATTGAGAACCTCAATGACCTGGACACCGACATCGTCTTTATCAAGAACATAGACAACGTTGTACCTGACCATTTCAAGACCGATACCATCACCTACAAGAAACTGCTGGCCGGCATACTGGTAAGCGTACAGGAAAAGGTATTCGAGTACCTGCGCCTGCTTGATACCAAGAAGTATACTGATGCCCAACTCCGTAAAATCACCGATTTCGTTCAGAACACCCTGTGCTGCCGATGCAAGGACCTTGCAGGCAAGACAGACAAGGAGTTGGCAGCATGGCTGCACGGCAAACTGAACCGCCCCATACGCGTGTGCGGCATGGTAAAGAACGTAGGCGAACCCGGCGGCGGTCCGTTCCTGGCATACAACGCCGACGGCACAGTATCGCTTCAGATCCTGGAGAGCTCACAGATTGATCTGAATGACCCCGCCAAGAAGGAGATGTTCACCAAGGGCACCCACTTCAACCCGGTTGACCTGGTATGCGCCGTCCGCAACTACAAGGGAGGCTCATTCAACCTGCCCGATTACGTTGACAAATCCACAGGATTCATCTCCAGCAAATCCAAGAACGGCCGCGAACTCAAGGCCCTTGAACTGCCCGGCCTCTGGAACGGCGCCATGAGCGACTGGAACACCCTCTTCGTCGAGGTTCCCCTTAGCACCTTCAATCCGGTAAAAACGGTAAACGACCTGCTGAGACCTCAGCATCAGCCTGCGTAGAAAAAGTGACAATGGGGACGGTGACAATGGGGACGGTTCTCTTTGGCCCTTTTTGGTGCCAAAGAGAACCGTCCCCATTGTCACCTTCTCAGCGGATTCCGGCTTTGTCAAGGGCGCGCTGATAGCGGGCAGCGTAAGCGTTGTGCTGCGAGAGCGTTGTGCTGAAATAGTGTGATCCGCTGAAATCCTCCTTGGCCGAGAAGTACAGGTAGTTGTGCTTTGTGTAGTTGAGCACGGCGTTGATGGACTGGGTGCTGACAAAGCGGATGGGACCGGGAGGAAGTCCGGGATTCTTATATGTATTATAAGGTGAGTCGTACTCCAGGTGTTTCTTGAGTACACGCTTGGGACGCTCGCCACCCATTGCGAATATCACGGTGGGGCAGGCCTGCAGGGGGAGTTTGCGTTTGAGGCGGTTCATGTAGACGCCTGCAATTATGGGGAATTCCTCCAGCTTGGCGGTCTCCTCCTCAATGATGGAGGCCAGTATGATGACTTCATCCTCAGTGAGTCCTATGGATTTGGCCTTGGCTTTGCGCTCATCGGTCCAGAAACGGTTGCGCTCCTTTACCAGACGCGTCAGAATGGCGCTGGCCGATGAGTTCCAATAGACCTCGTATGTGTTGGGGATGATCATGCAGAATACGTTGGTGGGGGTGTAGCCCATGGAGTCCAGGAATGCAGGGCTGGTAAGGCGGCTGGCTATGGAGGCCGAATCAACCATCAGCTGGTTTGCTATGGCGCGTGACATCTGGCCGATGGTGCGGGTGCTGTTGATGGTCAGGCGCACGGGGGTCTGGTTGCCGCTCAGAAGCATATCGGACACCTGTTTGGGGGTGGCTCCGGTCTTTACGGTGTAGCATCCGGTGTGGATGTGCTCATCGTAGTCACGGTGCTCCAGCAGGAAATTCAGGGGTTTGGTGTTTGCCTGGGGATCGGCCTCCAGAATGGACTGGATGACGGTTTCACGCGTATCGGAGGGATAAATGTAGATTCTGTAGTCGGGGCATTCCGATACAGGTTTATTGAACGAACATGCCGTAAAGAACAGCAGTGTGGCAATTATAAATAATCCCTTTTTCATACTTTGCAAAGATAACACTATCTTTGTACAAACTACATCAATTAGACAATGAGAAAAATCTTTTTCCTGCTCTCTCTGACAGCAGCTCTGTCAGTCAACGCAAAGAATGAAGTTACGGTCAATGTCCACGCCGACAAACCGGGTGCCACAATCAACAAGAACATCTACGGACAGTTCTCGGAGCATCTGGGTACCTGCATCTACGGCGGTCTGTGGGTTGGTCCGGAGTCATCAATTCCCAATACAAACGGTTACCGTAATGACGTGCTCGCAGCTCTTAAGGAGCTTGAGGTTCCCGTAATGCGCTGGCCGGGCGGCTGCTATGCCGATGAGTATCACTGGATGGATGGTATCGGACCCAAGGAGAACCGTCCCGTTATGGTAAACAACAACTGGGGTGGCATTGTTGAGGACAACAGCTTTGGTACACATGAGTTCCTGAACCTGTGCGAACTTATCGGCTGCGAGCCTTACATCTCACTGAACGTAGGTAGCGGATCAGTAGAGGAGGCAGCCAAGTGGATTGAGTATATGAACGCTGCTGACGGTCCGATGGCCAAGCTGCGCAAGCAGAACGGTCGTGAGGAGCCTTGGCACGTTAAGTATATCGGTATCGGTAATGAAGCATGGGGCTGCGGCGGTAACATGCTGCCTGAGTACTACTCAGACATTTTCCGTCGTTATCAGACCTACTGCCGCGACTACAACGGCACTCAGCTCTTTAAGATTGCCAGCGGTGCTACCGATTATGACTATGAGTGGACCGATGTCCTGATGAAGAAGATTGGCACAATGATGAACGCCGTTTCTCTGCACTACTATACCGTATCAGGTTGGGTAGGTGCCAAGAAGCCCGCTCTGGATTTCAGCGATGAGGATTTCTACTGGTGTCTGGGCAAGTGCCTTGGTATTGAGCCCGTTATCCAGAAGCATCTGGCTATCATGAGCAAGTATGATCCCGAGCACAAGACTCCGCTGCTGGTTGACGAGTGGGGTACATGGTGGGAGCCGGAGCCCGGCACTCAGCTCTATCAGCAGAGCACTATGCGTGACGCTCTTGTTGCATCACTCTCTCTTGACGTGTTCCACAAGTACTGCGACCGCATCCAGATGACAAATATCGCCCAGGTGGCCAACGTGCTCCAGTCTATGATCCTGACCAAGGATGACAAGATGGTGCTCACTCCGACATACTGGATATTCGATATGTACAAGCCTCACATGGACGCTACCTACATCCCCACTGACCTGGAGGGCGTTGAGGTCAAGCTGACTCCCAACGAGCGTTATGCAGCCAATCCTGATGAGACTGCAACCCGTCCTCTGCCGCTGTTCAGTTCAACTGCATCGACCAAGAACGGCAAGCTGCACATTTCAATGTCAAATGTCAAGCTGAACGAGGCTCAGAGCGTAGTCGTTAAGCTGGACGGCATCAAGGCCAAGAAGGTATCAGGCAAGATTCTTACTTCTGACAAGGCCAGCAACTACAACACCTTTGAGAATCCCGACAAGATCAAGTTGGCCGATTTTGACGGAGCCCGCATAGATAAGAAAACGGGTGACCTCATCCTTGAGATTCCCGCCGCAAGTATAGTTACCCTTGAGGTTGAATAAAATAAATAAAGGTCGCTCAATCGAGCGGCCTTTTTTATTACTTTTGCATACACAATTGCGATAGTAGCTCAGTTGGTAGAGCGTTGGCTTCCCAAGCCGAAGGTCGCGGGATCGTGCCCCGTCTATCGCTCAAGAGTGGTATTTCTCAAAGGATTACCACTTTTTTATTTCCACGGATATACACACCCTTCTGAGTGGGTATGCCGTCCAGCCTCCTGCCATCCAGGCCATACCAGGGAGCATCATCAATGGTACCGGCGGGCTTTATAAATCCTGTAGGAGTAAGTTCCACAACCACCATCTGCTGAAGCGCCAGGAGAGTTGAACCTGTTCCTTTCAATTTGACCGAAACATCTCCGGGATCAAACGGTTGTTCATAGACTTCGACCGAATTGCTGGTTCCTGACCAGATATCGGAATGGATGGTATCGTCGATAATCAGATCACCCTCCCCCGCTTGAGCACTTGCGGCAAATACATACAACTTGGCCTTGTCACCTGTTATACCATCAAATGAAGTAGGATAAACGGCATCAACGTTCTTATTGTACTGGGAGGACAGCATATCGGCCTCTTCGACGATATAGACAGCCTTAGAGGTGGCCGACGGATTCTCAACCAAAACAATCATTGAACTTGGATAAACCCCTACCTGACCGGCCGATTTCTCCAAGGCGAACGTATTGTTACCGTTTGCGACATAATCCGTGACGTCATATACCACCAGACCGTATCCGTATCTGGCATATCTGCCCAGATTGCCGCAATCGCGGTAATCGGCTATGGGAGCAATCGTATTGTCATTGAAAGAGGTGGTCCAGGTTTTGAAATCACCTTCAGGTGTCTTGTCCCAGTTGTAGGATACGTAAAGCAATGCCTTGTGGATGCTTCCGCCGCCAAGCGCTATAGCGAAATCCTCCTCTCTGGAGGTTTCCTGCGCACTCATGTTCTTATCGGCTTCCTGAACCAGCACCTGTACATCGCCCTGGAAAGTGAACACTCTCAACGTTGTATCCAGATAGGGATAGGCATATTCCTTGCCCAGATAACCGTTGTATACGACTCCATATCGGAACACCTGCTGCTTTTTTACCACATCGCCTTCCCTAATGACAACCTTGTAGGCAATGGTATCGTGGTCATCGCCCCAGATCGTATTTTCCATTATCGGTCTGATTGTATAATCAACTGCATCCAGACTGACCTCCTGGCCTGCAGGAACAGAGGCTATAGTCTCATTCCAAATCCGCTCCTCGTCGATAAAAAGTTCGGCAACGACGTTTTGGGCATCGGTCTCACCAGTGTTCTTGACCTCCAGTTTGAAATAATTAGGAGATCCGGCATATATGCATGGAACTGAAGAGTATTCAGTAGTAAAGACAAATGTGTAGTCCGTATCGGCCTTTGCAAACGCAGAGAGCATCAGGAAAAGCGTCATCAAGACACCTGTTCTGACAGAAGTATTGCTTCTTTTCATCTAACCTGAATGTTTATATTTTCCGCAATATTAAGGATTTAAAACCAATAATGAAATAAAAGAGCGGGCCGATCCTCTTTTAACACTACAATCAATGCATATTTAATCAGTATTTATAACTTTGCAGAACCTAAACTGACCTATGAATAATAAAAGGATTATGTTCTTAAACCCTAAACTAAACCGTCTTTTATCAGCTGCACTGTTAAGTGCGCTCTGTCTTTCAAATGTCAACGCCCAGCTCTCCAAAAACCCAAACAAATTTCTGGGAAACATAACCACCAGGTATGCGGTTGATGCCGGAGGCGGAGTACCCGCGTACTACACCCTTTGGAACCAGATCACCCCTGAGAACGAATCCAAATGGGGATCAGTCGAGGGTACCAGAGGCAGTTACAACTGGGGCAGCGACACCCCGTTCAACTACGCCAAAAGCCACGGATTCACCTATAAGTTCCACGCGCTGGTATGGGGCTCGCAGTACCCCAACTGGTTCACCAGCAGCCTGCCCGTTCAGGAACGTTACAACGCAATGGTAAAATGGTTCGACGAGGTCAAGAAACACTACCCCGACCTGCCCATGATTGACGTTGTCAATGAGGCCGTAGGCATGCACCAGCAGGGCAACCCCCTTATGAAGGAGTCACTGGGAGGCGGTGGCAAGACCGGATATGACTGGCTCATCAAGGCATTCGAGCTGGCTCATGAGCGCTGGCCCAACGCCATCCTTATTTATAATGACTTCAACACCTTCCAGCATGACACCGATGCATACATAGAGTTGGTACGCACCCTGCGTGATGCCGGCGCCCCCATCGATGCATACGGATGCCAGTCACATGACGTGAACGACATCAGCAAGGAGAATCTGAGCAACGCCATGACCAAGATCCAGAACGCCTTGAAGATGCCCATGTACATAACAGAGCTGGATATCAACGTTCAGGATGACAATCAGCAGAAGACACAGTACCAGAACATATTCCCGTTGATGTGGGAGGCCGATTACTGCGCAGGCGTAACCATCTGGGGATATGTATACGGAGCGACATGGGTTGACTACTCAGGTCTGTACAGGGACGGCGTTGAGCGCCCCGCAATGACCTGGCTCAAGTCATATATGAACACCGATGCTGCCAAGACCGCCAAGAGCCCGTTCCCCGGCGGCAAGAAGCAGATATCACTCTACATCAAGCCTTCAACCATAAGCGCCTCACGCGGCGACACTCTGGACATTACAGTACGTGCAAAGATGGTTGACCCCGACAAGTCAATCGACAGCATCAAGCTCTTTGTCACCAGAGTTGACGTAAAGGACACCATATTACTCACCGAGGCCCCCTACGTAGCCAAGTTCGTACCCACCGTCGAGGGCAAATACGCACTTAAGGCAATCGCCTACAGTCAAGGCAAGGCATATACACGTGAAGGCAGTTTCACCGCATTTCCTCCGCGCTCCGCATACGGAACCCCCGCAACACTCCCCGGCACCATCCAGGCCGAGAATTATGACAATGGCGGTGACGGAGTCACATATCATGACAATGATGCCCAGAACCAGGGTGATGCAAGTTTCCGCACATCCTATGGAGTTGACGTAGTAACAGGCAATGGCGGCAAAGCAATTGGATACACCAACACCGATGAGTGGCTTGAATACACGGTCGATATCCAGAAAACCGGTTACTACTATTACCACGCTGTCGCATCCTCAGGAACGACAGGTTCGGGGTTCCGTCTTTCTCTGAACACAGACGAAGGTCTTGTTGACATAACCCCCAACATAAGCGTACCCCAGACCGCAAGCTCAGACTGGAGCAAGTACACCACGATAACCGGCAAGACCGTTATCCCGCTTGAGGAAGGCCGTCATATCATACGCCTCACCATAACGGGCAGCAGCTGCAATGTCGACAAGGTAACATTTGACCACATACAGATTGATGAGAGCCTTAACCTCAAGATTACGGCCACTCCCAATCCCACAGCCGTAGGCAACCCCACCGAACTCTCTTTCACCACCATCGATCCGGAAAAGGACAGTACGCTCAGCAGCATCAGGATTTACGTCAATGACAAGCTCGTCAAGACCCTGACATCAAGACCCTTTGTCTACAGCTATATTCCCGATGTAATAGGAACGGTAACCATATCTGCCCTTGCCATCGACAAACTCAAGCATGAGTCCAACCTGACATCCACATCCATCCTTGTGAACCAGGCCCGGAGCGCATACTCCAACGTAAGCGTTCCGGGAAAGCTCGAGGCCGAGAATTTTGACCGATGCATGGACGGTATAACATACCACGACAGCGACTCGATTGACGAGGGAGCCTCCAGATACCGCAAGGACAACGAAGGTGTTGACATAATACGTATAGGAACAAAGTACGGCATAGGTTACACCGTCCCGGGCGAATGGCTGGAGTACACCGTCAACTTCCAGAAATCGGGTTATTACTACGTAAGACCAACCGTAAGTTTTGAGAATGACAGTGCAAGTTTCAGGATCAGTCTTATGGATGAAAACAACCAGGAGATCGAACTGGCAGACGTATCATATAGCTACGGCGCCTTGAATGAGTACAGGACTCTGCCTTCAATCTATTTTGGCGAGAATATCAATGAAGGAAAGCAGAGACTCCGCATCACCATAACCGGAGGAGGCATCAACATAGACCAGCTGGATATAAGATTCTCTGTTCCTACCAATGTAAAGTATGTCACTGATGATGACTACAACACCAATGGAATCCGATACAATGCCGGCGGCATGCGTGTGAACGGCAATCAGAAGGGAATAAGCATCATAGACGGCAAGAAAGTCTATATAACCGAGTAACTGCCAAATTCTATATATATTAAGGAAGACGGGCTGGTCCAGAAAGGGATCAGCCCGTCTTATTTCAAAAAAACCGCATCGGTGATGTGATGAGAACTCCGGAAATATAAGTTTTGAGCGCCCAGCCTCCTTTGTAATCCACCGACCGAAGGTTACCCCCTAAGGGGCGTGGCCCGCCATTGGAAACCGAAGC
>JAEEGJ010015364.1_pt1 | contig 17882 bp, 16 predicted proteins | sample 8958761 | NCBI WGS metagenome assembly JAEEGJ01 (sample SAMN16246546, study PRJNA631951) | gut metagenome | biome: gut microbiome; feature: rumen; material: RS-attached | host: Bos | place: Iran: Karaj | collected 2018-10
AGTGCCTTGAAGGAACTGCACATGGCATCAACGAGATTCTCAGAGACGTCAAAGGTGAAGTGCTCAGGCTCCTTGCCTTCAGCAACACTGCGGTCAAACTCCAAATGCTCTTTCTTCGTATCAGCATTGATGGGGGCACAAGTAAAGTGATGCCGCTCAGCATAGGATTTCTTTGCAAGCTGTTCTTCTGCCTTTCTCTTGGCAGCTTCATCGTCAATCTCCTTATGTAGCCGTTTCCATGTGGCCTCTATTCTGCTGGCTGTAAGCTGTCTGCCTATCTCCGAGGCAATATACTTTGAGTTGCCTCGTTTGATTCTATAGCCTACGACCTCGCCATTACTATCTTTTTTGAGCTCGGTAGAATAGCCACGTTCCTTTATCTTTTGGCGAAAAACATCCCAGTCGAAGCGGTTCATCATCCTCAGAATGTCAAAGAGGGCATCCTTAATCTCAGCCTTGTGTTCCTCGCTGATCTCCCGTGATTGCTTCCAGCCTAAACTCTGGTTGATACTGTTTGCTGCCATTGTTGCCTTCAACCCTATGAGATTGGAGTCATTGATCCTGCCATCAACAGTGAAACGCGACACCATGAAATGCAGATGTGGAATCCCGTTCTTAGCATCATGGTGCATCATGGCAATCCATTTGCTATGGGTCAAGTCCATCCGTTTTGACGACACTTTTCCATTTTTATCTCTAAACTCAATCTTATCCATTTCTTCAATGAACCTATGAGCAAACCACTTCCATTGCTCTAGCGTCCAGTCTTTCGACTCTTCCTTAGCGGGAGAAACCTCCATCGCTATCAGGGTTCTGATTACGGGCTTGCCCTTGGCAATATGGTTCTCTCCAGCATACTTGAACTGCAGCCAGATATTGTCCAGGTCATCATCCGTTACAGCAGCGGTCATATCCCCCGCCATATTTTCACAGCAGACAAACTCTGCATCCCTTTTCAGCGTGGCATACGTCGTATAGGCGCTGCCGTGCGCCACGGCTCTTGCTCTTGCTATCATCGCTTACCCCCTTTCTATCTTTTTGTCGAGAAACTCAATCATCGGGAACAGTCTCTTCCACCACTGCTGAATCACGGGCATCGACCTGAGAAACTCCTTCCGTTCCTCACTCCCCATTTTGAGTCCCTTGATGTTGTTGATGAAGTTCACTATATCCTTACGGGCAGCAAACAACTCGTCCCGGAACAATGAGTCAGGCATCTTCGGTTTATAGTCCATCAACACCTGTCTGCAATACTCACTGAAGTTCATCCGGCACTTCCTGGCATTGCCAGCAATGTACTTCTCTTCCTCGTCCGACAGTCTCAAAGCCCTCGGCTTCCTAACCATCGAATTCTCCATTTCTGACTTGCGCGGTCTTCCCCTGTGCCTCATAATTCTCTTTTCGTTGGTGCTATCCTGCATAATTAAATACGATTAATGTTCAACATAAGAGGTGCGAGCCTGCGAGTACTCAGCCATCAACACTTGTCGCCAAGTGTTCAAGAGTTTTTCGTATCACGAAAAAACCTCTTGCTAACTTACGTCACGTTTCGACACCTCCGACAGCACAAAGGTAGGGAGAATAAATCATATTGCCAAGAAATTGGATAACTATTTCTTAGCTGAGAATGTGTTTTTATTTACTGATTTTCAGTTAGTTAAAGTTCAATTAATTTCAGTTAACCTATTGTGAGATTCTTTTTCGCAGTTGCGTAAAAAGATGATATCATTTAGAGGCAAACGACCTCGTCGCATAACTCACTGACTGTCTTTCGGTGGGTGATGAAAAGCATGGTCTTTTGTGGGTATGTTGTAAAGAGGCGGTGATATAGTTCGTACTCTGTGGGTTCGTCGAGGCTACTGCTGATTTCGTCAAGCAGGAGGATGTCGCCACCATGGAGCAGTCCACGGGCGATGGCGATACGCTGCGCCTGACCCTCACTGAGTCCGCTGCCGCGCTCACCAAGTTCAGTATCAAGTTGCTCGGGCAAATCAAAGACGAAATCGGCGCAGGCGATATGCAGTGCCTCCCGCAGTTCATCATCGGTGGCATCAGGCTTCGCCAGTTGCAGGTTGTAGCGGATAGTGCCGCTCATCAAGGTATTGCCCTGTGGCACGAAACACAATTCACCGCCCATAGCAACCTGTCCGCTGGTTGGCTCGATGAATCCGAGAATCAGACGGAACAGCGTAGTCTTACCAATACCCGTCTCGCCCATGATGGCAGTCTTTGAGCCTGCCTTGAATTCATGAGTGAAGTGGGAAAGTATCTCCCGGTCGCCCTTGCTATAGCGGAAGTACACATCTTTGAAATTGATGCCTTTAGAACTGGTTTTGCCTTTCCGTGCAACAGTTGGCAATTGCGTTGTCTGTTCCAACTCTTCAAGTCGGTCAATGCTGGCTGTTGCATGTATCACCTCCGGCACCATGTTCAGCAATTGTAGAATGGGTCCCTGGATCATACTTACCAGTTGCAGAAATGAGGTCATTACACCAAAGGTAATCGTGCCGTTACGAAGTCCGATGCCTCCCCAAACAAATGCCATCAGATAGCCGAGTCCGAAGGCGCAACCCATGATGAGCCGTGCGACGACGGTAAACCGAAGGCGTCGCATCACATTGCCACGAAGCCGTTGCTGCATCGTGTCGAGCCTGTCGGTAATCCACTGCTCCGAGCCTAAGGAACGTAGCACAGCATTATGCTCCATACCTTCCTGTACCTGCATCTGGATGCGGCTCTCGTCCTGTCGGATGTCGAGCGTCATGTGGCGCAACCGTCTGGCAATCAGTTTGCCGAAGACGATTGCCAACGGTGTCAGTAACAGCAATGCCCATGCCAGCCGTTCGTCAAACCAGCGCATCAGCAGGAAGGCACCGCAGAGTTTGATGCCAGTAATCAACATTTCGGGCAGGGTATCGGTTGTTACCTTTATCACCTGTTCAATATCCTTAGCAAGTCGTGAGGACACGTCGCCTGAGTGCAGTTCGTCGCCCGTGAACAACTGTCTGTGAAACAGACTACCAAAGATGCGTAGGCGCAGGGCATTCGACTGTCGGACATTTGCAGAGGTCATCAGCCAGTAGCCCACTTGTCTTAATATCACACCGCCTACAACAGTCAGCACCAATAGTTCTACCATCCGTAGCACATCGTCAGCCGTTCCCGTGCGGATGGTCTCGTCAATGAATCGCTTGCTGAACCACACCATCAGCAGTCCGAGCACCACCTGCCCGATGCCCGTCACGATGCGCACCGCCGTATTCCAGCGGATGCCGCATGAGTTCTGCCAAAGCCATGAGAAGTATTTCATTCCACTACCAGAATTGTCCCTTTTTACTTTTTACCTTTTTACTCTTCTATATATTGCAAGTAAATATCTTCTAATATCTTTGTATGGCATTTTAGATTCTTGTTTGCCATAATCACCTTCATCTAAACTTTTACGGCTGCAAAGTTACAAAATTTCCCCGACATATCGCGCTATTTAACGATAAAAGATGACATAGTGGGGTTGAAGTATAAACTGGCTGCACTTGACCGGAAAATTCAATTGGAGTTGGCCAAGAATATCTTTACCCTTGGCTATGTGATTCCCGTCATTAGAGCTCACTCTGGACTTGGCCCCATTAGGCACTGCTCATGCCGAGCGTAAACTAATAACCGACTGACTTGCCACAAGTCAGTCGGTGAAGTCTGCTTATTTCTTTAATTTGATCAAACAGATATAATCTCCACATGTTGATTTGGTGTTTTCGTCAAGAAATCTGGCCAATTTGGATTCTTATAATCGGTTTGTTCCAGAGAATCATCCATCTTTTTGAGATTATAAATCATATTTCCATGTTCATCATCCTTTCGATATATGATAATATTGAACTTATAATCTACTACAGTTTCTGTTACGTCGTTAGGCATGACTGCAAAGTCTGTGTCTAAGTGTGATGCATATGAAGTAAATACGGGATGCACATGCATTAATACTCTCGCGTTTTGGGGGACACGAACTTTGCCCGCAATCCCTTCGCCTTGGACAAATTCATTACCTTTCTGGATAAAGAGCTGTCCATTTTGTGTATATGCTGCAAATTCACATCCGAAGACCATTGATAAACCAATTAAATCTGAAACCTTGAAACAATTTTCTTTAACTTGATAGTTATTGTTATATTTGAAGTGTTTCCACAATATACCATCAGGCTTAGCCTTTGAAGGAATACTCCTTTCCTCGTCAGCTGTCATTACTCTTGTAATCACAGCACCATCTTTTCTAATGTATTTTAATTCCATTTCATAAACAGTTTTTATTCCTATCTTTAAATAATCGGAGTTTCGGATTCTCCGTTTTGTAAGATTGCGATGCAAAGATACGGCGGTTTTTCTGGGCGAACAAACGATTTACATGAAGGGAGGAATTGCTTACATGAGCATTGGGAGGAGGCGTTAATGGGAATGCAACTCTGCAATATGCCAAGGTATAAAGATAGAAATAACGCTAAAAAAGCTTCTTATTCCATCTATAGTAAGGGTATGCAAGATAATTTCGAAAGCGAGACCAAGGCATTGAAGCAGTTGATTGTTTTTTCTCTCGTTAAAGCGCATGGCGATTGTCACTAACAATGACGGAGTGACCCCAAAAAGGAGGTGAAACCCTGATTAGGGTCCTCCTTCACTTGATTAGTAGCAGTTATCCAATAGAATCTCTCCTATTGAGTATATAATCTACCCATAAAATAGAATTTTCCCAGCTTAATAATTTCCTCCATTAAATTTGTTTCGTTGTTTATGCTTTTTATTGTACAAAGCCTTTTATCTGCATCAATTTTATCATTATAAATGCCTTTTGTGAATATCTCATTATTAGTCGCAAAACAATACTCTATATTCTTATCCTTCAAGAAAAATGATACCAATCTTGCAAAAAATTCATTAATTCCTTCGTCACCATTCATATCCTTCTCACGTAGGGAACAAACAACATCGGGATTAGCAAGAGTATGCACAATTTCATGTGTTAATACATGTAATCCAAGATCTGGATGTGCATATAATCTATTAATAAACACATTATTCATAAATGCTAATCCTTGCATTTGTGATGTGGTTGATGTGCTGTAAGAGGACAAAGGTTTATTATAGATGTTAATTTTTTTATAAAATTTTTCTTCTATTATGCCTATTGCGTTATTAGAATTTTCGCATTTTTCAAATATATTCTCCTTTTTAATATTATTGTTATCGTCATTTATGAGATAATTCAACATTACCATTGAATCAGAGTTAATCAAGAAACACTTTGGCAGATTCACCTCATTACATAATTTAATTTCTTTAAATAGTTTTTTTATTCCTTCATTAAGAATAAATTCTGCTGTTTCTTTTAACTTGTCATCATTATAATTTTTCCATAAAACTTGTTTTTTAATATCCCATCCTTTTAATACATCTTTTATTGTATTGGCTTGTATTAATTTACACATATTTACGAACTGTTTTCCCTTACTCTATCTTAGGCTTTTCAGGAACCGCCTTGTTAATGTTCTCGTTTTGTAAGATTGCGATGCAAAGATACGGCGGTTTTTCTGGGGGAACAAACGATTTACATGAGGGGCGGGATGGCTTACATGAACGATGAGCAGGATGAAGAAAATATTGCCTTTATGTAAGCAGAAAGGCTGTTCATGTAAGTCGTTAGGTGGAGTGTTTCTTTGCTTTTACTTTTGTATGTAGTGCAGGCAGAATTGAAATCTGTCTGTACGCCAAACAGTTGTTTAATAAAATGAAAAGCAAATGAACAATGATGAACTTCTGGATTTTGCTGAAGACAGTAGGCAAAGTCCGTATGTAGTGAAGAACGGCTTCTTCGTGAAGACCGATGAGCGTTGGGCGAAAGTAAAGTATGACGAGATTCTATGGGTGAGAGCCTTCGAAAACGGTAGTGTCGTGTTCCTGACTGGTGAGAGAAGCCTGATGGTGAACCATCGGCTGTGGCGGATTGAAGAGATGTTGACGGAGCATCCTAACTTTGTGCGCATCAACAGGTCGGAGATTGTCAATCTGGATGTTATTGACGGCTTTGAGGGAAACTGCTACTATATTGGCAAAAACCCGCTGTATGCCACTGGCGACTACCGCCAGCGTATGGAAGGTGTGTTCATTAAGGCTAAACAGCAGTGACATTAAGACACAGAAAAGCCGCCCGGAAACCACTGTATGAGAACTTTCGGGCGGTTTTATTAAGAACAACAGGGAAGATCATCTTAAAAAGCATACTCCCAATAGTACAAATACTAACAAATAACCAATAAAGTATGCAGAATAACTGAAACCAATGCGATTTTTTGGATTAAAAATAGTACCTTTGCACGGTAAATCTCATATCAAATCGACTTCGTAAGAAATATGCTTTTCAATTCTTTCGAGTTCCTGGCATTCCTCCCGATAGTGTTCCTGCTCTATTGGTTTGTGTTTCGTGGGCGACAATGGCAAAACCTGTTGATTGTCATCGCGAGTTACTTATTTTATGGCTGGTGGAATTGGCGTTTCTTATTCTTAATAGCTCTCACATCGCTTTTCAGTTATGGTAGCGGCCTGCTTTTGGAGCACTATGAGGGACAGCGACGAAAACAAAAGTGGGTAAGTGCAGCTAATATTGTGCTGAACTTAGGCATTCTTGGGATATTCAAGTACTATAACTTTTTTGTAGAAAACCTTGATGCATTGTTTGGAGCATTTGGTTGGCATTTGGATTGGGTAACGATGAACATCGTGTTACCAGTAGGTATCAGTTTCTATACGTTCCAGGCACTCAGCTATACGATTGACGTTTACCAAAAGAAACTTCCTGCCACTCATGACCCTGTAGAGTTTTTCGCTTATATCAGTTTCTTCCCTCAATTGGTTGCCGGCCCTATTGAACGGGCAACTAACCTACTGCCTCAATTCCAGCAACAAAGGCACTTCGACTATGCGCAAACGGTTGACGGAATGCGACAGATGCTATGGGGATTCGTAAAGAAACTCGTTATTGCCGACAACTGTGCCACAGTTGTCAACGACCATTGGGGTCTTTATGCCGAACTACCTGGTTTGACACTTTTTCTTCTTGGAGTCCTATTTACATTCCAAATATACTGCGATTTTTCTGGCTACTCAGACATTGCCATCGGTTGTGCACGATTGTTCGGTTTCAATCTGATGCGAAACTTCAACTACCCCTATTTCTCTCGCAGCATCCCTGAGTTCTGGCGCCGTTGGCACATCTCTCTTACGACGTGGTTCCGCGATTACGTATATTTTCCGTTAGGCGGTAGTAGGTGCGATAAATGGAAAGTCATTCGTAACGTTTATATCGTTTGGGCTATCAGCGGCTTATGGCATGGAGCCAATTGGACATTCGTCTGCTGGGGACTATACCACGCCACTCTTCTAGCCATCTATAAACTTCTTGGCATCAATACAAAATACAAGAATATAGTAGCCTTCGGACGTTATCTGCCCACTCTCAAAGAAGCATTACAAATAGCATCGACTTTCTTTCTTGTCGTTATCGGTTGGATCATTTTCCGTGCTGAGACAATGACGCAAGCCGTTGAGTATTTGTCAGCAATGGTCACGAACAAATTCTTTGGTTCCATTCCTCAGGACGGAATAACCTATCTGTGTTATGGTATTGCTCTTCTTGTTGTAGAATGGCTGCAAAGAGACAAGCAACATGCCTTACAGTTCACCAATATAAAACCGTTCAACTATAGGCTTGTACGATGGGGGGTGTATTATCTTATCCTGATAATAATAACAATATATGCTGGTTCAAGTCAAACGTTTATCTATTTCCAATTTTAAACGACCATGAAGCATTTCTTGAGATATTGTGCCATATTTGCAATTCCCATTATTTTATTTCTAATCACTTTAGAAATCATAGTAGGAAATATACCAAATTCATATAGTTACAAATACAATTACGTCATAAAGCATGGTGACGGAATTCAAGCTTTGGCTGTCGGCCATTCAGAACTATATGATGGATTTATGCCCGAATCCTTTTATCTTCCATCTTTTAATCTAAGTAATGCAGCTCAAGACTTCATAGACAATTACTACCTTCTTTGCGAACTACTTCCATATATGCCAAACTTAAAATTGGTCATCATGCCTGTGGGGTATTCTAATGTCAGAGTAATCAACAACAAAAAAAAGATGATATTGTCAGATAGGAGTTGTTATTACCATAAGTATATGAATCTTGATTATGATGGTCATGTTCCTCTACGATACCTTTTTGAAAGTTTTGATCCGCATAAAGCTTCCGATAAGGTATATTCATATTATATCAAGCACAAAGATATCGTACGATGCGATTCCATGGGAAGACGCAGCACACATTATTTGCAGGATAGGAAACACGAACTTGGATATAACAAAATTATAGAAGGTTACACCCAAAAAGAATGTGACTATCACAAGTTATGCATAGATAAAGAAGATTTCTTATTAAAAACCTTAGAAATGCTTTGTGAAAAGAATATTTCAATCGTAATGGTTTCACCTCCCTACTATTGGGATTGTGCATTCAAGAATATTAACGAGCATCAGAGATGCTTTGTCAAAAGATACATGGACGATTTATGTAGTAGATATCCTATAATATATATTGATCACCAATCAGATTCTACATTTACGTATGATGATTTCTATGATGAGACGCATTTATCTGAAATTGGTGCAAAGAAATTCACAGAAATGCTAAATAGGGACATCAAGCAATCAATTATTTCAAGCCCCCAAACAGTAGAGCCATCTAGACGTATTGTTGAACGTAAGTGAAGAATTGAAAGCAGCAATGTTATTATTCAAACACGCCCTCTTTGTCTAACTTCTCGATAAGTTCCGTCACGCAGGAGCGGGCTTCTTCTGTGGATACCTCGTATTCCTCGCAGAGCCTTTCGGTCAGGGATTCTACGGTGAAGTCGCCCTGTGCCTGCGCCTCTTTCCATATCCACGCGGCACTTTCGTTCAAGGCCAATATTTTTCTGAAATCGATGGCTTTGAGGCCTTCACACATAATCACGTTCTCGCCGCACACCTCGCGCAGCACAAAGTCGTTCTTTATTCTCATAATCGTCTGTAAATTGCTAATAAATACCTTCTGATGGGGCGCAGCCAGTACCAAACTTTTGCACCAAGCATCCGCCACCTGTTATATAAATAATGTGTCTTATCCTTGGCATCCACCACATGCGTCACACGAGCCTTGATGTCGCTGAGGGCACAGTGCTCCGTTGTCAGGTTGCCGTCGCCCATCAGTGTGATGCGGTCACCGTCGATGCGGATAATCCGATGCACCACATACCGACAGCCGTCAACCCATGCCAGCACCACGTCGCCTACGTCTATCAGCACCGGCCTATGCAGGATGACGCTCTCCTTGCCACCGATGATAAACGGCAGCATGCTCAGTCCTTTGACAGGTAGCGTCACGTTCACGTCTTCCCTTACCAGCCTGATGGCTTCTTCTATAATCTCGTAGTCTGTCATCTTGTGATAGTTTCATAACACAGCCTCGCTGCCTCTTCGTCGGGCAGGCACTCCAGATGCCACATCGGGATGGTCTGTGCCAGTCTGTTCTCCGTCTGGTGAAGGCCCTCGGAGATACGGATGTTCCAAGGCATGCTGCCGACGCTCTCAGCCAGATCTACGTATGCCTCGATACCGCTCAGACGGCGTATCTTGTTATAAGGGGCCTGGCTCAGCCTGACGATGCCGCCGATGGGGACGCTGACATTCCTGTAGCACGGTGTCTTGCCGCTCCAGGGCGAGCCATAGACTACGCCATCTCTCACAACCGGGTTGTCGTCATTGACCAACTCCGTGCCTCCGATATGCTTTATCCACAACTGGGCGTGCGTGCTTTTACCCGTGCCGCTGGGGCCGAGGAACAGGTAGCCCTTGCCCTCACAACTCACCACGGCGGCATGGACGTGCAGCGTATCCTTTCCCGCTGTCGCTAAGTCATACATCATCTTTAGCGCTTCATAAAAAACCTTTTTTAATTTGCATTCCGGCATGATGATTCTGCCCTCGCGATAGTCTTTGGAACATATCAAAAACAATGAATTCCCAAATTTAAATATGTCGTTTCCCGAAGCCGTATGACCATATACGATATATGTCATGTATGGTTCTTCCCATCGATACACTTCTGTATATTCGGGGCCTGTGCCAATCTCTACGGTCAACGAAAACAATGGCTCGCCACCTTCACTTGCAAAGGGTTCCAAGTTTTCCATCTGCTCGAAGAGTTCGGCCCTGCCGCTGATGGCAAACGTATGCCCTGCCACGTTGTAATGTCTCGTCATCATACTATGCAATGCCGTTCTCCTTCAGCATGTCGATGAAGTTGTTTACCTCGGCTTCCGCCTCCTGCGGACTTACGTCGTATTCTGCCAGCAGTTGGCTGACGATGGCAGGGGTGTCGGCACCGTTCTGCAGGGCACGCAGGATGATGGCGCCCGTCTCGTTCAGGTTGAGCACCTTTTCCACTTCTTCCGTCTCGGCGTTCTTGGCCACGGCCATGAACTTGTCGGCCACCTCCTGGATGGCAATGTCATATTTCAGTTTCATTGTATTATTAGTTTTCTTTCTTATTTAGGTAACATTCGTATTCATATTTCATGGACGCCACCATATTGTGCATACCCCCTTGCCGTGTTTCTGGTGTACAGCCAAAGTCATCCTCACACATCACAAGGCGGTAACACTGGGGATAGAAGGGACATGTGGCGCAGGCCTCGATGTCGGCCCGTCGCTCCTTGAACTTGCGGAGGATGGCCTCATTGCGTTCCTCGCTGTCAATGTGGCCGAAGAACTCGCGGTCGATGAAGTGCTCGCATTTGCCGAGGTGCCCGTCAGGAGCAATCACCACGCTTCCGTCGTTGTCGGCCATACATTGATTCAGATGGATGTCCTTCGGCAATTCCTTTATACGGAGGATGCCATGCTTGGCTATCTGCTGTTCCAGTTGCATTCTCTGGGCAAAGAGCGTGGCGTTGTCTTCCGGTGTGCGTTCACCAAACAACTCATGGGAATAGACGGAGAGATGCTCGTTAGAGCCGAAGTGCTGATGCAGCAGTTCTGCCAATTCAGCCATCTCCCCGATGTTGTGCTTGTCGACGTTCAGGCGTATCAATACTCGGATGCCGACAGCGATCAGCTGGCCAATGTTCTCTAAAACACGCTCAAAAGCATTCACACCTTGATAGACGTAGGCTTTCACGCGGTTGTAGGTCTGCGCCGTGCCGTCGAGGGTGATCTGCACCTTTTGCAACTGCCACAGATTCTTGGCACGCTGCACCATGTCGGCATCGAACAGGTAGCCATTGGTAGTCATCTCCGAGCGGAACGGCACACCCTGCCCATTGAGTTCCGTACAAATCTGGTCAATCACCTTGGCGTTGACCAACGGCTCGCCGCCAAACCAGCGGAGCGTGATTTTCTCGTCGCCACGATGCGCCACGATGTGGCGCACCACCTGGCTGGCCGTCTCGGCGGTCATGGCGACAGGCCTCGTGCCCTGCTCATAACAGTAGAAGCAGCGGGCATTGCAGCCGGTTGTAGGGAGGATGGTGTAGGTTGTGACGACCTTGGGGGCGGGCGTAAGCAGCGCAGCCATCTGCCTGACTTGTCGGCAGAGTTTGCGGTCGTCGTGCGCCTCTGGTACCAAGAACCATCGGTCTATCAGTTCCCGCTGCGCTGTGATGTCGGCAGCCTCGTCGGGCGTTAGCAATAGCAGCGAGCAGGTCAGGGTGTTGTAGAGTAGCAGACCATCATCGACTGGCTGCTGCACCACGTAGGTCATCAGGCGGTATTGTTGACCGTCGGCCCGCTTCTGCTGACCTATCATCTGCTCAATTAGCGGTGTTGTCGGGATGATGGTTTTCATTTTTCAGATAGCGTTCATATTCAACTTTCATGGCCTCTATCGTGTTGTAGAGATGTTCCTGCTGTTTTACAGATGAACAAATAGCATCTCTATGACACATCACGAGGCGGATACACTGGGGATAGTAGAAGCAGGTGGCGCAGGCCTCGATGTCGGCCCGTCGCTCCTTGAACTTGCGGAAGATGGCCTCATTGCGTTCCTCGCTGTCGATGTGGCCGAAAAACTCGCGGTCGAGATAGTGATGGCATTTGCCGAGGTGGCCATCAGGGGCTATCACCACACGACTGCCGTCGTCATCGGCCATGCAGCAATCCAGTCGGATGTCCTTCGGCAAATCATATAATTTACGGGCAAAGCCACACGCAGTTATCTGCTGTTCCAGCTGCATCCGCTGAGCAAAGAGTTCGGCATTATGTTCCTCCTCAAACAATGCACTAGAAGTGACGGTGAGATGCTCGTCGGCACCGAAGCGCTGGTGCAGCAGTTCCACCAACTCTGCCATCTCCCCGATGTTGTGCTTACTGACATTCAGACGTATGCGAGTATGGATGCCAGTGCCGGTCAGCAGGCCGATGTTCTGCAACACACGCTCAAAGGCATTCACGTCCCGATAGACGTAGTCCTTCACGCGGTTGTAGGTCTGTGCCGTGCCGTCGAGGGTAATCTGCACACGTTGCAACTGCCACAAGTCCTTGGCACGCTGAGCCATCTCGGCATCGAACAGGTAGCCGTTGGTAATCATCTCCGAGCGGAACGGCACCCCCTGCTGGCTGAGTTCCGTGCAAATCTGGTCGATGGCCTTGGCTTTGACCAACGGCTCGCCGCCGAACCAACTTATCTTGACTTCCTCATCGCCACGGTGTGCCACGATGTAGCGCACCACCTTGCTAGCCGTCACGGCGGTCATGGTGACGGGCTTCGCGCCCTTCTCGAAGCAGTAGAAGCAGCGGGCGTTGCAGCCCGTAGTGGTAAGGATGGTGTAGCCGGTGATTTCCTTGGCAGCGGGCTTGAGTAGCGCTGCCATTTGTCGAACCTGACGGCAGAGTTTCTGGTCGTCGTGCTCCTGCGGCACCAGGAACCAGCGGTCTATCAGTTCCTGCTGCGCTATGATGTCGGCAGCCTCGTCGGGTGTCAGCAGAACGAGCGAGCAGGTCAGGGTGTTGTAGAGCAGCAGACCATCATCGACCGGCTGCTGCACCACATAGGTCATCAGTCGGTAGCGCTCCCCGTCGGTCTGCTTCTGCCAGCCTACAATCTGCTTAAACTTTGATGTTATAGGGAGAATGACTTTCATTGTTTAAATAGCATTCGTATTCATATTTCATGGCCTCCATCGTTTTGTGCAGATGCTCCTGCTGATATTCGGGAGAACAAAAATGTTTTTCACACATCACGAGGCGGATACACTGGGGATAGTAGAAGCAGGTGGCACACGCCTCGATGTCGGCTTGACGCTCCTTGAACTTGCGGATGATGGCCTCATCGCGCTCCTCGCTGTCAATATGGCCGAAAAACTCGCGATCGATGCAGTGCTCGCATTTGCCGAGGTGACCATCAGGGACAATTAATACGCTCTCGCCGTCGTCATCGGCCCAGCAGCAATTCACTTTGATGTCGTTCTGCAATTTTCGTTTGGATCTGTAGCCACACTGCGCTATCTGCTGTTCCAGTTGCATCCGCTGGGCAAAGAGCGTTGCGCTATCTTCCGGCGAGCGCTCACAACCATAAAGCTCAAAGGAAATGACGGAGAGATGTGCGTTGGTGCCGAAGCGCCGGTGCAGCAGTTCCACCAACTCTGCCATCTCCTTGATGTTATAATTATCGACGTTCAGGCGAATGGATACATGGATACCGGCAGCGGTCAGCATACCAATGTTCTGCAGCACACGCTCGAAGGCATTCACACCCCGATAGACGAAGGCTTTCACACGGTTATAGGTCTGCTCTGTGCCATCGATGGTTATCATCACGTGCTGCAACTGCCACAAATCCCTGGCACGCTGCACCATTTCGGCATCGAACAGATAGCCGTTGGAAGTCATCTCCGAGCGGAACGGCACGCCCTGCTCACGAAGTTCTGTACATATCTGGTCAATGACCTTGGCATTGACCAGCGGCTCGCCGCCGAACCAACGGAGCGTGACTTCTTCGTTGCCACGATGTGCCACGATATAGCGCACTACCCGGCTTGCCGTCTCGGTGGTCATGGTGACGGGCTTCGCGCCCTGCTCAAAGCAGTAGAAGCAGCGGGCGTTGCAGCCTGTGGTAGGGAGGATAATGTAGGTGCTGATTGTCTTGGCGGCGGGCTTGAGGAGCGCAACCATCTGTCGGACCTGGCGGCAGAGTTTGCGGTCGTCGTGGTCCTCAGGCACTAAGAACCAGCGGTCTATCAGTTCGCGCTGCGCCGTGAGGTCGGCGGCCTCGTCCGGCTGCAGTAGCACCATTGAGCACGTCAGCGTATTATAGAGCAACAGCCCGTCGGTCACGGGCTGCTGAACTACATAGGTCATCAGGCGGTATCGCTCTCCGTCAACGCGCTTCTGCCGGCCTACAATCTGTTCATACTGTAATAGTGTCGGGATAATGACTTGCACTGTTTTTATTATTCATCACACTCACAACCACAACACCACATAACACATGATGAAGGTGTGCTACCCAATAGATCGCGTTTCATCTCTACCACCTGCAGTTCTGGTTTCTCGAATTTCTTCTTTCCTTCCATAATTGTAATTATTTAAAGGGTTAATATAAAAGTAAATTTGTTCATCATTCAATGTTTCAGCGAGCAAGGACGGTGCAAGCCGAATGCAATCAAGTTCACTTGAATTCTCTGACCTAAAGGTACAGAGTGTGGCGTTGCATTGCTGAGACGCCGCCCGTTCTCGCTCGTTTCAGCGAGCAAAGTTACAAAATATTATTCACTTTTTTATGTATTAAGCATTTTACCCCCCCCGATTTTAACACAGATTAACCCTATTTGTTAAAAGAAGTATAAGCCGTGCTGAGTTTCTCGTCATAACGGTTCTGTGCGTATGCCGGTCCGTTATAGAGACGGGCAAACGCTTTCCAGTCCTTTTTCTGCAAGGCGGCAAGTATAGGCCTGTTTCCCCTGATGAAGCGCACGCTGAGCAGCAACTGCCGACATTCTGACTGGCACATGCTGCTGACAAAGCTCGCTACAGACGGCTCACCACAGGCAGCATGGTTGAAACCCATGATCTGGAACATGCCCCATGAGGCCGAGGCGTTGGCCCAAATGATGCTCCTGATGGATATGTGCGAACGTCGAGGCTGTATATGAAGAAGGGCAGGCTATAAATAACCAGATTGTCCGTGAGCGTTTCAACCTGAACAAGAATCAGACAGTGATGGCTTCACGCATTCTTGCTGATGCTCTTGAAAGTGGTCTTATCAAGATGAAAGACCCTGAAACGGAGTCCAAGAGGTATACCTCGTATATTCCTTATTATGGTTGACTTTTTATTTTCACGCGAAACCAAACTAAAGTAAAAATTACAGATTATCAAGTACTTCCAATTTTCTCGCGAAACCACATTATAAAAGTCCCATCAGTTCAACCTCTCCTGAGCCTGTACCTCGACGCATGCATAGCCTTGGCCATCTGATGACATCTTCGTGCGAAGGAGAGTTCATCCTCGTTATCCTTCTTCTTGGGCAGCTCGTTATTACCGCCGCCACCGCCATAGGACTCTGAGATGGTGGTGGCACTGTCGAGGAAGCCAAAGAAGAGACAGGCAGTGGTTGCAGCGACCTGTTCCACATTCTCGGCCACGCCTTCGGCTATGTCGAGTCCGAGTTTCTTCAAGTAGTCCACGCCAGACTCTGCGCCAATCTGATAGACCTCCGCCTTCGTGTCGTCGCATATATCGCGGAAAACAGCTGCATTCTTCAGCAACCAGCCCGCATCAGTCAGACGGTCTTTCGGATTCTCACGGATGGCATTCCTGATGATTTCTTTTTCCCTATCGTTCATGACGTACTCGTCGAGTCGCGGATTGGCAATGGCTTTCGCTGCTTCCCATAATCCGGACCAGACGGTCTCTAACATCTGACGTGAATGGTCGTATTCTTCTGCCTTCTCCCTGGCTTTCTCGTAGGATTCAACGGTGATGCCCTTACGCTGCATTTCGTCGTACTGCTGAATCTTGCGGATGGCGATGGCGTTCTGGCGCAGCTCCTGCTTGACGATGGCCCGACTTCTGCGTGTCAGTTCCTCTATGTGGGCACTGTCGAAACTGCGGAGAATGGTCTGCATGTCGGTCATGATGCTCTTGATTTCATTGTTCTGCTGTCTCCTGAACTCATCGGCATTAGTGAAGATCGATTTCCTCTGGCTCTTGACCTTATCCACTTCTTCAAATGCTGCCATAATCACGTCCATCATAGTCATCTTCGTCTTGCCTTTCGCTCTCAGGTTCTCGATAATGGCACCGTTGCTTTTCGGGTTATAGGTGAAGACGGTATCGCAGAACCCCTTGATGGGCACCGACTCCGACGGGTTGCCAACGGCATCGACCAGTTCTCTGGCTTTCTGCTCCAATGCGGTCTTCTCGTTCTTCGCCGATTCCTTCTCCTTGTTGATTCTGTTCAGTTCCTGGCGGGCATTGTCTATCGAATCATTCAGTTTTGACGACGTCTCCCGCTTCTCGGCCAAAGATGACTCAACATTGTCGAGCGCCCATGCTGCCTGATCGGTTTTCTTCTCAGTTTCCAGAGCCTTTTTCTCTGACTCCTGAGCCTTTTTCTCGGCCTCTTCCGCTTTCTCCAGAGCCAGCAGTCTCTCGCGCTCTAACTGTCGCTTGTTCTTCTTCCGATGCTCCTTCCGTTCCTCCACCGTCATCAGCGAAGTGTCCTCGCCACGCTCCAGTCCCCATCTATAGTTGACCTCATCGTGCAGCATATCGTGCCAATGCCTGAACGACTGCGATTCTTCATACTTCGTCTCGCCGAAATAGTGGGAATAGCTGACGGTGAGCACCTTCTTCGGGGTTGCAGGTCTGTAGAAGGATTGCTCTTCCTCTTTCAGCCGTTCATACTGCCGGGTGGTGATGTGCTCAGGACGTTCCTTGCCGTCGCTCTCCACGTCCGGGTCGAGTTCATAGCCGCCAACCCTACCGCGCTTCACCCGCTCGGCAACGGGAATCACCAACGCATGGAAATGCGGGGTGGTCTCGTCGAGGTGGCATTCGAGGCCGATGACATTCTCCTCGCCGAACTTACGGCAGAGGAAGTCGTAGTAGTCCATGGCCATTGTCTCGATCATCTTCATGCCAGGGTGGTTGGGATCGTCGGCAAGACTGACCCAACTGTTGTCCTCTTGCCAGTCGAAGTCCATCGGCTTGCCGAAAGCAATCTCCGTCATGCGGTCATGATCGCCGCTAAGTACGAAATCGACGCAGGTGTTCGGCTGGTTCGGCGCATCCTCCCTCCAAGGTTTGAAGTTCAGTTCCTTCAGCCGCTGCTCGTATCTTTTCTTCAGCGACTTCCGTTGAGTGCCCAGACGGACAATCCTTGGCGGGATATAGACTGTCTTATCGTTCCTCGTAGTTATCTTCTTACCACTCATTACCTCAAAGTTGAGATGTCTTCTCGACCAGTCGTAGCGGTTGCCCGGCTGCTTGTTCTTGGCCTGATAGGTTTCCTCAGTCCAGTCACGACGCTCGTTCTCCCGGCCTTGGGCAGTAGAGAACGAAACGGATGCCGATATGTTCAGCGACTGGTATTGTTTCAATGATATGTCCATAGTCGAAATCAATTAATGTTCATGATTGTGGGGTACTTAGGGGCAGACCCCTGAGCGGAGGTCCAGGAGAGGGTCACTCCTGGTCGGGTCACGAGGGCAGACGAGCCTTCGGCATATTGGGGTGATATGGCAGCATTGACATTATGACCCCTAATATGTTGTGGATTCATCATT
>JAEEGJ010015366.1_pt1 | contig 17882 bp, 13 predicted proteins | sample 8958761 | NCBI WGS metagenome assembly JAEEGJ01 (sample SAMN16246546, study PRJNA631951) | gut metagenome | biome: gut microbiome; feature: rumen; material: RS-attached | host: Bos | place: Iran: Karaj | collected 2018-10
ACGCGCCGGTGGTGAAATTGGCAGACACGCCAGATTTAGGTTCTGGTGCCGCGAGGTGTGCAGGTTCAAGTCCTGTCAGGCGCACCATTGAAGCCCAACTTATTTGAGTTGGGCTTTTCCCTTTTCCGCCGATAATTATACCATACCTCCGTGACCTGCAGGCGCAACGCGTATGGCAAGTTTGCTATAATGAATCTGCCTGAAAAGAAGATGGAGAAAAAAGGTTTGAAACGTTCAACGAACAGCATGAAGATATTATGGATCGTTCTGGCAGTTCAGATCCTGTCAGTGATCGGTCTGTTGCTGATACCCTGCGGTCATAATCAGGAACCGTTTTCAATGGAGCTCAGAGGTGAAGACGGAACTCCTCTCTTTCAGCTTAAAAGTCAGGGAAATGAAGGGGCCACTGAGTATACGAAGGAATTCCCACTTGTAAAAGGCGATTATATTCTTGATGCCAAATACTCATGTTCAACACAAAACAACTCGATCAGTGTCCAGCCGGATTCTCTGAGCAACGAACGTGTCGGCCGTTCAAACTGGACGCTTCCTGATCCGAAAACGGATCATGCGCAGATCGGATTCTCGCTGGCGCATGATGTACCGGACGTTAAGATAGCTGTCTATGGCCAGGATAAGGAAGGTTTTACTGTTGAAAGCATTAAGATAACAAGTTCTGAAGATCACATCCCTGCAGGCGCCATGACTGCGGCAAGGATCGGCACCTGGGTGTTTTTCTGTTTTATCGCTGACATCTTTGTTTTACTGATGATCCGTTATCCGGCAAAGAGAAAATTCTATGCCGCTTTGCTGATCGCCGCAGCAGTCATGACATTGAGCATAATATGGCCTGTAGATTATCTGACCAGCGGCGAAGATCTTTTCTTCCACATAAACAGGGTATTCGGAATACGCGAAGGCCTTTTGAGCGGCACACCGTGGGTAAAGCTCCAGCAGAACTGGTATGACGGTTACGGATATGCCGTAGGGATCTTCTACGGTGATGCCCTTCTGTATCTTCCGGCCGTATTTAACATTGCAGGCCTGGACATGCAGATCTCGTTTAAGCTCTTTATTTTCCTTTTGCATTTGCTTACGGTTTGTTCCGCGTATTTTTGTTTCAGCAGGATGTACGATGAAAAGACAGGATGCTGTTCCGCCATCTTCTACGGATTTCTGCTTTTCAGATGGATAGATCTGTATCACAGATCGGCTGTCGGAGAGTTCTGTGCAATGGCATTTCTTCCGTTTTTGATCTATGCCGTTTATCTTCTCTGGAATGACGATTTTGCACATTCACGTCTTATGTTCGTCATCGGGTTTACCGGAATACTACAATCTCATCTGATCACTTGTGAGATGGCTATGCTAATGGTGTTTGCACTGCTGATCGGTTCTCCCCGCAGGACATTTACCAAAAAAAGGATATTCTCACTTTCAGCATCCGCAGCGTGGGTCCTGCTGATCAACCTTTCATTTGTTGTTCCGTTCCTGGATTTTTCCTCCAAATGCAAGGTTGCAGTAATGAACAATTCCGCAACGAACATGGCGATTTTCCTGAACCAGAAGATATCTTTCGGCCTTTATCAGCTGATAACATTTGCAACGCTCCAGGTGTCCCTCGTGTTTATCATCGCAGTCATAATGAGATTGAGGAAACTGTTTTCCGGCCGTTCGAAAAAAGATGCGAATGCCGACAGATACAACACGAAGCTCCCTGTTAATCTTCTCCTCATCCTGACAGCGCTGTTTATTTTTGCCGGCACATCATTCTTCCCCTGGAAGCTGATAATAAAGATCGGTTTCCTCACCATGCCGGTTACGAGCATACAGTTCGTATGGAGATTCCTGGCTATCTCCGGAGTCTTCGCAGCCGTCATCATCTGTGAAATCCTTTCCCGTCTTTTTGCCGGCACAAAGAACCATCAATATGCAGGATTATGTCTCTTGATCATAGTGCTCGTCCCCGGTCTCATCTATTCATTTACCGGTACTGCAGACAAAACGTTTTCAAGGTTTTCCTTTGATTCCAGCGCACTGATATCCAGGTGGTGCAGCCTCGAAGAATACCTTATAGCCGGAACGGATTCTTATGACGTGGTTCCTGAATACACAACCGCAGGAGATGTTAAGATCACATCATATTCAAAGGAAGGTACCAGAGTCACCTTCACATATGAAGCAGAAAAGGGCGGAACGGTCGAACTCCCTGTTTTCAATTACCCGTATTACAGGGCTGAGGCAAACGGGACTAAGATACCTGTTGAGGATGGATCCAATCACCGGATCCGCCTTTCCTTCCCTGCTGATTCCAATGGAACCGTACACGTTCAGTTCCGTACTCCGATACTCTGGATACTGTCATTGGCCGCAAGCATTTTGGGCATCGCTGCTCTTGCAGGTTTGCATTTTTACAGAAAGCCCCGCAGGAATGAAAAAGCCGATGATCTCTCACCGGCTTCTTAAGTTTCTAATTACTCGTCATCAAGTTTGAGAACGCTCATGAAGGCTTCTTGAGGAACCTCGACGGATCCTACCTGCCTCATGCGCTTCTTACCTTCCTTCTGCTTTTCAAGGAGCTTCTTCTTACGCGAGATATCACCGCCGTAGCACTTGGACGTAACGTCCTTGCGGAACGCCTTTATGGTCTCTCTTGCAATGATCTTGCCGCCTATCGCAGCCTGTACCGGGATCTCGAACTGCTGCCTCGGAATGTTTTCCTTGAGCTTTTCGCACATTCTTCTTCCCCTTGCGTATGCCTTGTCGGCGTGTACTATAAACGATAACGCATCCACGGGATCTCCGTTGAGCAGTATATCGAGCTTGACAAGCTTGGATCTCTGATAACCGTAAGGCTCGTAATCGAGCGAAGCATAGCCTCTCGTACGGCTCTTGAGAGCATCGAAAAAGTCATAGATTATCTCATTCAAAGGCATCGTGTAATGGAGCATGACGCGCTTATCGTCGAGATACTTCATGTCGGTATATTCGCCTCTTCTTTCCTGGCAGAGCTCCATGATGTTGCCGACGTAATCTTTAGGCAGCATGATAGTAGCCTTTACAACCGGCTCTTCCATGAAATCGATCCTGTCGGGTTCAGGCATGTTCGTAGGGTTGGAACAGTCAATGACCGAACCGTCCGTCATGTGGATCTTGTAGATAACCGAAGGCGCCGTGCTGATGAGATCGAGGCCGAATTCGCGCTCTAATCTCTCCTCGATGACTTCGTAGTGAAGAAGGCCAAGGAATCCGCATCTGAAGCCGAAGCCCAAAGCCGCGGAAGTCTCGGCGTCAAAAGAAAGCGCCGCATCGTTAAGTCTCAATTTCTCAAGCGAATCCTTAAGGTCGCCGTATCTTGCACCGTCAACGGGATATATACCGCAGAATACCATCTGCTGTATTCCCTTATAACCGATAAGAGGCTCACTGGCGGGATCGTCTGCTGATGTGACCGTATCACCGGGAGCGGTATCTGCAACGTTCTTGATAGATGCACAGATATAACCAACCTCTCCTGCTTCAAGCTTGTCAGCTGGTACTAGTTCACCGGGATGGAAATAACCGAGCTCGGTTACCGTGAATTCCTTTCCGGTATGCATCATCCTGATCTTGCTTCCGGATTTTACCGTGCCTTCACGAACGCGCACACTGACGATAACGCCCTTGTAAGAATCGTATTTCGAGTCGAAAACAAGAGCTCTGAAAGGCGCGTTTCTGTCGCCTTCAGGTGCGGGCAGATATTTAACTACGCCCTCTAAAACTTCATCGATGTTGATGTCGTTCTTCGCAGAAATGAGCGGCGCATAAGATGCGTCGATTCCGATATCGTCTTCTATCTCGGCCCTGACCTCTTCAGGTCTTGCCGAAGGAAGATCGATCTTGTTGATTACCGGAAGAACTTCCAGGTTCGCGTCAACCGCAAGATAGACATTCGCGAGCGTCTGTGCCTCAACACCCTGTGAAGCATCAACGACAAGGATCGCTCCGTCACATGCTGCAAGGGACCTGGAGACCTCGTAATTGAAGTCCACGTGACCGGGAGTGTCTATCAGGTTAAACATGTAAGTGTTGCCGTCAGACGCTTTAAAAGGAAGTCTTGCGGCCTGTGATTTGATAGTGATGCCGCGCTCCCTCTCGATATCCATGTTATCGAGGATCTGATCCGTCATCTCTCGCTTTTCCCTTACATGGGTATGTTCGATCAAGCGGTCAGCCAGCGTTGATTTTCCGTGGTCGATATGGGCGATGATGCAGAAGTTTCTAATATACTTTTGACTCTCGTCGGGCATATACCGCGTTTCTCCTTAGAACGTCCTGATAGTGTTGAACGGGAATACCCTCAAGACTGCAACAGCTACGATCCTGTTTGCCTTAAAGGGTCCCAGATTGCGTGAATCGTTACTTACGGGACGGTTGTCGCCAAGACAGAAATACTCGTCGTCTCCGAGCTTGATCTCGTTGTATCCGTGCGCGGTTCCGTAATCCATCATGGTTGTCTTTACGCCCTCCGGGAGGTAATTCTCCTGAAGGATGTAATAGTCGCTGTGTCCCATCGGTTTGATATAAACGCAGCCGTCAGCGATCTTTACTGTCTCGCCGGGAAGTCCGACTATACGCTTGATGAGGTATTCGCTCTTGGAATAGCCTTCCATATTTGAGCCGTCGAGCACAACGATGTCGCCTCTGTCGAACTTCTTGAAATACGTCGAGATCTTCTGCGTGAAAAGAACGTCGCCGGATTCAAGAGTAGGATTCATCGAATCACCGTAAACGTTGTCTCTCTGAACAACGAAAACGACCAGCAGGACACCGGCGAGAACGCCGATGCAGATCGTTCTGAGCCAGTCCATGGCTTCAGATACTGCTGTCTTTTTCTTAATCTTTCTGGTCTTCTCGTCTTCCTTCTGCTCAGGCTTTTCGGAAGTCTTGTCATCAGCATCGGCGGTCTTTACTTCAGCAGACGTATCAGTCTCAGCCGAAAGCTCCGAATTATCTGCCGTTGCCGCTACTTCCTCGTCTGCAGAAAGCTCTGCGAGTTCCTTGGTTTCGTTGTCCTCAACTACGGACAGTTTCTTCTCTTCTACTTTTTTCATTTGCCACCTTTATCAGGATTCTTCAGGCTTTTCAGCCTCGGTCTGTTCTATGTCTATCTTGATCGAAAGCTCTTTGAGCTGCTTCTCGGTTACATATCCCGGAGCATCCATCATGACGTCCTGTGCATTCTTGTTCATCGGGAACGGAATGACCTCACGGATCGTCTCTTCACCGGAAAGGAGCATGACCATACGGTCAACGCCGGGAGCGATTCCTGCATGCGGCGGAGCGCCGTAGCAGAATGCGTTGTACATTGCGGGGAACTTTGCCTTAACGTCCTCTTCTCCGAGTCTTACGAGCTCGAATGCCTTGATCATGATCTCAGGATCATGGTTACGTACGGCACCGGAAGAAAGCTCGATTCCGTTGACTACGAGGTCATACTGGTCAGCCATGATCGACAGCGGATCGATCTCGCCTTTCTCAGCCTTGAGAAGGACATCAAGTCCGCCGGAAGGCATGGAGAACGGGTTGTGGCAGAACTCAAGCTCGCCGGACTCTTCGCCGATCTCGTACATAGGGAAATCAACGATCCAGCAGAATGCGTACTGTTCCTTGTCCATATGACCCGGAACCGCAGCACCAAACGTCTTTACGAGCACGCCTGCCGTCTTCTGCGCAGCTGTCTTTGTGCCTGCGGAAAGAACGACAAGAGTATCGGGCTTAAGGCCGAGTGCCTTGACGACTTCGTCCTTCTTTGGAGCAACGAACTTGGAGATGCCTCCGACGATCTCAGAGTTCTCGTCCATCCTGAACCAGTAACCCTTGTTGCCGGACTGGATCTCAACGTCAGCCATAAGCTTGTCGATGAACTTGCGGCTCTCGTGGAAATCAGAGATAACTACGGCCTTGATAACGCCGTCTGCGAAAGGAGCGAACTCCTCTGTGCGCAAGAGCTCGGAAACATCTGTAACTGTGAGGTCGATACGGAGGTCGGGCTTGTCCGATCCGTACTTCTCCATTGCCTCACGGAAAGGGATCCTTACGAAAGGAGAACCCGAAGCCCTGTCATACTTGCCGTACTTTGCGAAAACGGGCGGGAGTACATCCTCGATGATCTCGAAAACATCGTCCTGGCTTGCGAAAGCCATTTCCATATCGAGCTGGTAGAACTCACCCGGGCATCTGTCGCCTCTCGCGTCCTCGTCTCTGAAGCAGGGCGCAATCTGGAAATATCTGTCGATGCCGGATACCATCAGGAGCTGCTTGAACTGCTGCGGCGCCTGAGGGAGCGCATAGAACTTGCCCGGATGCTTACGAGCGGGAACAAGATAGTCTCTGGCGCCTTCAGGTGAAGATACCGTAAGGATAGGTGTCGTGATCTCCATGAAGCCGTGTTCGATCATGGAATTACGAAGAGCTGCGATAACGTTGCTTCTCAGGATGAGGTTCTTCTTGACCTCAGGGTTTCTCAGATCGAGATATCTGTACTTAAGTCTTACGGACTCATCAACGTCGCGGCTGTGATTGATCTCGAAAGGAAGCTCGTTGTAACGGCAGCGGCCGAGTACGGTTACCTTTTCGGGAACGACCTCGATATCGCCGGTATCAAGCTTGGGGTTCTTGGAACTCCTCTCCCTGACCGTACCTTCTACAGAGATCGTGGACTCCTTTGTGATGGCCTTCATGGTCTTCATCATTTCAGCTGTCTCAATGACGATCTGTGTCGTGCCGTAGAAGTCGCGGATGACTACGAAGCCCAACTCGGCTCCTACTTCACGGAAATTCTCAAGCCAGCCTGAAAGCTTGACCTGCTTTCCGACGTCGCCTATTCTCAATTCTCCACAAGTATGTGTGCGGGACTGCATTCTCTACCTCCAAAATATCGTTTTGCTCAGACAATATTGCCCTTGCAGTATTCAACAAATCCGTCAAGCCTGACCGGCGTCTCTTCGCCCGTTGCCATGTTCTTGACCTTGGCTTCTCCGCTTGCGAGCTCATCATCGCCGATGACTGCCAGGAAAGGGATTCCCGACTTGCCCGCATATTTCATCTGCGCCTTGAAAGACCTTTTCATAAGATCGGTCTCACATCCGATGCCCTCAGACCTCAGGTCATAGCAAAGCTTTGCGACCTTGGCACCTGCAGCTTCACTCATGCCGGCGATATAGATCCTTACGCTGTCATTCTTATCAAACACAATGCCCTGTGCCTCAGCTTCCATGAGCAAGCTCTCAACGCCCATGGCAAATCCGATGCCGGGTGTAGCAGCTCCGCCGCAGTTCTCGACAAGTCCGTCATATCTTCCGCCGCCGCAGATAGTACCCTGTGTACCTACATTCTCGGAAACGAACTCAAATACCGTTCTCGTGTAGTAATCAAGACCTCTTACGATGTTAGGGTCGATCTCATACCTGATCCCCACTGCATCAAGGTTAGCCTTAAGGCCTTCGAAATGAGCCTTGCAGTCGTCACAGAGATAGTCAATAAGCCTGGGTGCAGACTTGACGATCTCCTTCTCTCCGTCGATCTTGCAGTCGATCATTCTCAGGGGGTTTCTCTCAAATCTCGTGCGGCAGTCCTCACACATACCAGAAACATGAGGTCTGAAGTAATCCTTCAGGATCTCGTTGTACTTTTTGCGGCAAGCGGGACATCCGATCGAGTTGATGCAGAGCTTGATGCTCTTAAGTCCGATCTTCTTGAAAAAGATATCAACGATGCTGATGATCTCAGCATCGATAGCGGGGCCTTCGCTTCCGAAAGCCTCAAGGCCGAACTGGTGGAACTCACGCATTCTGCCCTTCTGAACGTTCTCATATCTGAAAGCAGTGATGTTATAGAACATCCTGACAGGTGAAGGAAGCGAACCCATACCGTTCTCGATATAGCTTCTTACAACGCCGGCGGTACCCTCGGGTCTGAGCGTGATGCTCCTTCCGCCCTTATCGTTGAATGTGTACATTTCCTTCGTAACGACATCGGTAGTATCGCCGACACCCCTGGCAAACAGATCTGTCTGCTCAAATGTCGGGATCCTTATCTCTTCGTAACCGAAATCATGACATACTCCGGCAAAGACTTTTTCAGCTTTGTGCCACTTATAGATGTCTGCGGGCAAAATATCCTTGGTGCCCTTCTGCGCGGCAAATCTCATCGTCAAATCTCCTTTTATTAATAAAACACGCGTAATTATAAAGCTAATGGCGTGATTAAACAAGTTGAGCCGCAAATTTGCCAAACAAATGAAATGCTTTGCCGCGCATTTCCTTCAAGTGATCCGTGTTTCCAAGCTAAACACGTAATCACGGCCAACAAAAAAGCTGCCCCGCAAGGCAGCTTCTTCAGTTTCTTTAAGTTTTACATTTCAGAAAGCCTGCGGAGCTTCTCTCTCATATCCTCGATCATGGATTCTCCGGACTTCTGCTCTTCCTTCTCAGGCGACTCAATGCCGCTGGTAACCGCCGTAAGCGATCCCTTAGGACTTGATTTGGCAAGTTCTCTGGCCAGGATTCCGTTGCTCGGAATGCTGATGCCGCTTCCGAACTTGATGCGCGTAGGCATCGGATCAAGGCTTCTTGCAGCATCTCTGATGCTCTTGGCGGGCGAAACGAGTGAACTGACGGGAGCAACCGTAGCGGTCTCCGGTTCAGGTTCAGGTTCTGCTATAGGCTCGACCTTATGCATCATCGGCTTCGGCTCGTCGGGAATGACGGGCTTAACTGTCTCTGCCGGAGCTTTTGGCTGATAAGATACTGTCTTGAACTCAGTCTTAGGTGCCTCCGCGGCAACAGGTGCAGTTACAGTCGCAGTAGTGGACGCGGAAACAGGTACATAATCAAACGTGAAATCGTTCCTTGCTTCGTTGCCGGTGGTGATACCGCAGTGGAATCTTGCGGCGGTTACCGCATCCACTATCGGCTTGTCGGAAGCCAGCTCACAGGCTACAGCAGCCGTAAAGAGCTTCTTGCCAGTGCCCAGGCCTGATGTTATGCCTTCAAACCACTTAGCCTTGCCGCCTATTGCGAGCAGGTCTCTTCCGCCGGTCTTCTGGCAGCCGCCGATAAATACGACGCTGTGGAATTTGTCACAGATTGCATCGGCCGCACGCCTTGTCTCGGCTGGATTATTGCACTCTATGCCCGAGAAAAGCTCGGCTTCATAGATATTGAGTACGAGGAAATGGACATGCTGCATCAGAGCATTGACGACAGCATCGTAAGTCTCACGCGATACTAAGATCTTGCCGTCAGGAGAAATAATGACGGGCTCGGCAACAACAGCGGGATGATCGTTCTGCAGGAGCTTGGCGGCAACCTGATAGACTGCCGTATGGTCCCTGATCATGCCGATAAAGATCGCTGAAAGGTCTATTTTCTGGTCAAAGCAGTAATCGAGAACAGCACTGATATCGGCCTTCTCGCTCGTATCGCCGTCCGTATATTCCGGCACGGCAAGAATAGGCTCAACGTTGTAATCGCTGAACGTATCGACACAGCGCTGCACGCTGTACAATGTATGCTCAATGGAATCAGCAATAGAAAGTATCTGCTTCATACCAAACTATTCTCACCCTCAAAAATAAACCTCTTATCCCGGAACCCAGGCTCCGGAGACAATTAAATTTTGACAGACAAATATGACCTTTTCCACAAGCAAAAGGTCATATTAGCTACGATATATTTGGCGATTTTGACAAGTGACAGGGACTATTTTCTTTGGCAGACATATGCCATCCAGTCGTTGTCGGTCCTGGTCTCGATTATCTCCATACCGGCTTCGGCTATAGCTTTCTCCACCCTGTCCTTCTTTGTATTGATTATTCCCGAGCAGATAAACAGACCGCCCTGGGCAAGTCTTGCCGGAATATCACCGGCAATGGAAGCGATTATGTCGGCGATTATGTTGGCAACGATCAGATCATAGTCGTTACGATTGGCATCTTTGAGCTCACCGGTATGGCATTCTATGTCGCCGCAGCCGTTGGCAGTGCAGTTCTCCATGGCAACATCGACCGCAAGCTTGTCGATATCGATGGCTTCCGTTATGCCGCTGCCGAGCTTTTTCGCGATTATCGCAAGGATTCCGGAACCCGTGCCGAGATCCAAGACTGATGCGTCCTTGCTCATATACTTGTCGATCAGCTTTGCGCACATCGACGTGGTCTCATGGGTGCCCGTACCGAATGCCGAACCCGGATCGAGGATTATCTTATGCTCTGCCTCAATCGAATCGGGATCGAGCCACGAGGGGCAGATCGCAACGCGGTCGGATATCTTGAATTCTTTGTAGTATTTCTTCCAGTTATTCGCCCAGTCTTCATCCTTGACGTACTTAAGACCGTCAAAGCCTGTTCCTACAGGAAGGTACTGTCCGATATCAGCAAGTCTTGCCTTTACGAACTCGACCGCGTCTTCGGTCTTCATTGTCTTGCCGGAGATATTGCCGTAAATGGTCCCGATTCCCTCGGGATTGAAGAATTCCTCGTTCTTGGCGCCCATCCTGACAAACCCGTCGTCAAGCTCTGCAAAATATGCTCTGATAATGACGTCGGTCCCGTAGGAGTTATAGATACCGTCATCAGCATAGCTGAGCGGATCGTTCTCCACTGTATTCTTGAATTCGAAAGGGTCCGTGACCGCAATGCCGTCACAGCCGGCCTGGGCAAGCATCTCGCTGATCGCTTCAGATGCTTCCTCAGTTGTCCTGATTGTAATCTCTGCCCATCTCATAACTTATCACTTAAAAAGATTCTTGAACTTCTGGAAGAACTGCGACCTCTTGGTGTAGTTCCTGTCCGTCAGGGTATTGTTGAAATTTGTCAGGAGCTGCTTCTGTTCACGCGTAAGTCCCGTAGGAACCTCGATATAGAACTTGACAGTGTGGTCTCCCTTCATATTCGGGTTCGATTTGTTGGGTATACCGCGTCCTCTTAAGATGCTGGTATCACCCGGCTGTGTGCCTTCCTTGAGAGTGAACTTCTCCTTGCCGTAAATGGTGGGAACTTCAATCTCGGCGCCCAGAGCCGCCTGCGCGTAAGTAATGGGGACATCACAGAACGTGTTGATCCCGTCACGCTTGAAAACATCATGGTTCTTGACGCGGAACTCAATATAAAGATCGCCGTAAGGACCGCCGTTTGTTCCGGGCTCGCCCTCGCCCCTGATCGGGAGAAGGTCACCGGTGTCAACGCCTGCGGGCACCTTGATATGAAGCGTCTTGGCTGTCTTGAGCCTTCCTCTTCCGCGGCACTGCGTACAGGGAGTCTTGATGACGGTTCCCCTGCCGCCGCACGTAGGACAGGACTTAGTTACCATGGTCATGCCGAAAAGCGTCTGCGTCTGTTGCTGCACCCTTCCGGCGCCGCGGCATGTGGGACATGTCTCCGGCGTTGTTCCGGGCTGCGCGCCTGAACCTCCGCAGGCTTTGCACAGATCCTCTTTGGTTATCTGGATGTCCCTTTCGAGTCCGAAAGCAGCCTCCATGAATTCAAGAGACATGTGATACTTGAGATCGGATCCTCTTGCAGGACCGTTCCTTTTGCGGGAACCGCCGCCAAAACCGCCTCCGAAGATACTGCTGAACAGATCGCCCAGATCCACATCGTAGGCGCCGTATCCGCCACCGCCGCCGAATCCGTTCGGATCTACGCCCGCGTGGCCGAATCTGTCGTATTTGGATTTCTTGTCAGGGTCAGACAGGACCGAATAGGCCTCATTGACTTCCTTGAATTTGGCCTCGGCCTCCTTGTCACCCGGGTGCAAGTCCGGGTGATATTTCTTGGCCTGCTGTCTGAAAGCCTTTTTTATATCGTCATCGGAAGCATTTTTATCTACTCCCAAGACCTCATAATAATCTCTAGGCAAAGGGGAACCCCTCCGTTCTTATTTCAAGTTCTCTATACAGATATATCCGGCACATCTGAATTCAGAAGTGCCGGACTATTGTATCAGTTTTTAATTAAATCAGAAGTCTCCGCCTGCATCCTTAGGACCTTCCGAAGCTCCGGCATCACCGTAGCCTGCGTAGTCCTGAGGTCCGGGCTGTCCCTGGGGACCGCCTGCGGCACCTGCTGCGCCGCCTGCTGCCTGGTAGAGCTTCTCGGAAAGCTTGTAGATAGCCTGTGTGAGGCCCTCTGTATCAGCCTTCATCGCATCGGTGTCATCCTTAGCGATGGAATCCTTGAGCTTTGCGATAGCGTCGTTAACGGGCTGCTTGTCGGCATCGGAGAGCTTGTCGCCTGCATCCTTCATTGTCTTCTCAGCCTGATATACTGCGGACTCAGCCTGGTTCTTGATCTCGATCTTCTCCTTGATGGCCTTATCCTCGGCAGCATGCAGTTCTGCTTCCTTAACTGCCTTCTGGATATCTTCCTCGCTCATGTTGGAAGAAGACTGGATCGTGATCTTCTGCTCTCTGCCTGTGCCCTTATCCTTAGCGCTTACGTTAACGATACCGTTAGCGTCGATATCGAATGTAACCTCGATCTGCGGAACGCCGCGGGGTGCGGGTGCGATACCGTCAAGGATGAAGTTACCCAGTGTCTTGTTGTAAGCAGCCATGTCACGCTCACCCTGGAGTACGTGGACCTCAACCTGTGTCTGGCCGTCAGCTGCCGTAGAGAAGATCTGGCTCTTCTTTGTCGGGATTGTGGTGTTACGCTCGATCATCTTTGTGCAGACACCGCCCATTGTCTCGATACCGAGTGAAAGAGGTGTAACGTCGAGGAGCAGGAGTCCCTTAACGTCACCTGTGAGGACTGCGGCCTGGATAGCTGCACCGATGGCAACGCACTCGTCAGGGTTGATGCCCTTGAAAGGCTCCTTACCGAAATAGTTCTTAACTGCATCCTGAACAGCGGGGATTCTTGTTGAACCGCCTACGAGGAGGATCTTGTCGATGTCGGAAGGTGTAACGCTTGCGTCGCTCATTGCACGCTTAACAGGATCCATTGTCTTCTGGACAAGGTCAGCGGTAAGCTCATCGAACTTAGCTCTTGTGAGAGTGATGTCGAGGTGCTTAGGGCCTGTAGCGTCAGCCGTGATGTAAGGCAGATTGATGTTGGAAGAAGTAACGCCGGAAAGCTCGATCTTAGCCTTCTCCGCAGCTTCTCTGAGTCTCTGCATTGCCATACGGTCGGATCTTAAGTCAACACCGTCAGATGTCTTGAATGAATCTACGAGGTAATCAACGATCTTGTTATCGAAATCGTCACCGCCGAGTCTGTTGTTACCTGCAGTTGCAAGAACTTCGAAGACTCCGTCGCTGATGTCAAGGATGGATACATCGAACGTACCGCCGCCCAAGTCGAAAACAAGGATCTTCTGATCTGTTTCCTTATCGAGGCCGTAAGCCAGAGATGCGGCTGTAGGCTCGTTGATGATCCTCAATACCTCGAGTCCTGCGATACGGCCTGCGTCCTTTGTAGCCTGACGCTGTGAGTCAGTAAAGTAAGCAGGAACCGTGATAACAGCCTGTGTAACGGGAGTTCCGAGATAAGCTTCAGCATCGCTCTTGAGCTTGCTTAAGATCATTGCGGAGATCTCCTGAGGTGTGTACTGCTTTTCGTCAATGATGACCTTGTAGTCGGAACCCATCTCACGCTTGATGGATGAGATAGTCCTCTCAGGGTTTGTGACTGCCTGTCTCTTGGCAACCTGGCCGATGAGACGCTCGCCTGCTTTTGTGAAACCTACAACTGAAGGTGTGGTTCTGTTTCCTTCGGGATTCGGGATAACTACTGTCTCCGATCCTTCCATAACCGCGACACACGAGTTTGTCGTGCCGAGGTCAATACCGATTACTTTTGCCATATGATTTATCCTCCCTTATATCATGCTTTCTTGCTTTCGAGAATCTTATCAACGATACCGTATTCAAGAGCTTCCTGAGCTGTCATCCAGTGATCTCTGTCCGTATCGTTCATCAGTGTCTCCAGGTCCTTGCCGCAGTTATCTGCGAGGATCTGGTTGAGACGCTTTCTCGTGTCCTTGATGTGGTCTGCGGCAATGAGGATCTCCGTAGCCTGACCCTGAGCACCGCCCAGAGGCTGGTGGATCATTACCTCGGCGTTAGGCAGGATGCATCTCTTGCCCTTGGTTCCTGCCGAAAGAAGAACGGAACCCATTGAAGCAGCCATACCCATGCAGATGGTCTGAACGTCAGGCTTGATGAGCTTCATGGTATCGTAGATCATGAGGCCGTCGGAAACAGATCCTCCGGGGCTGTTGATGTAGAACTGAATATCCTTCTCCGGATCCTCTGCCTCGAGGAAGAGGAGCTGTGCCGTAATAAGGCTTGCTGTTACGTGGTTGACCTCTTCCGAAAGGATAACGATCCTCTCCTTGAGAAGTCTCGAATAGATGTCATAAGCGCGCTCTCCGCGGCCGGTCGTCTCAATTACTGTAGGGACTAAGCTTGACTTGATCAAATCCATTTTTATTCTCTCCTTTGTTTATTTTTCTTATCAGTTGGCGACCTGCACCACAACGTGCCTGATCACTTTTCCCTTGTACATATAGCCCTTGGTGAATACCATTGCTATCTCCTGCTCTCCCAGATCTTCGTCCTCAACGTGCATAACCGCTTCGTGGAAGTTGGGATCGAACTTCTCACCGCGCTCGGCCTTGATCTCCTCAACACCGATCTTGGTAAGTATATCTCCTGCCTGTCTGCCTAAAAGCTCGATACCTTCGATAACCTTGTCTATCGAGTTCTCGTCAGCACCTTTCGCAGTCTCTACGGCACGGTCGATATTATCGATTACTGCGAGAAACTCCTTTGCGACATCAGCAACAGCATCAGCGTAAAGATTCTCTTTCTCTTTTTGGGTGCGCTTCCTGTAGTTGTCGTATTCGGCATACAGGCTCATGTAGCGCTTCTCGAGTTCCTCGCTCTTTTTGTCGGAATCCTCTGCAGCCTCTTCGGCCTCTGAGCTCTCCTCCGTCTCTTCTGCCTCTGTCTCTTTGACTGTATCTTCGGTTTCTTTTTCCTCAGGTGCAGCCTCTTCGGCAGTAGCTTCGGAGTTCTCTTCCTCCTGAGCGTTCAGGATCTCTTCGTCTTTGTTTTCTTCCATCCTTACTTATCCTTTCAATATATTCTCTATATCTCATGTGAGCTTCTTGAGCTCTTCGTTGAGTTTCTTCTTTACGAAATCCATCTTCGAAATGACTCTCGAATAATCCATTCTCTTGGGGCCTATGACTCCGATGTTGCCCGATACCGTATCCCCCATGTTGTATGTGGCGGTAATGAAGCTGCAGTCATCCAAGCCTTCGAGCGTGATCTCCTGACCGATCCTTATCATGTAGGAATCCTTCTTGCCGGTGCTTGTCGCAAGGTTCTCCATCTCGTTGACGTATCCTGCGACCATGCCGGAATCTGAAAGCGTTCCCAGAAGATCTCTCGCGCGTCCCAACGAACCGAAATCGGGATATGCCAGCATCTTGTGCTCACCTTCAAGGTAGATGCTGAGCTGGTCAGCCTGCTTGATGGCGGTATAAGCCTCGTAGAGCACCTGCTTGAGCAGCGGATTCGGGATCTCCGTATCCTTTGCCGCGGTCTCCACCGTTACAAAGGTTATCTCGTCTAAGGCCTTGCCCGTAAGGTTCTTCTCGATCGCACCGGAGAGCTTGATCATCTGCTCATCGGTAAAGAAATTAGGGATCCTTACGATCTTATCCTTAACGACGCCTGCGGAAAGCACAAGTACTACTAGAGCTTTGCCGGGCTCGATCATGAGGATCTTTATCTGCTTGAGAAAACTCTTTCTGAGCCTGGGGCTCATGGAAAGCGATACAAATCCCGTTGCTTCGGAAAGAGTGTGCGTGGCGCTCTTGATGAGTTCAGCTGCCTCATCGACAGTGCCGGAGATATTTGACTCTATCTCTTCCTGTTCTTTGGGAGAAAGCGTATCTATCTTCATAAGAGAATCGACATATTCGCGGTAACCGCGGTCGGAAGGGATCCTGCCTGCCGAAGTATGGGGCTTCTCAATGAATCCGAGCCTCTCTAATTCAGCCATGTCGTTTCTTAATGTGGCGGAGCTGACCCTGAAGTCGTGACGCTCAATGAGCGACTTGGATCCTACGGGCTCGTTTGTTGCAACATAATCGTCGACTATAGCCTGAAGTACTCTCTTTTTGCGGTCATCAAGTTCCATCTCAAGATCTGCTCCTTTCATCTGATTAGCACTCTTCTCTTCCGAGTGCCAACAACAATATACTATCAAAGTCAAAAATAGTCAAATGGTAATGTGAGGCAGAATATAGTGAATCTCCAAACGCCCTGTTTCAGGCATTTACAGGAAATCTTCCATGACAAGATTAGCCAGATCGAGTCCCTTGGATGTCAGGAATATCCTTTGACCTTCGACCGCGAGCAGGCCCTTTCCGGTATTGCTTTCGAGCACATTTTTATAGACTTCTTCGAATCTTTTTCCGTATCTGCTGTAAAATTCGGCGGTATCTATCCCTTTTGAAGTGCGGAGCTTGAGAAAAGGATATTCCCTCATCTTGTCCTCTAAAGTGAGCCTCTCCTCGCAATAAAGGAACCCTTCTATCGAATCCAGAGCGGCATTTGCATATCCCAGCAGCTTTAATATGTCATTTTCTTTTATATCGCACGCGCATTTAATATAAGACTCGACATTATCTTCATGGCCGAACCTGACCGAGTTCAGATAACCGTGGGCACCTGCGCCTACCGCATAGTAATCCGCGCCGTCCCAGTATGCGGTGTTATGCCTGCTCTCAAATCCCGGGATGCTGCTGTTGGAGATCTCATAAGGGATAATGCCGTTCACCCCGAGAAATCTTCTCACCATATGATACATGCCCCGTTCCGTCTCAGGTGTCAACAGATCTTCTATGGAATCCTTATAAAGGTCGTAAAACGGTGTGTTCTCCTCTATGGAGAGCGAATATGTACTCACGTGCTTGACGCCCATGTCTATAACTGTCTTAAGCCCGTCAAGGATCATTTCCATGTCCTGACCCGGAACGCCTGTGATAAAGTCAACAGAAATATTGGCAAACCCGGCTTCAAAAGCTTCGTTAAGGGCCTTTATGGCGCCCTTTGAATCGTGGAGCCTCCCGAGAGTCTTAAGCACGCCGTCATTTAACGACTGTATTCCCATTGAAAGGCGGTTAAAACCGCTGCTTAGATACTTCTTTCCTTTCTCTTTCGAAAAGGATGCGGGATTGACTTCCAGAGTTATCTCTGCGTCAGATCCAATCCCGAATGATGCGGTTATCTCTTCAAGAAGCCCGCAGACAAGCTCTTCGGGCACGCAGGAAGGCGTTCCGCCTCCGAAATAAACGGTATCGGGACCATTGTCACCAGAAGAGCCGTGCTTTTTGTCAAAATCAGCCCAAAAGCGCGCCTCTTTGACTGCCGCATCGTAATACGCCTCTGCGCATGACCTGTCTGTTATCGAGTAAAAGTCACAGTACGGGCATTTGCGGACACAGAACGGATTGTGAACGTAGATGTGTCTTCCCATCAGAAACTGCGTTTCCTGTAGATCGGCACAGGGTTCTTCAGAGCCGTGACGAGTGACATCTTGAAATTCTTAAAGCTCGGCGAGATATTGTTCTCGGGCTGCATGAACCTGGATATCTCTTCAGCCCATCTTGCCTTGTAGTGTCCGATAGCCGGATAACCGATATCTATCAGCTTGTCGGCGTTCTCGCTTATTGCCCTGCAGAGCACCTCCCAGGTGCCGCAGACGGAATCCTGCTCGTAGGAATCAAGCACCTTTTTATCACACTGCGGATATGCATCAATTACCGCCTGCCTGTCGCCTAACATCCATGCCTCGATCTCCTCAGTGCTTAAGCCGACGATGC
>JAEEGJ010015368.1_pt1 | contig 17880 bp, 17 predicted proteins | sample 8958761 | NCBI WGS metagenome assembly JAEEGJ01 (sample SAMN16246546, study PRJNA631951) | gut metagenome | biome: gut microbiome; feature: rumen; material: RS-attached | host: Bos | place: Iran: Karaj | collected 2018-10
TACGTGCTCAAGCGTTACCTGAGCGAGCAATACGACAACTACTACACCATTTTCGACACGGACGTGAACGGACTTTTTGTCGATGCCAAGGTGAAGTTGAACGGTATCTCCGTCGGTAGCGTCACAAGCATCACAATCAACGAACAGGACTTGAACCAAGTCGTCGTTGCGTTCAAGGTAACGCAAGGAACACCAATCAAGATTGGCACTCGTGCAGGACTTACCGCAGGCATGAACCTCACCGGCGAAAAGCAGGTTATTCTCTCCGGTGGTGCTTTCAGCGAACCGAACGTCCCCGAAGGCGGTCTCGTCCCGGCTGCAGCCTCGATGTTTGACCAAATAACAGGTCAGATGGGCGACCTTTTTGGCAAAGTCAATCCGATTGTTGACGGGCTGGTCCGTGTGCTGAATCCTGAAAACGCCGAAAGCATTTCACGCACACTCCAGAATCTCGAAAAAACGACCGCAAACTTGAGCTACGTGACATCAAACCTCGGAAAGCCGCTCAGCAACATGAGCAAGTCCGCTGCTTCGCTGCAGAAAATTCTTGCTGAAATCGAAGAAGCAAAGCTCGCCGCAAAGACCGAACAGAATCTTACGGTGCTTAAGGAAAAGCTCGAAGCGATCGACACCAAGGGCTTGAACGAGAACTTGATGCAGACCGCCGAATCGATGAACAAGCTTGCCCAGCGCGTGGACGCCATCGTTTACAAGAACGAAGACCAGGTCGGAAACGCCATGGATGAACTGAACACGATTCTTGAAAACCTCGAAGAATTTTCACAGAAAATCAAGAACAACCCGTCTGTACTTATCCGTTCCGAAGGCAAGAGCGGTCGCTAAAAAGGAGAAACCAAAATGTTTAAAGCAAATCGTTTTTTGGCAGTCGCCGCACTCCTTTCTGTTTTCACGCTCACGGGTTGCGTTGGCGGTTCGACCGAACCTTCCCGCTATTACACCGTTTCGGCTGAATCCATCTCTGTTGCAGGCGCTACTAGTGATGCCCGCGTGCACGTCAAAAAATTTACGATTGACCCGTCATACCAGCGTACGAACATCGTCTATAGAGAATCCCCTTACGACTTCAGCTTCTACAGTCTGGACCTCTGGGCAACGCGCCCGGAACAGATGCTCACGCAAGTCGCAGGCGAATACCTGGTCAAGAGCAACATGTTCAAGTCCGTGGACTTGAAGCCGATGGGCAAGCCGGACTTTGAATTGCTTGGCAATGTCGATGCCATTGAAGAAATCGACGAAGGCAGCTCGCAAGAAGCTCACCTCGCTGTGCAGCTCACGTTCCGCAAGGTCGGTGAAGATGCGCCGCTGTGGGAAAAGCGCTACGACGAACGCCAGAGCATGAGCAAGCGCGATGCACATTCTGCAGCCGAAGCGCTCTCGAAGCTCTACGCCAAGTACATGCAAGACGCTCTCGAGAACATCTCAAAAGTGAAGTAAAAAAGGAACCCACCGGCGTAGCCGGTGGTTCTTCATATGCGGGCCCTGCCCTAGGATACTAGCCACGCGTCACGTCGCGTAACACGATCTGCCACTTGCGTGTTTTCCTTACCGGCAGCCCGTAAACGGGCTAAAGTTTTCCCAGCATTGTCAACTGATCTCCGTACTGGTCTTCCTTCAGTTGATTTTGGATATACGCTGCAATTCTTGCCGTATTTTTTCCAGTCGTGTCAACATAGTAGCCGCGACACCAAAATTCCCTGTTACGGTATTTGAACTGGAGTGATTTGTACTTTTCGTAGATCATCAGGCTACTTTTCCCTTTCAAGTACCCGACAAAACCCGAAACGCTCACTTTGGGTGGAATCTCGACCAACATGTGAACGTGATCCGGGCAAACCTCAGCCTCCAAAATATTGACCTGTTTCCATTCGCAAAGCTTTCTCAGGATTGCCCCGATTTCAACCTTTTTCTCCCCGTAAAAAACTTTCCTTCTAAATTTAGGAGCAAACACAATATGATATTTGCAGTTCCACGATGTATGAGCCAATGTGTTATTATTTCTATAATTCATTTGAAATCCTTTGATTTTATTGTTATGCAGTTGGCAGACCGCATATCAACAGTAATCAAGGGATTTCTTTTTATCCGAGGACGCAACGCCAGAAGGCTCTTTTGAACCACCAGCCTAGCTGGTGGTTTTCATTTATACAAGAATCGCGGGCCTCGAGCCCGCTTTTTTTGCAATTTTATACTACTAAATTTCAATTTTTATGGCTTTAGTAGCACAATTTTTACTTTATCTACATCAAATTTGTTAAAATTTCAAGATCTTATGCTACTAAACAAGTCATTTACTGCTTTTTGTAGCATATCACACCTCGGCAAAACCGAATTTCCGCTCAAATCAGATTAGTTTATTTAAAAATCATGCTATAAAAAGTAACAATTCTGAATTTTAGTAGCACATTTTTGCAAAAATAACCTAGTACACTTCCATTTTAGCACAACAGATTATTCTCGTCTAATAGTCGGGACGCTTGCGAGCAATTTTTTCGTGTAATCGTTTTGCGGATTCGTGAGGACGATATCGGCGGGGCCGTGCTCTACGGCATGCCCAAAGTACATGACCAGGACTTCGTCGCTTAACGCGCGAACCACCTGCATATCGTGGCTGATAAAGAGGATGCTGAGCCCGAGTTCATTACGCAAATCATCGAGCAAATGCAAAATTTGCGCCTGCACGGACACGTCCAAGGCACTCGTCACTTCGTCACAGAGCAACACCTTCGGACGCACCATCAAGCTGCGCGCAATGCACAAGCGCTGACGCTGACCGCCCGAGAATTCATGCGGGAACTTGTCCATTGCCCCTGTCGGGAGCGATACGCGTTCCAAAAGTTCTACCGCACGGGCGCAAGCCTCGTCATACGGAACGCCACGGGCAATCACAGGCGCCGTCAAGATTTCCGTCACCGTCTGTCGCGGGTTCAAGCTGCTGAACGGATCCTGAAAAATCATCTGCACTAGGTCCGAGACACGCACAGAATCCTTCCCGGTCCCCGCCTTGCCGCTATTCACCGGCAGTCCAAACAAATTAACTTTACCGCTAGAAATCGGCACCAGCCCGACTAAAGACTTCACGAGAGTCGACTTTCCGCAGCCAGACTCCCCCACAATCGAAAGAATCTTCCCTTGCGGGAGCGTGAACGAAACGTTATCTACGGCAGTGAAATAATCCTTGACCTTGCTAAAAACGCCCCCGCGAATCGGGAACTTGACAGTCAGCCCGTTTACCTCGATGGCAGGCACCGCTTTATCAAAATTTTCGGTATTCATCAACCATCCAATTCAGCAAGGGCGTCCTGAACATTCTTTTCAGTCGCAATCAAAATCTGGCGGCACTTGCGCAAAAGCTGCGTAGCCTCTTGAACCTCAACAGCAAGTTCATCAATTTCCATCTCGGAATTGTCGATTTTCGAGAGAATTTCTTCCAAACGCGTCATTGCGTTTTTATATTCAAAATTTTGCGCACTCATGTTCACGAATATAGTTAGATTTAAACCAAATGAATTTGTTCAATCGCTCCAATTTGCCTTTTTTTGTTATCGCCACCTTTTTAGGCGTAATTTTTACCGGATGCCTGGATGCCCCCAGCTACCCACACGCACTGCAACCCGTAGAATCCATCAGCATCATGGTCCAACAAAAAACGGATTCGTACTCCACCCAACTCAAAGTGAATCCGTCCGATACAGCGACAATCAAGGCTAGCGTTACCCCAGAAAAATTCCAGGACGATATTTCATTCGAATGGTTTTACACCAACGACGGGAAAGACAGTCTGTTAAGTCGCGAATCCGTTTACTCTTTTTACCCGAGCAAAAATGAAGGCGCAATTCCCAATAAGCTCATCGCGATGGACAATGACGGCAACCAGCAGATTTATGATTTTACAATAGCCATCAACACACCGCCTGTACTTTCTGATTCTACAATTCCATCCGCTGGCGACACGCTTTACGGTTCCGAGACATCGGCATTCCTGTTTGAATGGTACAGCATCGACAGAGACTTTGCCTCCGGAGATACGCTATTTCACATCCTAGAAATCGACAGCGTGCCATACGATGTCGGAACGCTCTTGCAGGTCAAGCAATCAGGCTTTAAAGCAGGCGAGCACAATTTCCGCATTATCGTCCGAGACCTCTACGGGGATGCCGATACGCTTGACTACAAGAAATTTTATGTCGTCGATACGCTGGAGGTCCAATGAAATTTTTAAGAAGTTTCATCCTTGCTGCGGTCGCCTGCTTACTCCAAGCCTGTTTCAATTCCGAAGACTACATCTTTGACGAAGCTGAAACGACAGACATCATAGTCGAAGCAACTCTCGCCAAATCCATGGGCGACTTTTCGAACATTACTAAAGCAGACACATTCCACATTAGCGATACAATCTACTTTTTAACAACCGTTAGCCCCAGCAAGTCCATCAAAGTCCAAGACTTCCACTGGCTCATGGATGGCAAGTACTGCTCTTCAGAATACAATTTCAAAAAGCAAATCAACGAACCCGGTCATCATGAATTCACGTTCGTCTTGAAAGATTATTTTGGCGACATGCACTATGACACCTTAAATGTCTGGATTGCAGACAAGCCGATTTTGAACGATGCAGAATTCACACCGGCAGAAGGCACTCAAGCCATCGATCCCTATGAGTCTATTTACTTTACATGGAGTGCAAAGACAGAAAAGATCAAACTTGCACATCGCTACCATTTCACGTTGAGCGAACAAAATTACGCGAATACAGAATCGAAATTCAATAGCATCGATACTATTTTAAACGAGCCGCACTTTATATACCACAACAAGCTCAACCCCTTCAAAAAATACAACTGGACCGTACAGGCGATTAACGAATACGGTCTCACATCCGACGAAAAAATCGAGTCCTTCTTTTTCACCAAAGGGCTTCCGGGAGAAGGCTCCCTGCAAGCAACAATCGATATAGGAAACGCAAGTATCGTACCGGTTCAACTTACGCTTTTAGACAACAACAATAACGACAAACAATTCAGTTACAATTTCAACATTTCAACATCGAAAAATGAAATTTCGCTCGGAGCCATCCCAGCAGGAAGCTACCAGCTAGAGTTTCATTCAGACCATCCTGATTTCGGGACTTTCCAAAAAATTGTAGACATTCACGATGGTTTCGTTACCATCATGAAAAATTCCAAGCTGATAGACACCATTCCCCCAACAATCGTTTCCGTTTCTGCACACGACACACTCTCCTTTGCCGACACACTCCAGTTTATCATAAACGATGGCGGCGGACAAATCGTAACATCGAAAACGAAAGTTTCACTTGAGAACGAACAAATTCTAGAGAGATTCTACAACGACAGCATTTTGACCGTCATCCTCAAGGAAACGGACAGAAGCTGGGCTTATAGGATCCTCACGATCGAAGCAACCGACGGGAGCCAAAACACAATAAAGAAGTCGTTCTACATCGCCCCAAGCATCCTATGGTTTACAACAAATAGCGATACAACCATTGCAAGCAATGAAATCATCAAGTTGCTCATTCACGACAACAACCCGTATGACTTTGAACTGGACTTTTTACAATTCTACAACGTGACCAAAGGCGAAGTCATCGTCTCCGTTTCAGAATACAAAAGCAACACATTTACTGCAGAACTAGAAGCCAGTTTTTTTGACGCCGAACAGACAATCGAATCAACTGTCATTTACAAAAACGGTCTGAAACAGAGCAAGACATGGACACTCCGTGTTAAGCCCGCCGAAACAAAGGAGGAAGAATAATGAATAGCAAAATTCTCCGACTCCTAGCGATTCCTGCATTTTTACTAGCGATTGTTTCTTGTTCTGATTACGAAATCAATTCATCGGATATTCCTGAAATTTCGCAATCCATCTTCGTTGTCCCTGAAAATTTGCGGGGAGAACCTTACAAGTCGCAGTACACGTCTTCGGATAAATTCTTCATTAAAATCAATGAAAAGATTCGCATTTGCGGAGTCTACTCAATTAACGGAGCATTTATATCAACAGACGACGCAACACCATACTACAACTCCCACAGATGGACCATCGACAACAACGAAGTCAACACCTCATCATCTGTCTATTATAGCTTTGACAAAGCGGGAATCCACGAAATTTCGTTCGAAACAGTCGACCACTTGGGCGACACACTCGTATCCCATGCTCAAATTTACGTAAACACGCCAACAGCAATTACACTACAGTCTCCCGCCAACAACTACAACCAAGTCGATGGGAAAAATGAAAACGGAATTGAGCTTTCATGGAGCATTTCGGGAATCGACCCTTGGGAAACTTCAAGATGCATCGTTTACGCCAGTTACGATCGACTAGCGGTTTGGGACTCGCCCTTAGGAGAACTAGATTGCGCAGGTTCTGTCAATTTGATGGGCGAACTGGATGCAGAAATCAATGACCAAGGAGACCCTATCAACCATAGCATTGACAACTCCACTATATATTGGAGTGTTCAAGCGGACATTAAAAATGAAAATAAAGTCACAGAACATGCATTTAGTGAAATTTTCAGTTTTTCCACAAAGCTAAAGAACAACGGATATTCCGTCGTCGAAATTCCAGTTTCGTGCAAATTCAACCAGTATCCTGAAAAATCCATTTTAACAGGAGCTTTCATTTCATCCACAGGAGATACACTTTTTAAAATTCGAGGTGTAAACTCCAATACGGTTATCCGCAGCACCCTAGATCCGGGGTCTAATATAAAGTTTGTCATTTGCGATACCATTCGAAAGGAATACGGTTGCGAATCAACTACGTTCGATTTGGCAGCGAGCACCAAAAACGTATTGGACACTTTATTCCTGCTCGATAAAGTCAAGCCCAACATGCAACCCGCCAAAACAGAACTCCCAACCGCTTCAAAAATACAGTTCTTTATTCTCGACAACGGTTCTGGAGTCAACGTTTCAAAAAATCAGGCAATCATCAACAACGACACTCTTGAAACTAAATTTGAAGACAACGTACTATCATTTGCAAACACTTGCAAAAAAGAATGTAACCTCATCATAACCGCCGAAGATTACGCACACAACCGCGTCCCCGATGTTTATTGGAAAATCAAAGTCAATGGTTCCGAGACAAAAATTTATGGGCCTTTTGCAAGTTCAGAGGAGGATCTATAATGTTTAAGACCTCCATAGCCTTTATCATTTTACTATTTGCATTTTGTGGGAATGCTTTTGCAAAGCAAGACTCGACACAAAGTTCCCCCAAAACACGCTATTTGCAGATTTCGACAAATCCGTCAACAGTAGACTTGTTCATTGGCAAAGCGCTGCCCGACTTTGCAAGCAAACCCCATTATGTTTCGCCCGCATTTATCCCCGTCCCCGATGGAAAAGACACCATTACCGTTTCATTTTTCCACCCGGATTACGCGGACACGACCGTCAATATTGCGCTATCGAAAAAAGACACCTCATTCATCATCGTTGCACTCCGACAAACTTATGACGATGACGAAATCGCCCGAAAACAGGATTTAATAAAACACAGAAACAGGCGCATTCTCGGTGGCTACCTCAAATGGGCATCCATCGCGCCCTTTGCCATCAGCGGAATTTCAGCCATCGTTTCGCTTTACAACATCGGCAAAGCAGAAGACCACAAAAAAGCCATGGAAAACACGCGCTTTTCGACTGAAAAATACGAAGCCCACGTCCGAGACTTTACGGACCATCGTGAAAGCGCAAAGACCGCCAAAACAGTTTCAAAAGTTTTTCTCGGAACAGGTTTAGCCATATTAACCGCAGGATTCGTCCTTTCATTTTAGGTAGAATATGAAAAAGATTTTCTTACTAATTGCAATCGCATTGACCGCAGCCTTCGCAAACCCCGAAGGGATTTTCGTTGACGTCGAGCTCCTTTCCGGAACAAAGCAGCGCGCCCAACTCATGGGCATTGAAAACGATACCGTAAGCCTTGGCGGATACATCCAGAACAAGTTTACTATTGTCAAAATTGCCAAAAAGCAATTCAAAAAAATTATAGACGAGAAAGGCAACGACTTGATGAAGGTTAAAACAAAAGTCGTCGTTAAGCCAACAAGTTCATCCCAAACATCAGCACCAGAACCAAAGTCTAGCTCCAGCCACACCGTTAAGAGTTCCTCAAGCTCTTCTATTTCCAGTTCCTCGATTGAACACGCTACAGCACCAAGCTCCTCTAGCGAAAAACAACCCGTCAAGACGGTCCTTATCGCTTACAATGCCGATGGCATCGAACAAAGCGTCGCAGACCAGTTCACTGCACTTACAACACGTCTTTTGATGGAAGCTGGAGAGAACCCGCAAATCATCCGCAAAAGCGATATCAAAAAATGCGATGACAACATCTGCATTCAAAGCGAACTTGCCTCATACGGCTACAAGTCCATCTACTTTGGCGAAATCGTTCCAGACATAAAAACCGATAGTTTAACATTAAACCTCACCCACGCTTTCTACGAAGATTCGCTCCCGATGTTGCATCGGGCGAGCATAAACCTTTCCAGAAACGCAGCCTTTAGCGATGCCATTACGAACAACAAATTAAAGAATCAGCTTTTGGATGCGCAGGGCAAAGACATTATCAAATCCAAAAAAGACAGGTCCTATATCCACATCGAAACAGACCCGGACGGTGCTACAATTTCTCGCGCCGAAAAAGATGCGATTTGCAAATCGCCCTGCACCTTCGTGACCACAGATACTACAAAATTCACGGTTTTCGCTTACTGGAACGTCGATAGACATTTGTGGGGATCAAGTACAAATATCGTTCCGCTCCCCGGTGACACCGTACACGTTTCGCTGAAGCTCAAGCGCATTACCCCAGAAATCCGAATACTCACTTTCCCTGAAGGCGCCAATGTCTACAAAGCGAGTGCGCCAATTACCAAGCGTTCCAAAGCCATCGCCCAAACGCCCGATAAGATTCCCGTTTATAACATGGGCGCAGACAGCCTCGTCATTCGCAAAGCAGGCTACCGCGACACGCTCATCAATTTCTTTGCAGCCCCCGTTCCGCAAATTGACTTGAGCATCAATCTCGAAAAGCTGACAAACTTCGATGAAATCGAAATGCAAAACAAATGGCTGCACGACAAGAAGATGCAAACACTTGGCGAAGCCATGATTGGAGGCGCCGCGGGAACAGTTCTCATCGGTTCCTTGCTCATGTACTTTGCCCATTTAGATTATAGCGATGCCGAAGACATCAAGAAAGAGCTCAAGATTCCGGGAGCGTCCAAAGGCAAGAACTATCAGGACAAAGTCAAAAAGAACAAGAAACTCGTGGACCAAGGCGATAACAAAGCCATTGCTGGAGGCATTTTGTTAGGTACAGGCGCTGCCCTCCTCGGCGTTGGACTTTACTTCTATTTCTAACATCAATAACAGCAATTATTATTAAAAAAAGCGTCGGCCAAGGATGGGGAGGGGGCAGGGAGGGGCCCGTGCGGCCTTCGCAACTCCGAGCTGGGGCCCCGCCCGCATGACATACTTTTTCATATTAAAAAAAACGACTTTTATAATAAAATCAAAAAATTTATTTTTTAAATTTCTAAATTTGTCCCAATGAAAAACACAGTCTTTAAAACAACCATTGCTTTAGCTCTCCTCCTTACCGCATTTACCTTTGCTGCCGATACGCTTTCTGTAGACGCAGGCGCAGTCGCAAGCACTGCTGCCGACACCGCAAAATCGACAGGGATTTACAATCAAATTATCGACTGGTACAATGACAACTTGAACTACGGCACCATTACGCTTTTGATGGCGATCGAAAGTTCGTTCATTCCGTTCCCGTCTGAACTTGTCGTGCCGCCCGCCGCTTACAAGGCTTTACAGCCTGGCTCGGGTCTGAACATTGCTCTCATCGTCTTGTTCGCGACATTAGGCGCACTCATCGGTGCTTACATCAACTACTACCTCGCGAAGATTCTCGGTCGCCCGATTATCTACAAGTTCGCCGATAGCCGTCTCGGACACTTCTTGCTGCTCGATGTCGAAAAGGTCGAAAAAGCAGAAAACTACTTTCGCGAACATGGCGCCATCTCGACATTCGTCGGCCGCCTCATCACGGTGATTCGCCAGCTGATTTCTATCCCGGCAGGTCTTGCCAAGATGAAGCTCGCTCCGTTCACGCTTTACACGTTCCTCGGTGCCGCCATCTGGAACTGCGTCTTAGCGCTGCTCGGCTACTTTGCCCATGGCCAGAAGGACATCATCGAGAAGTACAACTCCGAACTCGCCATCGCATTGCTTGGCTTCGGCGTGCTCTTCATCGGTTACATGGTCTGGAACGCCATGAAGCCGAAGAAAAAGCAATAGACTAAAAATTGCAATTCTTGACGCAGCGGTTATTCTGGAATTCCGCTTCTAGAGTAACCTTGCCAAAGGTGTAGCGGTGGTAAGTTCCATTGCGGATGCCACGGACAAAATTCATATCTTCGGCTAAAAGTCCCATCTCATCGTAGAACTTGACGACACCGTGAATTTGTCCATTCTCGTAAGGGATTTGGCGACGGAGCTTACCATTTTCAAACCACTCTTCGGACACGCCATTGAGTACGCCGCGACGATAAGATTCGCGGCTTTTCTTTTTGCCGTTTTCGTAATAGATAATGCTAAAGCCTTCTTCTTCTCCATCCAGATAGCCAATGGTTTCGTGCAGTTTTCCGTTTTCATCAAACGAGCGGAATACGCCATCCAACTTGCCGTTTCTGTATGGAGCTTCGACTGCCAACTTCCCGTTCGGGTGGTAAGAAAGCGCCACCCCTTCGCGAATGTCAGTTCCCTTTTTGACCGTGTAAATTCGAGCCACACGCCCGTCATCAAACGTCGTGCGGACCGTATCTAGCGCCACATTGTTAGACTTAGGCGCTGCAGAGGCCGATATTACCGTGCCCCCCATCACTATACACGCAAAAATTGTAAAAAAACGCTTTTTCATTGCATTATAATGTAGCATAATCCATTGAGATTATGTATTTTGTGAGCGTCATGAACGTTACTTTTTTAAATCCCCCCTTCCACCCGATGTTCAGTCGGGAATCTAGATCCCCGTGTGTTACAAAGTCCAGTACGCTTTACTGGCCCATGTTTTTGAGCTATGCTGCCGGCGTTTGTGAAGCCGACGGTAACGAAATCCAGCTGATTGACAGCCCCGCCATGGAACTCGATCTTCCGCAAACGCTCGAAGGCATCAAGAAATTCGGTCCGGAACTCGTTATTTGCAGCACTAGCACCCCGAGTATTTTGAACGACCTCAAGGTAGTACATGCGATCAAGCAAGAAATGCCTAACGTGAAGGTCGCCATCATGGGTACGCACGCGACTGCAGAGCCGCTCGAATCCATGGAAATGGAACCGTCTTTGGACTACGTGGTGATTGGCGAAGCCGACTACACCTGTAGGAACCTTGTCCGCGCTCTCCGTGGCGATGGCGCTCCTGTCGGTCAGTTCGCAGGTCTTGCTTACCGCACCGCCGAAGGTAAGGTGGACTTCCAGCCCGAAGGCCCGAAGATTGAAAACCTGAACGAAATCCCGTGGGTTTCCAAAGTCTACCGCAAGCACCTTTACAGCTGCTACAAGAAGTATTTCTACGGTGCAAACCTGAACCCGCTCATCGTGATTTTGTCTGGCCGCGGTTGCCCGAACCACTGCAGCTACTGCGTGATTCCGCAGACACTTAACGGTCACAAGTTCCGCCGCCGCGATCCGAAGGACGTTGTCGACGAACTCCAGTACATCAAGGAAAACTTCGAAGATTTAGGCGAAGTGTTCTTTGAAGACGATACGTTTACAGCAAGCCACGAACACGTGCGCCAGATTTGCAACTTGATTCTCGAACGAGGTCTCAAGATTACGTGGAGCTGCAACGCCCGTGCAGATGTGCCGCTCGATTTGCTCAAGCTCATGAAGAAGGCCGGTGGCCGCGAAATGTGCGTGGGCTTCGAAAGCGCCTCCCCCGAAGTTCTCGAAAAGATCCACAAGGGCGTGAAGAACACCGACAAGGCTATTGAATTTACGAAGAATGCCCGCAAGGCAGGACTCCTCGTTCACGGATGCTTCATGGTCGGTAACCCGGGCGACACGCCGGAAACTCTCCGCATGACGCTCGACTACGCCAAGAAGCTGAACCCGAACACAGCCCAGTTCTACCCCATCATGGCATACCCTGGCACCGAAGCTTACAAGGAAGCTCTCGCCAGTGGCGCTTTGAAGTCGAAGGATTACAGCCAGTGGCTCGACAAGGACGGATTCCACCGTACCACAATCCAGCGCGGCGAACTCACAAGCCAGGCTCTCGTGGACTTCTGCGACAAGGCCCGCCGTGAATTCTACCTGCGTCCGAGCTACATCTTCCGTCAGGGCATCATGGCGCTCAAGAACCCGCGTGAACGTTACCGCGTTCTCCGTGGATTCGGCACGCTCGTGAAGCACCTGTTCCGTAAGCATGGTGAACTCGCCCCGGTCGCAAGACAGGCGCCGACTAATAAGACGTAGGGGAAAACCTAAGTTTTTCCCCTAGACTCCTATCCTTTACTGCGGCTAGGAATGTTTTGATAAGTCGTAAAGGGGAACCCGAGGTTTCCCTCTAGACTCCTTTCCTTGGAATCATACGTCATTCTGAGAGGCGAATAGCCTCGAAGAATCCAGTTAAATTTCAAAAGCGACCCGCAAATAAGCGGGCCGTTTTTTTTGCAGCCATCATTTCAGTCTATTAAACTTTTTCATTTCTTTGTCCAAAAACGTATCAACGTATTTTGCATAAATGAGCGTCGTGTCCAAATTGCGGTGGCCGAGAAGTTTGCTCGTTGCTGGTAGCGGGATTCCTATCGTGATGCATGTTGTTGCAAATGTATGCCGCGCCAGGTGGCAATGGATATGCTTGTAATGCCCTAGCTTTTTCGCCCCCTTGCGTAGTGTGCGGTTGAACGTCGAATTATCCACGACATGAAACACGCGTCCAGACGTAAGCGGGTTCGGGAGCAACAGTCGTGCCTGCACAGGAATCGGGATGTACACCGCCTCGCCCGTCTTGTGCATTTGCTTACGGATTTTCCAGTCAAAAATTTCTGAGGCATCCAGCGAGCGCAAGTCTCCGTAACGGAGTCCCGTAAAACAGCTGAACAGGAAAACACGCATCACATCATCTTCTGCCCGCGTCAAAGCATAACGCGAATCCATGTAATTCAAATAAAGTTGTTTCAGTTCACGCACCGTCAAAAATCCACGGCGCGAGTAAGCCCGCCCCACTTTCACATTTTCAAACGGGTCGCCATGAATCACTCCGTCCGCCTTCATCTTGTTGCAAAAAATACGGAACACCGAGAGCGCCTTGACCACAGTCGCCTCCTTATGATGGAGCGTTTCCAAATGACGCTTGTAATTCCGCACCGTCTCGGAAGTCACATCTTTGCATTCGAGCCCCGGCTCAAAAAGCGCTATTTTCTTTAAATTCCAATAATACGTGCGTACCGTCAAAGGCGCGAGTTCATCAGCATCCTTCTTTAAATAGTCTAGCGCACAGTCCAAAAAACGCATAAAGCCTCCAATAGTTTAAATGAAGGCTGAAATTAACCTCGTTTTTTTGACTTCAGTGCATTTTTTAAAGAATATAAAGCATACATAGATTATATTTAAAGTGTCCGCTATCATATACGGAGGGTAGATGTATAATATCGTTCAAGTGACCAACATTTGTTTCGATGTTTTTGGCCTAGCCATCTTTTTGCTCATTTTGGTTCTCCTCCGTTTTGAATACTGGCGAAACGGCAGACTCCGTCATTATTTTAGCAGATTGGTCGTCGCCTATCTTGGTGTTATTTTTTCGTACTTGATCATCCATATCAGCAAATGGGAGCTGTCAGCATCCGCGTTCCTAGCGGTAGACTTCGTCGACTTTTTATCGAGCGCTCTCTGCGTGTACTTTTTTTCGCAATATGTTTTTACCTACCTCGAAAGCAAGAAAATCGAGCCCCATCCCACTTTCCGCAAAATCATAGTTGCACTTTGCTTCGCCATATTCTTCTTGGAAATGGGCGTTGACCTGACATCAGATGACCTTACCCAAGAGTGGAGCGCCACAGAAATCATAGTTTCCTGGCTTGCCACCGGCATCTGGGGCATAATCATGACCATATACATATTCCATTACCGCAAACAGCTTGGCAGACGGGCATTCATCCTATTCGCCGTTTACTGCATCTGGCCCTTTATAGCGGGTGCCATAGGAGCCTTTGCCGAAGAACTCTGCATAGACATGTTATCCCTTACCATCTTGATAACATGCATCTTTATAGGGCTGCAAGTCAGCGAAAATACTTCGCACAAGTTGTTCGAAAAGCTCAGTTACTACGATGCCATGACCGGCTTTTACAACAAGAACTACCTCATCATGAATCCCGATGCCTTTAAACGCAAGCTCCCCTGTAGTTATGTGATATTCGACCTGAACCACCTCAAGAGAATTAATGACACTTACGGGCACAAAAAGGGCGATGAATACATACGGAATTTTGCAAACTTTTTAAAGAAGATGATTCCCGAAAAAGCCGAAACCATCCGCACGGGGGGCGACGAATTCCTCGTTATTCTACCGGACTACGACCAGGAAAAATGCCAGGCGTTCTTGGATACTTACGCCTCCGAATCAAAGAATCAGGGAATTTCTGATAGTGCGGCCTATGGTTTTGCGGTGCGCACATCGGGCGTCCAAACCGAAGATGAAGTCATTGCGGCAGCCGACAAGCAGATGTACTTGCAAAAGAAAGCATCACGGGAAGGGAGATAGTAGGTAGTTAGAAGTAGACAGTAGGCGGTAGGAAGGATTTGCTATAGGAATGCGCGCGGAAAGCGGCGATGCGCCATAGCATACAAAAAGACCTGAAACTAAGTCCAGGTCTTTTTGCAAATTTTCGAGATGGCGAGTAAGCATTTCAGGTTTTATCTAAATCAGCCTGAATTGCTAAAACATCAACTTCAGAAAGCTCCGTGAATTCAATAATTTCTTCGACGGGCTTCTTTTTCAACAGCATTTTTTTCGCAATTTCGCGAGCTTTTTGATCGGCGCCTTTTGCAAGACCTTTTGCAAGACCTTGTTCTAGACCTTTCTCAAGACCTTGTTCGAGACCTTGCTGCAAGCCGCTATCAATAGCCGCTTTATGGATTGCGTATTCATCCCACTTGGCTTTCTGAGCTTCGTCGATCATTTTCTGTTCCTCTTTCGATAATTTAGCCAATTTCGCTGTCGAAAACAAGAGTTCGAACACCGTATTCACATACTGCTTGGGCATCTGCGTCATGTTTTTCATATTCTTAAGAGCATAAAGCGCCTTGTCGAGCGTCGTTTCTAGTTCGTCCAAAGGCTTGTTGAACTTCGGGAGTTCTACATATGCAAAATAAAGAGTATCGCTGATGCAAGACCCATTAATTTCTCGAAGTTTTGCCCGACGGATGTAGCGGTCATCGGCAAACACATTAAATTCCATGATCACAACTGTAACAACAGGATTCAATTCGTAATTGTACTTTTTACCGCGTTGTCCCTGAGCAATGATTGTCTGCGAAGCGTAATAAATCGAACGATTGACTATGTTTTCCTGAAAAAGGATCTGTACTTCGATGATGAATCTCCGCTGAGCCGAATCGATGCAGTGCAAGTCGAAGATGGAAGTCCGATTTTCATTCGAACCGTCGCTGTATTCCTTGTTACGAGACTGCACATCCACAATCGGCGATGCAATTTCTCCTTCAAGTACAGCGTTCAAAAGCGCAATCAAACATACTTTGTTCTGCGAGTCAGGATTGAAAGCCTTCTTGAAAGTTCTGTCGAGAAGAAGATCCGCAAAGACGCCAGCCCCTTTGTATTCTTCGAAAGTCTTTGCCTCGCCAATCATTTCACCATGGCTATTTTTTATTTCAGCCACAATATTATTTTCCATATTTTTTTCGTTGTTAAATTCCCGATAATGTCGGGATCATAGACAGAAAACCGCTCCCCGTCCTTTATATTAACACGCTTTTTTGAGCGATTTATTTCACATTTTTTTGAATTAAAATGAATTTTTACAATTAGTAATACACAAAACATACAAAAAGACCAGGAACTAAGTCCAGGTCTTTTTGCAATTTTTCGAGATGGCCGCGCGGATTACTTCGTTGCCGCAGCGAATGCTGCGTCAAGCTTCGTCAAAGCTTCGTCGCATTCAGCGGCGGAGACGTTCAGCGGCGGGAGCAAACGGAGCACGTTGCCCTTAGCGCTGAGAACCATCATGCCTTCGTCGCGAGCGGCAGCAATCACGTTACCAACCGGGAGGGTTTCGTCGAGAGCGAGGCCGAGAATAAGGCCTTCACCACGAACGCCCTTCACTGCCGGGAACTTTGCTGCGATAGCTTCGAGGCCAGCCTTGAGCTGAGCGGAGCGAGCTTCGACATTGGCGAGGAATTCCGGCTTTGCAATCTGGTTCACGACAGCGAGACCCACTGCGCAAGCAACCGGGTTACCACCAAACGTCGTGCCATGATCACCCGCCTTGAGCTGGTCAGCAACCTTCTGGCGGAGGAGCACTGCACCGAGCGGGAGACCGCCGCCAAGAGCCTTGGCAAGCGACACGAGGTCAGCATCAATGCCATGCTTCTGAAGGCCAAGGAATGTGCCGAGACGGCCCATACCTGCCTGGACTTCGTCGACAATCACGAGGCAGCCAAATTCTTTTTTCAAGCTGTTGATGGCAGCGACCATTTCATCAGAAACAGTCATCACGCCACCTTCGGCAGCGAGAGACTCGAGCATGATAGCGCAAGTGTCGTTGTTGACTTCGGCCTTGAGGGCAGCCACATCGTTCCAAGGAACGTGAACAAAGTCACCCGGCATGGAACCGAAGCCTTCGCGGATAGCCGGCTGGCCCGTTGCAGAAAGGGCAGCAAATGTACGACCGTGGAAGCTGTTGATGAACGTCACGATTTTCTGGCGATTCTTTTCACCCTTGCGATCGAAATACTTACGAGCAAACTTGATGCAGCCTTCGTTAGCTTCGGTACCGGAGTTGCAGAAGAATGCCTTGTCGAAACCCGTTGCAGCGAGGAGAGCCTTAGCGAGGTTCACCTGCGGGTAGTTCGGATAAAGGTTCGAAATGTGGAAGAAGCTGTCCATCTGTTCTTCGACAGCCTTCTTGATTGCGGCGTTCTGGTGGCCGAGAGCATTCACGGCGATGCCAGCGACAAAGTCAAGATACTTCTTGCCGTTCTTGTCGAACAAGTAAGAACCTTCGCCACGGACAAATTCAATATTGGCCTTGCCATAAAGCGGGGCGATAAACTGCTTGTCTTCTTCAAAAACGGAATTAGCCAAGGATTGTGCCATAGTTCAGTTCTCCATTAATTTGTTTTACAAAGTGGTCGGCATCCTTCCAGCCGACAATGTGAATGCTCTTGAGGCCGCGTTCAATGCTCTTGAAGCTTTCGCGGACCTTCGGGATCATGCCGCCGTTGATGACGCCAGAAGCGATGAGGGCTTCGCTTGCATCTTCCGTGAGTTCCGGAATGACGGTCTTGGTATCGTCCATCACGCCCGGGACATCGCTCACCAGCACGAACTGGTCAGCGTGGAGTGCCACAGCCAGTTCGCTTGCGGCAGTATCGGCATTCACGTTCCAGCTCACAGCCTTGCCGTTTTCGTCCGGACCGATAGAGATCGGGCTTACGACCGGGACAAAGCCAGCAGACCAAAGCGTTTCCACAATCTGCGGATTGACCTTCTTGACTTCGCCCACGAGGCCAAGATCCACCTTGCCCTGCTTCTTGACCACTTCAAACAACTTGCCATCGA
>JAEEGJ010015371.1_pt1 | contig 17880 bp, 12 predicted proteins | sample 8958761 | NCBI WGS metagenome assembly JAEEGJ01 (sample SAMN16246546, study PRJNA631951) | gut metagenome | biome: gut microbiome; feature: rumen; material: RS-attached | host: Bos | place: Iran: Karaj | collected 2018-10
TACTCCGCAGTGGGCCAGGTGCAGCTCATAGGCCTCCACAGCAGGCTTTTCAAGGACTGGGGAACGACCATAGGCCAGGTGCTCACAATGAAGGAGAGTTTCTCCACACGCAGGGAATACCTTAACCAGAGGGCCTGTATGGAGGTTATGCTTGCAAACAACGTAGTCCCCATCATAAATGAGAACGACACCGTCAGCGTCACTGAACTGATGTTCACCGATAACGACGAACTGTCCGGCCTGGTGGCCTCAATGATGGATGCTGACACCCTTCTGATCCTCACCAACGTGGATGGCATCTATGACGGCCCCGTGTCTGACAAATCCTCCAAAGTCATAGAAAAAGTATACCCTGGCGATGACATCAGCGGCAGCATAGGCACGCAGAAAAGCGGCTTCGGCCGTGGGGGAATGCTCTCCAAATACTCCATAGCCGCCCGCGCGGCCGAAGAGGGCATCCGCGTGCTCATTGCCAACGGAAAGCGCGAAGGCATTGTCAAGGACCTTTATAACGATGTGCCCGGCACCGTGTGCACGGAGTTCGTGCCCGCGCCCGGCGGCGTGTCCAGCGTGAAGAAGTGGATTGCGCACAGCAGCGGGTTTGCAAAGGGCACCGTCACGGTTAACGCCGCCGCGCGCAAGGCTTTGTGCGGTGAAACCGCAGTAAGCCTGCTTCCGGTGGGAGTCACCTCCGTCCAAGGAGACTTTGAGGAAGGCGACATTATAGGCATCCTGGATCCCTCGGGAGAGCTCTTTGCCGTTGGCAAGAGCGCCTATTCCTCTGCCCAGGCCAGGGAAGTCCTTGGCCAGCACGACTGTCGCCCCCTTGTCCATTACGATTATTTAAGCTTGCTTTAGATGTTGGAAGAATACTTCATAAATGCCAGGCAGGCGGGCAAGAGCCTCGCCGCCCTGGACGATGCCGCACGTAACGGCGTCCTTCTGGCCGTGGCTGACGAACTTGAGCGCTCCATTCCGGAGCTCCTCCGTGCCAACGAACAGGACCTTGTCCGTATGGACAGGCGCTCTCCGCTTTACGACCGCCTGATGCTCACCGAGGCTCGCATCAAGGCCATCGCAGCGGATATGCGCAAAGTGGCCTCGCTGCCTTCGCCGCTCGGCCGCATCCTGCTGGACCGCACTCTCCCCAACGGCCTCCGCCTCCGCAAGGTGGCGGTGCCCTTCGGCGTGATTGGCGTCATCTACGAAGCGCGCCCCAACGTCACGCTGGACGTTTTCTCGCTTTGTTTCAAAAGCGGCAACGCCTGCGTGCTGAAAGGAGGCAAGGATGCGGACCATTCGAACCGCGCCGCCATCGGAATCGTGCAGCGCGTGCTGAACCGGACGGGCGTTCCGCCGGAAGCCGCCACTTTGCTTCCCGCCACCCATGAGGCGGCGAACGCGCTGCTGAACGCCGTAGGCTATGTCGATGTCGTCATTCCGCGCGGCGGCCGCCGGCTCATCGACTTTGTCCGCGACAATGCCCGCATTCCCTGCATCGAAACCGGTGCCGGGGTGGTGAACACCTATTTCGACGAAGCCGGGGACCTAGAGATAGGGAAAGCCATTGTTTTCAATGCCAAAACCCGGCGTGTGAGCGTATGCAACGCCCTGGATTGCCTCATCGTCCACAGCGCGCGGCTGGGAGACCTCGCGGCCCTTTGCGCGCCGCTGACTGCCAAGAACGTGACGATCTATGCCGATGAGCGGGCGTATGCCGTGCTGAAGGATGTTTATCCGCTGGTGTTTCCCGCCGGTCCGGACAGCTTCGGCACGGAGTTCATGGACTACAAACTGGCCGTTCGCATCGTGGACAGCCTGCAGGAAGCCCTGGACCACATCGCCCGGTACGGCTCCGGCCACAGTGAGAGCATCGTGACGGACGACGCGGCGGCCGCCGAGGCCTTCCAAGCCTCCGTCGACGCCGCCTGCGTCTACGTGAACGCCCCCACCAGTTTCACGGACGGGGCCCAGTTCGGCCTGGGCGCGGAGATCGGCATCAGTACCCAGAAGCTCGGCGCCCGCGGCCCCATGGGCCTCGAGGAGCTGACCACTTACAAGTGGCTGATCAACGGACGCGGCCAGACGAGGCCGTGACGGTCAGTCGCGGATGCCGGCTATTGTAAATGTATTCGGGAACGGTCGTTTGAGAAGGGCAAGGATAATTCCGAAATAAACCGTACATTTGCACATTATGAAAAAAGCATTGATTACCGGCATCACCGGTCAGGACGGTTCGTTTCTCGCGGAGTTTCTGATCGAAAAGGGTTATGAGGTCCACGGCATTCTCCGCCGCAGCTCTTCGTTCAACACGGGGCGCATCGAGCATCTGTATCTGGACGAATGGGTCCGGGATATGAAGAAGAAGCGCCTCGTGAACCTGCATTGGGGCGACATGACGGACTCTTCGTCCCTGATTCGGGTCATCTCCGAAATCAAGCCCGATGAGATATACAATCTGGCGGCGCAGAGCCATGTGAAAGTATCCTTCGATGTCCCGGAGTTTACGGCCGATGCCGATGCGATCGGCGTGCTCCGGCTTCTGGAGGCGGTGCGCATCGCCGGATTGGCCGATACCTGCCGCATCTATCAGGCATCGACCTCCGAGCTCTTCGGCCTGGTCCAGGAAGTTCCGCAGAAGGAGACGACGCCGTTCTATCCGCGCAGCCCGTACGGCGTGGCGAAGCAGTATGGCTTCTGGATCATGAAGAACTACCGCGAGAGCTACGGGATGTACTGCTGCAACGGCATCCTTTTCAACCATGAGTCCGAGCGGCGCGGTGAAACGTTCGTGACGCGCAAGATCACGCTGGCGGCGGCGCGCATCGCCCAGGGCTTCCAGGACAAACTGTATCTCGGCAACCTGAACTCCCTCCGTGACTGGGGGTATGCCAAGGACTATGTCGAATGCATGTGGCTCATCCTGCAGCAGCCGGAGCCGGATGATTTCGTGATCGCCACCGGTCAGTACCATACGGTCCGCGAGTTCTGCACGCTCGCTTTTAAAGAAGTCGGACTTGACCTGCGCTGGGAAGGGGAAGGTGTGGATGAGAAAGGCATCGATACGGCCACCGGCAAGGTCCTCGTGGAGGTGGATCCGAAGTACTTCCGCCCGGCCGAGGTGGACCAGCTGCTCGGAGACCCCACGAAGGCGAAAACGAAGCTTGGGTGGAATCCGCAGAAGACCAGCTTCGAGGAGCTGGTGAAGATCATGGTGAAGCACGATATGAAGAAGGTGCGGAAGTTGTATCTGCGCAGCCAGATGGAAGATGGAGAAGAATAGCAAGATTTACGTGGCCGGCCACCGGGGGATGGTAGGATCGGCTATCGTGCGGGAGCTGAAGCGGCAGGGGTACACGAACATCGTGACCCGGACGCACAAGGAGCTGGATTTGACCCGGCAGGCGGACGTGGAGGCGTTTTTTGAAGCCGAGAAGCCTGAGTATGTGTTCCTGGCCGCGGCAAAGGTGGGAGGCATCGTCGCCAATCAGAGCGCCCTCGCGGACTTCATGTATGACAACATGATTCTCGAGATGAATGTCATCCACTCGGCCTGGAAGAACGGATGCCGGAAACTGGAGTTTCTGGGGTCGTCCTGCATCTATCCGCGTCTGGCGCCGCAGCCGATGCCGGAGAGCTGCCTGCTGACGGGGGCGCTTGAGAAGACGAATGAAGCGTATGCTTTGGCGAAGATTTCCGGGCTCAAGTACTGCGAGTTCCTGAACAGGCAGTATGGGACTGACTACATCTCCGTCATGCCCACGAATCTGTACGGGCCCAACGACAATTATCATCCGGAGCATTCGCACGTGCTGCCGGCGCTCATCCGCCGGTTTCATGAGGCGAAGGTCGCCGGGGCGCCGTCGGTGACTTGCTGGGGAGACGGTTCCCCGCTGCGCGAGTTCCTGTATGTCGATGATCTCGCAAATCTGTGCGTGTTCCTGATGAACAACTATTCCGGGGATGAAACGGTGAATGCCGGGACGGGAAAGGAATTGACCATCAAGGAACTGACGGAACTGGTCGCGAAGGTCGTCGGCTACACGGGCCGCATTGAGTGGGACACCACGCGTCCGAACGGGACGCCGCGGAAACTCCTGGACGTCTCCAAGGCGACGGCGCTGGGATGGACCTACAAGACCGAGCTGGAGGACGGAATCCGGCTGGCTTATGAGGATTTCTTGAACAACCCGATGCGGGCGGAGCGATGAACAAAAAGGTATTTGTTTCGGGGTGCTACGACTTGCTGCACAGCGGCCATGTGGAGTTTTTCCGGCAGGCCGCGGCGTATGGAGACTTGTATGTGGGCATCGGTTCGGATGCGACTATCCTGGATTACAAGCACCATAAGACCGTGTATTCCGAGCAGGAGCGGCTGTTCATGGTGAAGAGCATCCGGTATGTGAAGGACGCCTTCATCAATGCCGGGCACGGTGTTCTGGACTTTGTGCCGACGCTGGACATCGTGAAGCCGGACGTATTCGTGGTGAACGAGGATGGTGGAAGCGAGGAGAAGCGTCGGTTGTGCGAGGAGCGGGGGATCGAATATGTGGTCCTGACCCGTGACCCGCACGAAGGCCTGGCGGCCCGTTCCAGCACGGCGCTGAAGCTGACTCCGTGCCAGATTCCCACCCGGCTGGACATCGCCGGCACCTGGATCGACCAGCCCTATGTCTCCTGCTTCGCTCCGGGATGGGCCCTGACGATTTCTCTGGAGCCGACCTTTGAAGTGCGGGAACGGTGCGGACTGTCGACATCGACCCGGAACATGATCCGGAAAATCTGGCCGTACCAGCTGCCGAACATGGACCCGGAAACCCTGGCGAAGCTGGTGTTCTGCTTCGAGAATGATCCGGAGCGCTCCGACGGGATCGTGTCCGGGGCGCAAGATTCCATCGGCATCTGCATCCCGGGCTTGTGCAGGCACTATTATGACAATCGGTTCTGGCCGGAAAAGATTGAGACCTGCTATGACGAGACAATTTTGTCCTGGCTGGAGGACCATCTGTGCATGATTCCGATGTTCCCGCGCCGGCCGGGCTGTTCCGTGGTGGAAGGGAAAGACATTACGGAGCCCAAAGTCCGTGCGCTTGCCGCAGCGGCGGAGCGTTGCTGGGATGCGATCATGGCTTGTGATCTGGCAGGGTTCGCATCGGCCTATCGGGCTTCCTTCGAGGCGCAGGTGGCCATGTTCCCCGCGATGATCCAGCCGGGCGTGCAGGAGTATATCGACAAGTATGCCGCGCTTCCGGGCGTCCTGGCCTGGAAAATGCCGGGCGCCGGCGGAGGCGGCTATCTGGCGCTGGTCTGTTCCGGACGGGAGGCTTTCCCGGAAGGGGCGATTCCTTTGGTCATCCGCAGACCGGGGATGTAAGTCAGGAGGTGCCTACTTCATGACCTTCGGTGTCGGAACGGGCACCTGGGAAGGGGAGTAGCCGGCGGCTTTGCCGAAGACGGAGAAGTCCAGGATGCTCAGCGGGCTGTTCCTGGGCCAGTCGAGCATCGTCAGGCGGACATAGCGGCACTCGACAGGGACGATGTCATCGAAGAGCACGTTCCGGGGCGTCTGATTGCCGGACTGGTCCAGCGCGGCATGCCATTCCTTCCCGTCCATGGAAACCTCAATCTTATACTTGTAGACCGGGGATGCTCCGGCAGCTCCTGAGAATCCTCTGCGTGCACCGCCGCCGAACAGCAGCCGGGCGCCGTCAATCCGGAAGGTCTGCACCCGGTCGCGGTCCACGGCGGGGGACAGGCTGATGGTGAGGACCGGGTTCACGTCGTCATCGGCCGGCTCCCACCAGGTCGCCGTGGAATTGTCCAGCGCATATTCGGGCCCTCTTCCGGGCTTGGCGCTCGAAGCGACCCTGGCTTCTCCGGGGAATCCCTGTCCCGTGCTCATGGTGGTCTTGCCGATGGAGACGATGATGGAACCGGAATCTCCCTGCGCGGGATCCTTCACCACGCCGGGCGCCCACTGCGGCGTGTCGGTCACGTTGCAGACGAGGTTGCCGTCTTTGTCGACCGTGACGCGGTCCATGCCGATGCGGCGGCCGCCGCTGCGAAGGACGACCGTGTAGAACTGCCAGATGTTGCCGTCAGGACCCGTGACCATGCTTCCGTGCGCCGGACCGGTCACGATGCCGTCCGTGCGGCGGAGCAGGGGGTTGTTCGAGGCGTACTCATACGGCCCCTGGACGTTCTTGGACTTGTAGTAACCTTCGGCATAGGTTCTCCACTGCGTTCCCGATGCGGAATACTGGAGGTAGTAGGTTCCGTCGTGCTTGTAGACCCAGGGACCTTCGATCCAGGCGACGTCCGTGAACTCGTTCTGTTCTCCCTGACGCTCCCAGACATGGTCGGGATTGAAGCTGAAATGGTGGGTGACGGGGCCCACGAACTGCGTGATGTCCTTCGGGTCCAGCTTGACGGAATAGATGCCGCTGATGGCCATGCCCGGCCAGAACAGATAGGGCTGGTTGTTTTCATCGACATAGATGTGCGGGTCGAAGCCCTGGCTCCAGCCGTGCTCGCGGTCCGGCGTTCCCTTCCACTGGCCCAGGACCTCATACGGCCCGAGCGGATTGTCGGCCACCCACACGTTGGAGCTGTTGCCGGTCATGTAGAACTTGCCGTTGTAGGGGCATACGTCGGGCGCGACCGGAACGCCGGCCACATAGTGGTAATCCCAGTTGAGCATGTCGGAGGACACCCAGGCGCCGCCTCCGGTGCAGAACATGTAATACTTGCCTTCCCATTGGAAGACGCTGACGTCTCCCGAGGCGCTCCCTTGTCCGATTTCCATTGGAAGCGGGTTGCAGTAGCGTGCATCCTGGCCCAGGGTCTGGGCCTGAAGCAGTCCGGCGGTGAAGAGCGCGGCAGCTGCCCAAATGATCCGTGTTTTCATGTCAATGCGGTGTTTGTCACAAAGATAGTCAATTATGCCGGAAAATACCCATCTATTTGAGACAGATGAAAATTGCAAAAAAATTTGCATGTGTGGAAAATACGCATTATCTTTGCGTGATTTTCACACTTTAAATAGTTATTGGCATGAAGAAAGTAATTGTCTTCCGGGTCGAAGGTGTCCTGGTGAAGGATTATGATGTGTTAAAAATGTATGATTTGAAAGTGAGGAGGTTGGTGAAGGGGATGTTGAAGAAGGAGAATGTGGAGTTGAAAGGGGAAGATTGGGAGGAAATGAAAAAAGAGGTGGAGGAATTGAAGAAGGGATTTGAAGAAAATGGTGATGTGGAGAAAAGGTTGAAGATGAGGGATGTGTTGAGAAGAATGGAAGAGATGGAGAATGAAGGGAAGGAGAGGATGTTGGAGATGAGGAGAAAGTTCATGGACGGTAGTTTTGAGAAGAGAAAGATGAGTGTGAGAGAAGATCTGGAAGATTTGGGAAGAGTAAGAGATTTGGTGGGGGATATGAGGTTGGTGTTTGTGAGTGGATATGGTAGAATGAAGGTGATGAGGTTGTTGAAGAATAATGGTTTGAAAGAATTTGAGGTGGTTGGAAGTATGGATGAGTTGGAAGTGGTGGAGAAAGAGAATATGATTGTGTTCGGATGTGAGGAGGATGTGGAAAAGATGGAAGGGATGGGGGTGAAAAGTGTGTTGGGAGTGAGAGATATGTGGAAGGAGATCGGAATAATCAGGAATCGTTAATCAAATAATAGTTTTATCTTTGTCATATGGCAGTCACTTGGAATCCGGAAACATTTTTTGAGAAAGCCTCGAGAGGTTCCTTCGCCGCCAAGGCGGCGAGGGCGGACGTATTCAAAAACAACTGTGAAATCTTTCAGGCCGGAGCTTACGAGACGGTCTCGGGAAAAACCGTCGGACTGAACCCTTCCCCCATGCTGGAGGGAACGGTGGTCTATGATGCCCCTGTCGCAATCCCGGAGGCGGACGCCTTGAGCGATCCGCCCATGACGGGTGTCGCAAACATCGGTTGCCTGGAGCTGGGCCGAGAACTTCAAGAGAAAGGGTATTATCCGGTCATCCTCAACTTGGCCGACGCCTATGTCGCCTGCGGTTTTTATGAGAGAGGATCCAACGCCCAGGAAGAGAGCCTCTGCCGCCAGAGTACGCTGTCACAGTCTTTGTATCAATATTATAGCCGTGCCCGGTCCGAACAGAGCGGAGTTCCCTTTAGAGGTGAAAAATATCCGATGGACATCCGCCACGGAGCCATCTATTCTCCCCATGTGACCGTTTTCCGGAAAGGTTCACGGGATGGTTTCGCCCTGCTGGATGAGCCTTACGAGACGGCCGTCATCTCCTGTGCCGCACTGGATTTTAACGAAAGGCATGGGAAGAATCGCGAGTATCAAACGGCTGACGGCGGCTTCACGCAGGAAGGACGTGAGATCATGCTCCTAAAGATCCGGACCATCTACGGAGTGGCGCTGGCTGCCGGACACGACGCCCTGGTCCTCGGGGCTTTCGGATGCGGCGCTTTTCGTCTTCGTCCCGACCTGGTGGCCGGACTCTTCCGCGATGTGTTGTTCGAGCCCGCTTTCAAAAACCGCTTCCGCGCGGTGGTTTTCGCCATCCTGGAGAAGTCCGGTCCCGAATCCGGCATCCGTGGCAAGTTTGCGCCTTTCTACCAGATCTTTGGAAAGTATGGGTCTTCCCAGTTTACGATGAAAGCCCCGGAACCCAAGGTGAGCCCTGTCGATGTCTCCGTTTATGAAGTCGGCCGGACCGTCGTCCATGACAAGTTCGGGAAAGGAACCGTCATCGGACTCCAGCCGGATACGAGGCGCATTGTTGTCGATTTCATCGAAGGCGGAACTAAAACCCTGGCTGTGGACAAAGCCAAACTGACTGTTGAATAAAATATCGAGAATATGTTAGGAGCTATCATAGGGGACACCGTGGGCTCGGCCTACGAGTTCCAGAACACCAAGGACTACCATTTCAAGCTCTTCCTTTCGGAGAGCAACTATACGGACGACAGCGTCATGTCGATGGCCGTTGCCAGCTGGCTCCTGTCGGACCCGGATCATACGTACCAAAAACTGGAGGACGCCCTGGTCCTCTTCGCGGAGAAATGTCCCTGCCCGATGGGCGGATACGGAACAGGGTTCTACTACTGGCTCTTCCGACCTCGGCAGCTGTTTCCTTTCGATGACCGATATGGGGCTTCCCCTTACGAATCCCGGACAGGACGGCATCCTTACGGCTCTTACGGAAACGGCTCGGCGATGCGGGTCAGTGCCGTCGGCTGGTTCTTCGAAACGCTGGAGGAGACGGAGCGGGTCGCCGCCATCTCCGCGGCCATAACGCATAACCATCCCGAGGGCATCAAGGGAGCGCAGGCTACGGCTGCGGCCATCTTCCTGGCCCGAACCGGCAGGACCAAGGAGGAGATTCGGGACTACATCGAGAAGACTTATGGGTACGACTTGCACAAGACGTGGGCGTACTGGCATCCCATCTATGGCTGGGAGGACAGCTGCCAGGGGACCGTCCCGCAGGCCATCATCGCCTTCCTGGATTCCGCGGACTTCGAGGACGCCATCCGCAAGGCCGTCTCCCTCGGCGGAGATTCCGACACGCTGGCGTGCATCACGGGAGGCATTGCAGAGGCCTTCTACAAGGAGATACCTAAGGCTATGGCGGAAAAGGTTCAGAACTTGCTCCCGGAGGAGTTCGTCCGCGTCCTGTCTTCCGTCAGGGAGAAGACAGCGTATGGAACGACTTGCAAGATTTCGGAATAACGGCTGTCCGGTCGGTGGCAAGAAAGGGTGCTGCATTTCAGCAGACACCCTTTTCTTTTCAAACTAGCTCGACTTCCCGAACTTCCAGGCTTTCATTTCGTCCCAGACCTCGTCGAGCAGCCTCCTGGCATCCCGTTCGTCCCTGGTGAAATAGAGATAGTCCTTCCGGAGTTCGCTTTGTTCATAGGAGAGGGCGAGGAATCGGTCCTCATGCGCCAGCCGGACGCATTCGCGGTGCATGGCCAGGAAGCGGGAGAGGAGGTGAATTTCCGGGAAATCGCACCGGTCACCCTCGATCCACAGCCGATCGGAGCAGAGGGTGCAGACGATGGCCGCGTTGCTGTACTCCACAAAGGCCTCCCTGGGGTGCCCTACGCTCAGGAGGAACCTGGCGAAGGCCTCGTGGGCACGGCTCCGGGTGAGGAGCCACCCGATCTCGTCCTTGACCTTCTCGATGGATTGCAGATGGACAATCCGTCTCCTGTAAGGCTCGGCGGCCTCATTGATGAGGGAGGGAACCATCCGTACCTGGCCGTTATCGGTCCAGGCGACAAGCGTGTACTTTTTGTTTGGCATAAACCACAGCAGTATTAGAAAGAACTCACCGGATCCCCGGCCCGTCATCAGGGTACAATACTCCCTGTCAGGCTGATGGGCCTTCGCCCGGATTGCAACTACTGTGATTTAACGTGAGTGGAGATTATCCGGTGACAAATTTACAACAAATTGTTGATTCTGCAAGGGGGGACGCCCACATGGCGTGGACATTTAGACCCGAATTCCGAGGCATCTATATAATAGTTGAATTAATATCAATTAATTACTACCTTTGAAAACCGCTCCATGTTCGATAATAAAGCGCAACGAAGATGTCATATAACAAGGTCTCCGTCCCAGTTATTGGGGTTAATGTGCCACAGCGCAAATTGAGAGTCCAATACCAGGGACGCACTGTAGAAGTTGAGGCTTTCCCTTTTCAACTAAAAACAGAGTTCAGGCCAAAGGCTATTTCATGTATCGTCGGAAGGGATAGAGAGGCTCGTCTGATTCTGAAACAAGTTTATTCTGATGCCTTGGGTGAGCTATATAAAATTGGCCATTCATATCGATTCAAGGTTTCTGATTACTTGATTGCGTCTGGATCCCAAGAACGATATCTTCAACTACGTGATGAGTACGGACTCAAGCATCGCTTATATGGAGTTGAGCCCGTCATGGCTAATCGGGCTGAAGGAAAGATTATTCAATGTGAAGTCACTGCGATAGAGGGTGACCAGCTGGTTCTTCGATCAGAGGAGTATCAGATAAGAAAAGATGGCAAGCAAGTTTCTAATACAATGCCTACCATGGATCAGGAAGACCTATCCTTGTTCCTGAAGCTTCATGAGAAGAGGTTGAGGCAATTCAACACGATGAACGACCATTCGATGCGTGGGATATGGTCCAGTGTTGTTGACAAGTATCCTGACTCCGTCCACTTCATCTACGAGTTGCTTCAAAATGCAGACGACGCAGAGGCAACCGAGGTGAAGATATATCTGGATACCGATACCCTATATTTCAAGCATAACGGCAATGTTCAGTTTACAATCACGGATGATGATAATGCAACGATTAGGCCTGGGCATATCAACGCCATTGTAGGTATCGGGAATTCGAGCAAGGGAGATGGTAATACGATAGGTAAGTTCGGTGTTGGTTTCAAAGCGGTTTTTCAGTATTCTGACAGTCCGATAGTTTATTCTGACAAGTTTAAGTTTCGGATAAACAACGTCATCGTTCCGGAAATCATTTCGTCGGACTGCAAGTATCGAAATCCGGGCGAGACGCTTTTTGAGATACCCTTTAAGAGTCCGTCCCGGAGTTATCGTGAGATTCTAGACAAATTGAATCATCTGAAGCATCCGATCCTCTTTTTAAACAGCATCAGAAAAGTTGAGTGGGAAGACCTTACCAAGTTTAATCATTGTAAAGAGTATAAAGTCAGTGTCAGGGAGAGCTTTAAAGTTCGTGACATCCTCTGTGAATTGATTCGGGAGGAGTGCCCGGAAATAGATAGCGACATCTGGATGTTTACCCGTCAGGTCAAAGTTTCGAAAGGTAAACAGTATCCTGTCAGCGCAGGTTATTTTCTGACGTATAAAGATGGCTCGGCCACACTTGATACAGGTATCCGTCCCGATGTCTATTGCTTCTTCTCCACTGCGGAGTCTTTCGGTAGCTGCTTTATCAGCCACGCTCCCTTCCTTCTTGTAGATAACCGACAGCAGGTTAAAGAGCATGAGGAAGTTAATCAACTATTCGTGGATGCGATTTGTGATTTGGCAGCTGAGGCGATCAACATTCTTCGTGAAATCGGAGAGAAGAGAGGGGAATTGCTGATTAATGAGAATCTTTTCAAAATCGTTCCTCTGAGGAATCCGGATGATTATTTCGGAAAGTTGATATGTAATGAGCGGCTTTTCTTGCCTATGAAAAGGGTGTTGATGACGAATCGACTTCTCCTTTCGCGCTCAAACACATACATCTCTGTCGAGAAAGCTCGTTTGGCTCAGCCAATTTCTCTCGTTGAAGTACTCACGCCAGACCAACTTGATGAACTCATACCAGAGGACCAGGGGATTGATTTCATTAAGAATGCACCGACATCGAGAGATTCTGAAGCATTTGAGTATCTGACGGATGAACTTGGTGTCCTTATCTTCAAGTCTGAAGATTTTGCGAGACGGATAACTTCGGAGTTTATGTCCCATCGCAGTTTTGAGTGGGTTGTCCGTTTTTATAGATTCCTCAATGAAGATGCCAGGGAGCTTTGGAATGCGAACTCTCGGAGATTGTTCTCTAACGAGTTATTAATGAGGAAAGCGCCTATCGTAAAACTTACAGATGGCCGCTGGGTTGCTCCTTTTGAGAAGGATGTTTTGAATGTTTTCTTTGCGCCTGAAGAAGGATCCAAGGACTACAACGTCATAGCGGATGAGTATTTCAATCATGAAGCTACAAAGAAGTTTTTGATGGATCTCGGCGTAAAGGAGCCCGACATGCGGGATTACATTATGACCAAACTTTTGCCGAAATATGCGCAAAACGACTTTAGTTTAGAACATTCTGTAATACGGGCGGATTTAGATATGCTACTCCAGTATTCTGGAAGAGTTGGTGTCGATGATGAGGACGCATTTTATGATACGATAAAGAAGTCGTTTTATCTGCTCGGACGCAATTCGGAGAATGAGACATATTTGTACCATTCAGGAGATTTGTATTATCCAACCAAGGAATTACGCGAGTATTTCAAAGGATATGAGAAGAGTGTTTTTCTTGATGAACGATTCTATGCCTCGGTTTTAAAAAAGTACTCACCTGAGAAAGTACGTGATTTCTTTCATAAGGCGGGAGTTGCCTATGCTCCCAAAATTTCAAAAGTGATTATCCCTGACCGCTTTCATTTATCGGAAAGGCAGAAAGCTGAACTGCAAGGCATTCGCGAGTTTACATATCATCTGCGGGAGAATGGGGAAGACTGGCAAATGGAAGGACTGCATTATGCGCTACGGAATAATCTGACTAGGTCACTGTCAGCCCAATTATGGGGGTGGCTTTCCAGCATGAATCTCTCCAATTATGAGAGCTTGGTTTTCAATTTCTTCTACTGGAAAGAGCATCGGTACCGGATACCGTCTTCATTGGTCGTAACACTCAAAGAAACCCCCTGGATATTCATTACCCAAAGGACGAAGAAAGGAGCGGGCGAATTGACTCTTGAGGAGTTGGAACAGTTGCCGGAGTATTCATATTCTTCAGAGCTATGTGAGGTCTTTGGAATAGCGCGGACGCAGATTTCTCTTGAAGAGCGTGGTGCGGATGCCGAGCAGATAAAGATGTATAACCGAGGTGTCGAGTATGAGTCTCGCAAGAAGGAATTGGGTTTGACGGAGAGTGAGGCTCAAGAGGCCATGAGAAAGTTCGCCGAGGACAAACGAAGGAGGAGCGAAAAGAAAAAACAGCAGAAAGAGTTATTTGATTCTTCAGATCATAAGGAGATGAATGAGTATTCTGCTGCCGAAATGTTCTCTTCAAAGGTTAATCAATCGCCATCTTCCCAGACACATCTTGGTTCGCCTGAGAATTCTATACAGGATATCGTGCAACAACGGGATTTGGTATCGGAAAAGATCGACGATATCAAGCGCAAACAGCAGGAGGAAATCGATCGGGAGGCACGGCAAGAACAGCTTCGGGTAAAAGCTTTGTCAGCTGAAAAGTATTCCATGGAGTGGTTTAAGACGCTGCTGAGTCTTGAATGCGCCCATGAAGGAGATAATGTGGAATCATTCGGGCAGAAGTCCGTTTCGATAGTGTTCTCAAGAGTCGATAAAGACCGGAATTCAGACCGGATATATATCCTGGGCAATCCTTCTCGGACAATTCCTCTTGAAATTGAACAAATTGGTGGCTTGGAAGTGGGTTTTTCGTTCTATGATGACGATGACTTAAAAATAGGATTTGATGTCGCAAGTGTTAAGGACTTTTCACTTAGACTGAAAGCCAAAGCGTCTGATTCGGAGCGCTTAAAAGGTATTGATTGGAGCAAGTGCAGCAAGGCTGAAGTCCAGATTAACAATTCGGTCGCACTTGTAGAGAAGCTATCTTCCGCATTTGCAGAACTGGAGTTACTGGACGATTGTAATTTGAAGGAAGAATTATCGGACAACATTAGTTTTGTATTCGGTCCTCCTGGTACGGGCAAGACGACTTACCTGGCTGGTAAGATCTGCGAACTGATGGATCAGAACGATTGTAGGGTACTTGTCCTTGCACCCACGAACAAGGCCTGCGATGTCCTGACTTGTAAGGTCGCCGATATGGCCGAATCCACGGAGTGGCTGGGACGTTTCTTGACAACGGGCTCCGAACGTTTGGAAGAAGAGGATCTTGTCATCGACAAGAATTCAAATCTCTACAAGCAGGAGCGTTGCTGTATTGTCACCACAATGGCTCGTCTCCCGTATGATGGATTTGGGATGGGGTATGACTTCGACCCCCTCAGGGAGATTGATTGGGATTATGTCATCATCGATGAGGCTTCCATGATACCCTTGGCTCAAATAGTATATGCTATCTATAGATTCAAGGAGAAACAGATTCTGATTGCAGGCGATCCAAAACAAATCACTCCTATCGTAAGAGAGGAAATCTGGAAAAAAGAAAACATCTATACCATGGTGAATCTGCTTCGGTTCAAGGATCCAGTCACTGAGCCATTGCAATTCAACATTGTCAACTTGGATACCCAATACCGTTCTGTCCCTCAATTAGGCCGCGTGTTCAGCGAGTATGCCTATGATGGCCTTCTGAAACATGCCAGGACACAAGCTTCCCAAAGGCCGCTCAATATCAAAGGCTTCGAGTTTATGAAGTCCGTGAACTTCATCACTTTCAAAGTGAATAAATATAACGATATTTGTGCGCCACGGAAACTGTCTTCTTCAAATATCCACATCTATTCAGTCATTCTTCTTGTTGAGATTTGTAAATATATCGCCAAGAATTATGAGAAGGGGAAGGCTAAAAAGAACAATTTGTCGATAGGGATTATTTGCCCTTATGCGGCTCAAGCCCAATTGATCAGTAAGCTATTGGAGCAATGCCCTGATATCCCTTCATGCATCAGTATCTCGGTGGGAACCATCCATGGATTCCAAGGAGATGAATGCGATGTGGTCTTTGCTGTATTCAATCCTCCACGGGGACTTGTTGGGGCAAGTGACAGGGTGCTTGTTAATGATCAAAACATCATAAATGTCGCTATTAGCAGAGCAAAAGATTACCTGTTCGTCCTTATGCCGGAGAAAGAAATGTATGGGTATGACAAGCTGTATGAAATAATTCGTATGGGGACAATAGTGACGGAAGAAACAGATAGTTTCTCGCTCAGTACTGCGGACTCTATTGAAAAGATTCTTTTTGGCGCTAAAGGTTTTATTGAGAAAAACTCGTTTGTTACCACGCATCAACTCGCGAATGTCTATTCCAAACCAGTGAGTCTTTATGAAGTCCGCATTGATGATAATTCTGTAGATGTACAAATAACAGACTGATTATTTATAGATTACGCCTTCTTGCTAACGTCAATTGTACTTTGATGGAACAGATAATAGAAAGCCTTGAAAAACAGTGCCGTCATCTCTCCCAACCTATTCTAAACCGAATAGGCTGGCGCATTATTCGGAGAATCGGTAAGGATATGGAAAAAGCCAATATGAACATAGATGATGACATGGCGGGATTGGGCTTGAGTTTTTTCGACCAACTTTCTATCTACTACCAGAACTGCACTTACGCAGAGATTATGTTTGGTTTAGACGATTATCTTGATGATATCATCGACGCTGCAATTGACGATCTGACAGAAATAGATCGTCTTATACTTGAACATCGGAGCCTGTACGCTCTTTCAAAAGGCGAAATGGAAGACCGGATTATCGTAGATATAAAGAATGTGGTTTCCTCCATCATTGACCAGCACTATTACACTACAAGAATCCAACGTTTTGTGGATAGGTACGACCTGCACGGGTAAGACACGGGCCAATCCTCGTTGCTTTCTCCATATGAATGATTACCTATGCAAAAGAAATACAGCGACAGTGTGGCGCCTAGGCCCGTCTGCCGGCGGCCGTCTCGGAAGGGGCGGCCGTTTTTACATCTGCCTTGAGTCACGTATTTGTTCCCACGAGGATGACCGGCACTTTTGCCGAGGTGGCAAACTGTTCCAATCCGCGCTGTGGTATTTGGTCTGGGTGTTGGATCCCTTCGATAATGACGGCGCGGACGAACTTGCGATTAACCATGCCTTGGGCTTTGTTGATAATGACACGAAGCTCCGGATTCTTCTGGTTGACAGTGTAGAGCCGCGTGATTTTGGATTCGTTCTGAACCATCCCTTCCAGGGTATCGGCACGGCTGGTCAGAGAGAAGAAGGCGACATTGGTGTTCCATTTGTTCAGCAGGTCGGAAACCATTTGCGCCGAAAGGGAGAGCGCCCCCTCCGCATCGGCGGCGCAGACACTGTACACACGGCCGCTCTCGAAGCCGGGGATTTGATTGATTATTTCTGTCATATCTTTTTTTGGGGCAAAAGTAATGGGGACTTCAGCAAAAAAATGGCAAAAGCTTTCTTTTTTTTTATTTGTCCTTTTTAGGTTCGCAGTCCGGGTAAATGTGGAAAAGATAATCTTTTACAGATTCGTCCGTGATGCCCAAGGTTTCAAACTGCTTACTCCAGACCGCTGCCATCCACTCTTTTTCCGACGAAACATTCTTTTTCCAATATCCATTGAGGAAACTCACGTAAAGCAACTTGGCTTTGATGCCTTTGCACTTATGGTTACAAAAACACATAAAGGCTAATCTGTTAGCCAATTGGTAGCAATTGGTCCTAATCCAGTCAATGTCATTGGCAATCCCAAGCCACTCTTTAGTTTCAATGAAAGCATTGCTTATCATATCCAAACTATCTTTTGAACTGGCCGAACATTTTTGGAACGCTTCCGCAGTATTTGCCTTTGCCTCTACGAAATACCACGTATCACCGATCCTAAAGATACCATCCCAATTCATTGAAGAACCACTTTGCGGCCAGAATCCCTTCCATTGCTCTAAAAACTCATTGTAGTTCTCAAGATTCTTGAAACACTCGATTCCTGTTAATTCCCCGTCTCCGGATATGCGCTTTCCATCAAACGGGTAATCCATCCACTCAATAGGTTCTGACGTGTTAGTCGCAAGATGAATCATTTTAAAAAAAGCATCACGATGATGACCAAGGAAACGCATCAACTGGAATTCGCTTCCATATCCAAGACCCATTTCTGCCATAATTAATTGTTGTATTTTGAGTTAAGTATTTTAATGGTTTTTGCGATACTCGCTCTCATGCTTTCCGGCTCAAGCAATTCTACCGTGTCCCCAAACCCCAGCACATCCTGCATAAAGTCATAGTCCGGAGCAAGGTAGTAGGAGAACACGCTATACCCACGCGTGGTCTCAACCTCTTCCTGGCTGCTGTGCAGCGGCAGGGAGCGGAAATAGCGGACTTGCTTGCCATAGACCTTCAGGAGGACTCTCTCGCGCTTCATGTCTGGGT
>JAEEGJ010015372.1_pt1 | contig 17880 bp, 12 predicted proteins | sample 8958761 | NCBI WGS metagenome assembly JAEEGJ01 (sample SAMN16246546, study PRJNA631951) | gut metagenome | biome: gut microbiome; feature: rumen; material: RS-attached | host: Bos | place: Iran: Karaj | collected 2018-10
TATCAGATTTCGAATTTCGGCGAGGGTACGATGACTCTTCACGGCACTTCTGAATTCTTGACAAAATACGACTATGTCCTATGCCAAACCATTTCAAGTACGCCATATAAAGTGGATATCACCACCGAGTGCAAGCAAGGTGAATGGATTGACAATGGATTCAACCGTTTCCGTATTGTTTATAACGACCGTTTCAATCCCGAAACGGATAAGACCAAAGTCCTTTCGTTCCGTCTGAACAGCTATCCTGGCTTGGTCAACCAGATGAGTACCTTCACGGTGGCGGCCACCAGCAAGCAGTCGTCGGTGGCTTCGCTTGTCATGAACGGCAACAATCCCCGCAAGATCGTTGAATTCACCAATTTGTTGATGACGGAATATGTGAACAGTGGTTTGGAGAAGAAGAACATTGTTTCTGAAAACACGATTCAGTTTATCGACAATGAGTTGGCTGGCATCCAGGAGTCGTTGAGCAGTGCCGAAAGCGAGTTGAAAGACTTCCGCACCCAGAACGACTTGATGAACCTCGATCTGCAGGCCTCACAGATTTACAACCAGTTGCAGGCTTTGGAGAAAGAGCGTGCAGAGTTATCGGTTAATGTCAAGATCTACAAGCGTTTGCAGGACTATATCAAGGAGCAGATCAACGATCCCGAGAACCTGGCCGCTCCTAGTACCATGGGTATCACCGACCCGCTGTTGAACCGTTTGGTCACCGAATTGGTCACGCTTTCGCAAACCAAGGCCACCCAGTTGCTGACCCAGACCGAACAACACCCGCAAATCGTGAAGTTGGACGAGCAGATTGTGACGACGAAGAGGACTTTGCTGGAGACCATCAACAACTTGGTGAGTAATGCCGAGCTGAGCCTTGATGAAATCAACAAGCGAATTGCCAAGACCATGTCGGAGTCGAAAGTGCTTCCCGAGAAACAGCAGCAGTTGATCAACTATCAGCGTAACTTCAATTTCAATGATGAGACCTACAAGTATTTGATGCAGCGTCGTGCCGAGGCCCAGATTCTGAAGGCTTCCAATACACCTGACAACTCGATCTTGGATGAGGCTAAAATTGAGCGGGTGGTAAGGATTTCGCCCCGCACTTCCATGAACTACCTCATCGCCATCATCTTGGGTCTGTTGATTCCTGCCTTGTATCTGTTCCTCAAGGACTTCTTCAACGTGTCTATCAACGACCGCAAGGATGTGGAAAAGCTCACCAGCTTCCCGATCATTGGTCAAGTTGCTTTGTCAAACAGCAAGGATCCCCTTGTTGTGGTCAATTCTCCCAAGTCGCCCATCGCTGAGTCGTTCCGCTCGATTCGTACCAATATTGAGTTCCTCACCCAAGGCAAAGCGAAGAGTACGATTCTCGTCACGGGCGACATGCAGAGTATCGGTAAGACCTTCAACAGTATCAATGTGGCTTCCATCTATGCCCTCTATGGAAAGAAGACAGTACTGTTGGGCTTCGATATGCGTAAACCTAAACTGTTCAAGGAGTTCGGCCTGAACAACAATATTGGTTTGAGTTCGTTCCTCTCCAATAAGGAGTCGTTTGACAGTATCATCCAATCGACATCGGCCATCCCGAGTCTTGATATCATCACCAGCGGACCTATCCCGCCCAATCCGGCTGAGCTGATTGCCTCCGACAAGTGTCAGGAGCTCTTCGACTTGCTGAAGGAGCGTTATGACTACATCATCATTGACACGCCTCCTGTCGGCCTCGTGACGGATGCCTTCCTGCTCATGAAGTTCTCTGATGTGAACTTGTTCATCGTTCGTCAGGGTGTCACCAACAAGAACATCTTCGGCAGCATCATCAAGGATCTTGAAAAGCGTAACCTCAATATCTCCCTTGTCATCAATGGCATCCAAACCAACAAGGGTTATGGCTACGGTTATGGCAAGAAGTACGGCTATGGCTACGGTTACGCTTATGGTTATGGCTATGGCAGATACGGCAGCCACAGCAGTGGCTATTATGGCAATGACTATTATGGTGAGATTGAGGAGGGAGCCAAAAAAGCCAAGCGTAAGGATAAAGAAAAAGACTAAGTTGCTATAAATGAAAGATCAAGCAGTTAGGTATTGGCATGCCCTCTATGTCAGGTCGAGAGCCGAGAAGAAGGTTTTGGCTCAGCTTGAAGATATGGGCATCCAAGCCTACTTGCCTTTGATCACACACGTCAAGCAGTGGAGCGACCGCAAGAAGAAGGTTGAAGAGCCGTTGTTCAAGTCTTATGTGTTCGTTTATTCAAATGAGAAAGAACATGTCCCGATCTTGAACGTCTATGGCGTGTTGAAGTTTGTCACCTTCGAGCATGCAGCCGTGATTGTCCCTGAAAACCAGATTCTCGCCATCAAGCGATATATCCAGGATTATGAGCGGGGTGAGGAAGGCAAGATCATGAATGACAACGATGACCTGAAGGAAGGCCAGATGGTGCGTATCATCAACGGCCCCATGAAAGGTCTTGTTGGACGGCTTGATACCATTATGGATAAGCGGCGTTTGTTAGTTTTCATCGATGTGGTGGGGAAATTCATCCCCGTCAATATTCCCAGAACCAAAGTGGAGCGTGTGGTTGGAGGCTGATGGATGATCATTGGATTATTATTATTTGCAGAACAATTTCAAAACTATAAGACATGGACACAGAGAAAAAAACGAGTAAACCGATTTGGCTTTATGCGCTTCTTGGTTTGTTGGCCGTTGCCTTGGTGTTTCTTGCGGTTCGCAATGCTTCATTGAAGGGCGACAAAGAAGCACTTGAGGCCGAAAAGGAATTACAGCGTGCCGATTTTCAAGCTGAAGTCGACAGCCTGATGAAGGTTCACAATGAACTGAAAGACAGCTATGGTGAGCTGAGCCAGGAATTGGCTGAGAAAGACAGTATCATCCAAGCTGACGCCGTTGAGATCAAGAAGCTCCTTGATTCACAATGGGATTACTATCGCGTCAAGAAAAAACTGGCTGCCTTGCAGGAGATCTCACAGCGTTACGTCCGTCAGATGGACTCGCTCTATACGGTTAACCGCGAGCTGGTGGCAGAGAACGAACGTATCCGTGAAGAGTATCAAGCCGAACGCCGTCAGAATACCAACCTCACCCGTCAGAAGGAAGAGCTGACCAACAAGGTGAATCAGGCGACCACCATGAAGCTCTACAACTACACTGCCCAAGCCGTTCGTTTCAAAGGCGGCGGCAAGGAGGCATCGACCGATCGTGCCGCTCGCGCCGAACGTATCAGGATTGACTTCACTTTGGCAGCCAACGACCTCGTGCAGCCTGGTACCAAACTGTTCTATGTGCGTATCGCCGACCCCAAACGTGCCATTATCAGCAAAGGAACGGGCGACGAGTATTCCTTCAAGTCGAACGGCGAGACCTTACAGTTCACGGAAAAGGTCAGAGTCAACTATGACGGCAATGAGACAGCCGTGCGTGCCTACTACAACAAGCCTGAGGCCTACGAGTTGATGCCCGGCACCTATTTCATCGACGTGTATGAAGAAGGCGGCAAGCTCATCGGCCAGACCGCCATTGATTTGAAGTAAGGTAAATTCTGATTACCGTTATACAAGCCAGCCTTCGGGTTGGCTTTTTTCATTCCAGTACCGTCTTCAGCACCTCATGCGAATGGAAGTCCTTCATCACGGGGGCGTGAAGTCGCATGTAGACGATGAGTCCGTCGAGCAACTCCCGACGCTGAGTCACACGAAGTGGGATATGGCATGTCTCATCGAGGTTGGTATCAAGCAATTCCGATAAAATATGGGCGGTCTCCGCATCGAAGTAATATGGGTGCAAAGGGTAGTCGTGGGCGAAAACGCCTTCCATCATGTCGAAGCAGTATCCTGTTGTGTAGTCGGCTTTGGGATAGAAACCGAGATGACGGGTCAACTCCAAAGTGAAGAACAAGGGGAAGTTGGCATAGTCTTGTTCCACCAAGTCGAGCCATTGCAGGGACTGGACAATGAAATCATATAAAGGCTCGTTCTGTTCCTGTTCCGTAATGGTCTTCGAAAGCAACTCACTGACGTACAGTAAAATGGCGCTTTTATTCATCACAAAGGGGATGCTTTGATAGACGGTGGAGAGTTGCACGTCTTTCAAGTAGCCCAAACTGCTTTTGTTGGGTTTGCCTGCCTCAATATAATTAATAAGGTTAAGGTTTTGAAACAAGGCCACGCGGCTTTTCGAGTTGCGGTTGAAAGCCCCTTTCACCATATAGGACCGCAGGCCAAGGCTTCGGGTGAACACCTTCACGATGAGGCTGGTGTCGCCGTAACGCAGCGATTGCAGCACTATGCCTTGGATTTTGTCGTCCATCAGTTCATGATAAGGATCTTGGTGGCGAACTTGTCGGTGCCCTGTTTGGTGCTGACGAAGATGAGATAGACGCCGGGTTCCACTTTCTCGCCGTTGATGGTGGTGCAATCCCAGACGGCCTGACCGCCTTCCGACATCAGTTGAGTGACAAATGCGCCGTCGACGGTGGTGATTCTGACCAAAGAGTTGGCCACCAAACCTTTGATGCCTACAAAGCCGTTATAGCCCAACCGGACGGGATTGGGATAGGCCACCACGTCGCTGATAATCGGTTCGGGTGTGGCATATTCGCCCCGATAGGAGATGATGCCGCTGCTGGTACCGAAAAACACCTCGCCGCTTTTGTCGATGGCCATGGTGGTGACGGAATTGTCGAGCAAGGGGCTGTTGTCGGTGTTGAAATAATGGATTTCCTTGGGCTTCTGCTCAAACGACATGAGATAAACGCCCGATTCGAGGCCAAACCAAATCTGGTTGGTGCCTTCCATGGCGGCCATGGAGATTACGTTGGCTCCATCGAAGAGATAGTCGAATTGCCCTGTCCCGTCGTTACGTGGCACCTCTTTCTGGGTGGCGTCGAAGTTGGAACCGTTGAAGATCTTTTTTGAGTCGGTAAACAGGCAGGGGCCCTTGTCGGTGCCTGCCCAAACGTTGCCGTTGTTGTCGACGGCGAGGCAGTTGACCGACCCAAGCAGATGACCGTTGCCTGTAGCCGTCGTAAGGTTGGCGGTCTGATCATCGGCGGGGTTGTCGAGCGTACCGTTGTCGTTGAAGACAATCACTTCACCGTTGCGTCGTGTAATCCATTTGTAGTTGTTGTGGTCGACGAGGAGTGTGCCGATGTCGATACCGCTCATGTTGCCACCTAGGTTATAGGAGTGCCAAGTACCGTTGGGCTCCATTACTGAGAGGAGGTTGGTGGCACCGGTGTTGGCTACCCAAAGGTTGCCTTTGCTGTCGAAGTCGAGACCGCTGATGTTAATCAGGCTTTGGTCTTGCGTCCAATATTCGAGTGTGCTGTTGTCGGCATTGTATACTTCAACCAACTCATTGTCCTTGAATTTCAAGATACCGCTTCCCCATGTGCCGACGTAGGTGACCGATGGGTCGTTGGGATTGGTGGCGGTGCAGACGAAATCGGTATAATCATTGAAGTCGGGCAGGGTGGTGTTGTTGAGGATGGTCCACAAGCCGTCAAAGCGGGCTACGCCCTCTCTCATGTAACGTTTGCCCCAGTTGGCGGCATGGCCACCTGTGGCAATCCAAACCTGATCGCCACAGGCTTGCAACTCGAAGACGTTTTTCGAGGCAGGCCCGTTAGGTATCACATCCGTAGCGTTCCAACTGTCGGCCGTCATGACAAGGCCGCGTTTGCTGTCGCCAATCCAATAGTTACCGCTCTTGTCAATGGCTGTTGAAAGAGGCGTGATTGCGCCGCCGGGAGAGAAAATGTTGATCATCTCGTTCATGTTTAGGTCAAAAGCCTTCACACTATAGCGGCTTGTCATGACGAAACAATCGTTGTAGGCTCGGAGCTCCATCTTCTGGCTGACATCGCTTTTGTTGTAATACCCCCATTGATTGCCATCGTTGACAAAAAGCGTGTCGGCATTGAAACCGCCATCGAAATTGAGGTAGAGCTTCCCATTGAAGACTTCCATTTCGGTATAGGCCAGATGGGGGTGGATCAGGCTGGAATCGAAATGCCATGCGGAATAATTCGCCAGATTGGTTGCATTTTGCAAGGCATAGTAGACTCCGTCGTCGGTGCAGGCGTAAATTCGGCCATTGAAGAAGGCGATATCGGAGACATTCACGGCATCGCCTTGGTTGCCAATATAATAAGTGTCCTTTACCTCTTCTTTTTTCAGGTCGAAGACCACGATACCGAAGCCGCAGGCCACATAAGCCAAGTCGCCATTGAAGAAGACATGGTTGATGCTTTTGTTTCCGACGATGTTTTTATCCTTGATGTCGCTCATGTTCTTGATGTTGCCGTTGGCATCAATAAGGTCAACGTTAGTGTTGGTATAAGCGACAAACAGTTTGCGTTGGCTTTCGTTGTAACGCATGGTGCTGATGCCAATGTCCGACAAGCCGTTGATTTTGTTCAGGATATGGATGGAGTTGTCTTGGGTGTCGTAATAGAACAGCTCAAACTGGGTGGCGGCGTAGATTTTGTTGCCGACGGGTTCTACGGCTATAACTTTTTGATAAGGTAAGTGGGTGCGCCAGTTTCCGATGGAGACGCCGTCTTGAGCAAAAAGGTTTGTCGAAACGAGCCATGAGGCTATGATGAGGGTAAAAATCTTCAAATGCTTCATACCATACAAATTTAGGCGGTAAAAATACGAATTTATAGAAAGATAACGCTGATTTCGGCGAAATGTTTTATAACTTTGCAGGGAAAAACTGAATAAAATGAAGAAATTATCACTTTTCATCATCGCCATCGCATTGACATTCAATCTGATGGCAACCAATGTTTGGGACGGCTCGTCGGAGCCTTGGACTCAAGGCGACGGCACGTATTACAATCCTTACCGCATTGAGACAGCGGCGCATTTAGCCTATCTTGCCGAAAAAGTTAACGAGGGCTACCAGTCCACGGGACAGGCAGTCTTTGAGGGACAGCGTTTCCTGCTCACTGACGACCTCGACCTGAACAACCTCAACTGGACGCCCATCGGTAATGTCGATTACAGCATGAACGGCTACTATTTCGCCGGTTATTTCGATGGGGGTTATCGTCAGATTGAGAATCTGAAGATTCAGACCTCTGCCGACCTTGCGGGTTTGTTTGCCGCCGTTGGTGGGGAGGAGGGTTGTGTCTGCAACCTCTCGGTCAGCGGCACGGTGATTTCCACGGGCATGGGCGCCTCGGGAGTGGTAGGAGGTGTTGCTGCAGGTGGTATGGTTTATCGCTGCAGCTTCTCCGGGTCGGTGAGTGTCACCAACAGCGGTTCCTATTGTGGTGCATCTGGTGTGGTGGCGGGTGTCCAAAACGGTAGTGTGGTAGAGTGCTCTTCATCGGCCAGTGTAACGGCCACCAACAGCAACTTTATGGGTGCGGCTGTGGTAGGTGGCGTGGTATGCTTTGGACGAGGTTCCACGGTAATCTCTCGATGCTACAACACAGGTTCCGTCAATGCGAGTTCCTTGTTGATGGGTATTTCAGGAGGCGTCTTGGGAGCCACGGTGGAGTCGGCGGTAGTGGAGATTTATTCTTGCTACAATGTTGGACAGGTCAGTGGTGGCACTTCGGGAGGCATCTTTGGCATGGTCAGCCCTATTGACCCCACTAAGGCTGAGAACGAAATACAAGTTACCAATTGTTTCTTTCTCACTTCAGCAGGTGGCAACAACGGCTACGGCACGGGCATGACTGCTGACGAGATGAAGACTGAGCAGTTCAAGAACCAGCTCGACCAAAGCTCACATGCCTTCGTGATGGACAACGGCACCAACAACGGCTATCCCATCCATGGTCTTGTTGATTTTGTCCTCATGCCTGCTTCCGACATCACCGGCAATTCCGCTAAACTCTCGGCTTGGATACACCAAGGCAACATCCAGCTGGCGAGGGCCTATTTCTACTACTCCGTTTGGGACTCGGGCGAGTTGACTGAAGTGGATGTGGCGACCGACGGTTATGTGGAGACGATTCTCGAAGGTCTACAGGAAGAAACAGAGTATACTTTCGGCATGAGTCTCGTGTTTGAGGATGGAAGCTGGATGGATAGTTATCTTATGTCTTTCACCACAGAATACGATGCCGTTGACGAGACTGCACAATCGGTGATGGTTTACCCCAATCCTGTCTCAGATAGGCTATACATCCAAGGTCTTGATTCTGCTGAAGTGGAAGTCTTCAACGCGCTTGGACAAAAGGTAAAAACCATCAAAGACGTTACTGAAATCAATGTCAGCGACTGGGTGGAGGGTATGTATGTGCTGCGTATCACCACTGCCGACGGAAAGGTTATTGAGCGGAAAGTTTCAGTAAAGTGACAGTGAATCATACAAACAGAAAGCCTCCAACTTATCTTTCAACAGGTTGGAGGCTTTTTCTGTAGCCCAACTAGGACTCGAACCTAGATTTAAAGTTTAGGAAACTTCCGTTCTATCCCTTGAACTATTAGGCCGTAAAATCGCTGCAAAGGTAGTACTTTTTCTGAAATAGTAGCAAAACTTATTTCAAATCAAGCACGATAGGGCAGTGGTCGGAGTGCATCACCTCGGGCAGGATGCCGACGTTGGCGATGCGGTTCTCGAGGCTGTCGGTCACCATGTGGTAGTCGATGCGCCAGCCGAGGTTCTTGGCACGGGCGCCGGCGCGGAAGCTCCACCAGCTGTATTGGTTAGGTTCCTTCACCAGATGACGGAAGCTATCGATGTAACCGTCGCTGAGAAAATCAGTCATCCATTGTCGCTCTTCAGGCAGGAAGCCCGACATCGTGTCGTGCTTTCTCGGGTTGTTGATGTCGATGTCCTCGTGACAGATGTTATAGTCGCCGGAGAGCACGAGGTTGGGACGTTCTTTCCTCAGTTCATTGACATATTTGCGGAAGAAGTCGAGCCACACCATCTTGAAGGCTTGACGCTCGTCGCCCGTGGTGCCTGAGGGATGGTAGACGCTCACCACTGAGAGGTCGCCGAAGTCGGCACGGAGGAAGCGGCCTTCGTTATCATAAAGTGGTTCATTCATGCCGTAGACCACGTTGTCGGGTTCGGTTTTGGTGATGAGGCCTACGCCGCTGTAGCCTTTCTTCTGGGCCGGAAACCAATAGTGGTGATAGCCCATCATCTCGAAGTCCATCAAGGGGATTTGGTCGGGTGTGGCTTTCAGCTCTTGGAAGCAGAGCACATCGGGTTGGTAGTCGTTGATCCATTGCAGCAAGCCCTTGTTGATGGCCGCGCGGATGCCGTTCACGTTGTAGCTGACGATCTTCATGGTCTAATAATTTGACTGCGAAAATAGGGAAAAAGTCATTTCTTTTTTCTTTGCGCGTTACTTTTTCCTATTTTAGCGGCCGAAAAAACGAAAGAGACCGTGCTCAAAGACAAGATAGACCAAAAGATAGATCAGTTCAATGCCTGGCGTGCGACCCACATGACGGACCGACGTTTCATGCTGTTGCTCAGTATCCCTACGGGTTTCTTGGCAGGTGCAGCCGCCGTCATCATCAAGAAGTTGGCCCACGGCATCCGTGACTTGGTCATCAACGCACAGTTCAACTATTCCCATATTCTTTATTTCATCTGTCCCGCCATCGGCATCCTGCTGACCATCCTCTTTTGCAAATACATTCTGAAAAAGGATGTCGGGCATGGCATCCCGGGTATCCTTTACGCCATTTCGAAGAACAAAGGCAAGGTGGACCGAAGCAGCACCTGGTCGAGCATCGTCACCAGTGCCCTTACCGTCGGCTTCGGCGGTTCGGTGGGATTGGAAGGTCCCTCCGTGTCGACAGGTGGAAGCATCGGCTCCAATATAGCGCAACTTTTGAAACTCGACTATAAGCACACCATCCAGCTTATCGGCATGGGTGGCGCTGCTGCCATTGCCGCCATCTTTCAGGCACCTATCACAGGCATCGTATTCGCCCTTGAGGTCTTCATGATCGACTTGTCGCTCAATGCCTTGGTGCCTATCATTTGCTCTTCGTTTGTGGCCATCCTGACGGCTTATTGGTTCCTCGGTCAGACGGTGGAGTATCCTGCCGCCATCACCGAGGGCTTCATCCCGTCCAATGCTTTGTATTATGTGTTGCTGGGTCTTTTCGCAGGTCTGGTTTCGGCTTATTTCCTCAAGGTGACATTCAGCGTGGAGAAGAGCTTCAAGAAGGTGGAGTCACCCTGGATGCGTTTTCTTGTGGGAGGTATGCTGCTGGGCATCCTCATTTTCCTGTTTCCCGCCCTCTACGGCGAGGGTTACGAGGCCATCAACTCGGCTTTGCGGGGTGATTACAGTGCGGTGTTCGGAAATCCATGGTTTGCGAAGTTCAAGGACTTCGATTTGGTAGTCATTATCCTCTTTGCGGGAATGATTTTGTTGAAAGCCTTTGCCACGGCCTTCACCTTCGGTGCAGGCGGTGTGGGTGGTACTTTTGCCCCTGCCTTGTTTATCGGGGCGTTCACGGGTCTGTTCTTCGCTACCTTGGTGAATTATCTGGGTATCGCGGAGTTGGATCCGGCCAAGTTTGCCCTCGTTGGCATGAGTGGCTTGGTGGCGGGCATGCTTCATGCCCCGCTGACGGGTATCTTCCTTATCGCCGAAATCACCAATGGCTATGCGCTCATCGTTCCTTTGATGATTGTTTCGGCTTTGGCTTACGCCATCAACAGGTTGTTTTTCAGCCATTCCATTTATACCAACGCCGTCGCGGAGAAAGGCGTTGAGGTGACGCACAACAAGGATAAAAGCATCCTCAACATGATGGCTATCAATCAGTTGATTGAGAACAACTTCAGTCCAATCCATCCCGATGCCACCTTCCGCGACCTGTTGCCTTTGGTGTCGTCATCAAAGCGCAATATCTTCCCCGTGGTGGATAAAGAAGGCTTTTTCTGTGGTCATGTTTTGTTTGACGATGTACGCGCTATCCTTTTCGATTCGAGTTATTATGACCAGTCCATACAGAACTTTGCTGTCCTCCCCGATTACGTCATCCATCCTGAGGAGCCGATGGAGGAGATTGTCCACAAGTTCCAAAAGTCGGGCAAATACAACATTCCTGTGATTCAAGAAGGGAAGTATTTGGGATACCTCTCCCGCGCCAATGTGTTTTCGGCGTATCGCAATATGATGAGTGAGATTTCGGAGGATTAAGATTCCCGTAGGGGAATCTCTTCAATTACCGTTTCTGTTTAAAGAAGTCAGTCAACAGTGTAAGGCATTCCTCCTGCAATACCCCCGTTTCGGTCTTCGTCTTGGGATGTAGCATGTTGCCGAAGCGTGAGAAACCGTTTTTAGGGTCGTCGGCTGCCCAGACGACCTTTCCGATATGGGCATGACAAAGGGCTCCGGCACACATGGGACAGGGCTCCAAGGTGACGTAGAGGGTGCATTCGTCGAGGTATTTGGCCCCTAAGGCATTGGCGGCAGCGGTGATGGCCAGCATCTCAGCATGGGCGGTCACATCGTTGAGCATTTCGGTTTGGTTGTGGCTGCGGGCGATGATCTTGTTGTTGCATACCACCACGGCCCCAATGGGGATCTCGTCGGCCTCCAGGGCTTTTAAGGCTTCCTGATACGCCTGCTTCATGTAATATTCGTCGGAGAAAACAGAGAGCATGGTTGGTTGATAATTGACAATTGACAATTGATAATTGAGGGTTGATATTTTACGTCATTGCGAGGAGGAACGACGAAGCAATCTAGGGTAAAAAACTGTTTTCTGGATTGCTTCGTTCCTCGCAATGACGCGAAGCGTGGCAATCTATTATCTCAAACCTATCCCAGTCCGGTCCCAAAGGAAATTTCTGTCTGAAGCGTTCCAGCTTCTCATAATCCAAGGTACAATGTAGTACAGTTTCCTGGTAAGGCTCAGCCTTCGAGATGACTTCGCCGCGGGAATTAATGACCTGTGACTCGCCGCTGTAATGCAAACCGTTGTCATCTTCGCCGACACGGTTCACACCAATCCAATAGGCTTGGTTCTCAATGGCTCGGGCAACCAGAAGCGTGTTCCAGACCACCATCCTCGAGTCGGGGAAGTTGGCGAGATAGAAAGCTAGGTCGTATTCGTATTGTCCGTCGGCATAGCGGTTGCGGGCCCACACAGGAAATCGGATGTCGTAGCACACCATGGGTCTTATCTTCCAGCCTTTCAGTTCCACGATCAGCTGTTTCTCACCGCGCTCCACCAGCTGGTCCTCGCCACCCATGGTGAAGGTGTGTCGCTTGAAATACAACGCATGACTGCCATCGGGACGCATCCAGACGAGGCTGTTGTAATAGTGCCCATCGATGTCCAAAGGGAAAGTGGTGCAAATCACGGCTTTTTTGGCTTCAGCCTGCGCCTTCAGCCACTGCATGGTTGGGCCGTCTTCTTTTTCGGCATACTTTTTGGGGTCGACTGGAAAGGCCGTCGTGAAGGTCTCGGGAAGAAGGATAAGGTCAGTGTCGGGTTGAACTTGTTCCAACAAAAGGTTGAAATGCTGTAGATTGGCCGTTTTGTCTTCCCATCTGAGGTCGGCCTGTATATAGGCGATGTTGAGGTTTTGCATGATTAAATGAAATACTGATGCAAAGATAGAAATTTCTTATTACTTTTGCCGAAAAAATGAAACGCAAAAAGAACGAATAATACAACGACGATGAAAAAACTGCTGTTTCTGCTCTTGGGTATAGTGCTGATGCTGGGTGTCAGCTCCTGTAATGGTATTGATTTGAATGAAGACTTCGATGCAACGATGTTGTACGGACGTTGGCAGGAAGGCACGGTCTATGAACGTTACGACGAAACAGGACTGGGTGCCACTTGGGACGTGAGCGACGACGTCGGTGAGGCAGAAGCCCAGCTTTTCAAATGGTCATTGGATGGCTCGCAATTGGTTCATGAGCATATCGGGACTTTTGTCACCGTCCCCAAAGTTTATACCGTTAGTCAACTGAATGAGACACAACTGACTTACGTTGACGATTACGGGAAAACACATTATTTCGTTAGGGTCGAATAATTGAGACAATTGCGTATCCTCCCAACTAGACAAAACTATGAAAAAGGCATTGAAAATCACTGGCATAACTTTGGCTTCCCTAGTGGGATTGGTGCTTGTCGTGGCAGGTATTGCTGTGGCCATGATTACCTCGTCGGGACGACTCACCAAAATGGTCAAGAAATATGCTCCGCAATTCGTCAACTGTGAGATGCAGTTGGGCAAGGCCGACCTCACTTTGTTCAAGACTTTCCCCAATGTGGGTATCGAGATAGATAACGTCGCGCTCATCAACCCGATGGCAGGTTCGCCATCCGATACGCTTGCCAATATCGACAATCTGATTGTCGTGGTGGATGCCAAGAAACTCCGTAAAGAGAATGCCATCGTCGTCAGAAGGTGCATTCTTGAAGACGCTTTTGTCAACCTTTATACGGACGAAGAGGGACAAAACAACTTTGACGTGTTCAACACCAGCAAAGACGACACCACCAGCACCACTTTCGACTATCTTGTGGATATCGAAGAGGTGAAGTTGGTCAATTCCAACCTGCTTTATACCGACGCTCGTACGCAGCTGAAGGGCAGCGCCAAGGGTCTCGACCTCGACTTGAAAGGCCAAATGAAGGATAAGGATATCAACGCCGACCTGGTCCTGCTGGCCGATGACCTTAGCCTGAAGCTGAAGAACATGGACCTCACGCTGCAGTCGGTGAACCTTGACTTCGACGGTGAGATTGGACAGTATGACCAAATCGACGGCACTCTGAAGCTGTGGACGCCCAATGCCAACCTCAGCTTAGGTGAGCCTTATCTCGAAAACGACAACTTGAACCTGACACTGCCTGTCAGCTTCAGCATCGAGCAGTTGGCAGGCCACCTCAACCAAGCCCAAATCGGTTTGAACGACTACTTGATTCTTCTTGACGGTGACGCAACCGTGGCCAAAAACGGTGATGTCACCTTGGATTTTGACTTGAATACCAACACCTTGATTGTGGAAGATGTGCTGACCTATCTGCCCCAAGACCTGCAGCAGACCCTCAGCAACGTGAAATATGCAGGTAAGCTGAACATCAAAGAAGCCAAGGTACAGGGTAGCGTCACTGATAGCCTCTTGCCTTTGATTACGGCCAAGATCACCAGCGACGACCTGACCGTTGATGTTCCTGACCTGCCTTATCCTTTCAAGGTGGCTGAGCTTGACGGTTTGCTCAGTCTCGACCTGAATCAAAAAGAAGGCCAGGTGAAGGTCAACAGCCTCAACGCTAAATTCAACCGCAGCGACTTGAAGATCAGTGGCTTGGTGGACGATTTGTTGGGCGATATCGGGCTGAAACTGAAAGTGAATGGTGATGTGCCGATGACGGATGTGAAAGGCTTCCTGCCCAAGAACCTCAAACTCAACGGTCGCACCAACCTCGACATGACTACCAACTTCACCGTCGAGCAGCTGCTGAAATCGCTCAAGGACTACAACCTGAACCGACTGTCGGCCAAAGCCAACCTGAAGGTTAGAGACTTCGTTTTCGACATGGACACCCTCCATGCCAGCTCGCCCTTGTTGAACGTTGGACTCACGCTGCCTGCTTCGGCGAAAGAGAAAGGTCGTAAGGGGGCTTTCGTCTCGCTCGCTTCCAGCACCTTGAACGCCAAGGCTGGAAAAAACATCGTAGCTGACCTGCAGCAACCCGACATCAAACTCTCTGCCGACAGTTTCAAGGGTGGCATGGAAAAGATGCTGTTGGATGCTGTCATCAATTGCAGCCGTTTGGATTTGGTGTACGACACCATCAATGCCCATATCAACACGCCTGCCATCACCTTCGTGACCACGCCCGACAAAAACGCAAAACGCTTGAAAGCCCGCGTCACCCTCAACGGCAAGGACATCAACGCCAAGATGGGCGAGAGCTATGCATTGAACAGCAATATGCTGAAAGTCGATGCTTCGGTGGATGAAAACAAGAATAAGACCGACTTCTTGAACCACTGGAACCCGGCTGCCGACTTCGTGCTCAGCAATGCCATGATGCAGGTGGCTGGTCTGGGTGAGGACATCAAAATCAGCAATATCGACTTCCTGTTCAATTCCAACGAACTCGATTTCAAGAAGAGCACCTTCCGCATCGGGCAGTCCGACATGAGCCTGCAAGGCAGCGTTATCGGCATCAAGGAATGGATAGAAGATCATAAGAACCTGATGAAGGGCGAGATGCAGCTCACCTCTAACTATGTCGACATCAATGAGATATTGGATCTGACCAGCGGCTTGGGTCGTTCCGAGGAAACAAGCAAGGGTGAAGGCCAAGAAGACGATCCTTTCATGGTGCCCGAGGGCATCGACTTCAGCTTCATCCTCAATACGAAGAAAGCCTTGTACGACAACTTCGACTTGAACAACCTCAACGGTACCATGACGGTGAAAGACGGCACACTCATCCTGCGCGAGATCGGTTTCACCAACAAGGCGGCCGAGATGCAGCTGACAGCCATGTATCAGTCGCCGCGCAAAAACAACCTCTTCCTCGCCATGGATTTCCACCTGCTCAGGGTGCAGATCAACGACTTGCTGACGATGATTCCCTATATCGACACCTTGGTGCCCATGCTGAAGACCTTCGACGGACAGGCCGAGTTCCACATCGGGGCCGAGACCAACCTGAAGTCGAACTACGAGCCTAAGATCTCCACTTTGCGCGCCGCAGCCGACATCGAAGGCAAAAACCTGACCGTGAACGACAAGTTCACTTTCACGAAAATCACCGACATGCTGGATGTGAGCACCAATGGCTTGTACCGCGTCGATAGCCTCGATGTACAGTTGACCGCTTTTAAGGACGAAATCGACCTGTGGCCTTCGCAGATTGCCATCGGGAAATACAAGGTGACGGTGGACGGACGCATGACGCTCGACAAGAACGGCGAGTACCACCTCTCGGTGACGCAATCGCCCCTGCCGGTGCGAATGGGATTGAAGATTTCAGGGCCGTTCAACAAGCTGGAGTATAAGCTCGAAGACTGCAAGTACCCCAACCTTTACAAGCCCAACAAACGCAGCGACACAGAGCAGATGTATTTTGAGCTGAAGAAAAAGATCGCTGACAGGCTAAAAGAAAATGTTAGATAATACTTTAATATACAGGAGAATATACTATGAAATACCAAATCACTTGGAATCAGCTTCCGATGAGTTTAGAAGAACTAAAAGCCCTCCCGCAGGCTGACCTGAAGACCCCTGAAGGCACAGCTGCCTTGACAGTGGCGGCCTTGGCCGTGTTTCCAACCAACCGCGAGGAATGCTATCGTATGTTGAACTTCTTGCGAGGGCCGCGTCCCTTGTCAATTCATGAGCAGCAGTTTATCAGAGACCGTTTCATGGACGGGAAGGACTATTTAGTGAAGTCGTATTTCAAGGGTGCCACGCCGGCCAATAACTACACGCCTGACGTGCCATACGTCCTTGAATTCAGCGACAATGTGGCGCCTTTTGCCGAAGAGGGCTACAAACGTCTGGACATCAGAAGCGGCGGTGCCGACTCGCCCCGTCAGATCACGCTGCGCCTGAAACCCTCCACAGGCGAATGGTTCCTTTGGGAACAATACATCCTGGTAGGCATCAGGGTTCCGGTCAGCCAAGACCCCTGGGCATAATCTGAAAGGCCGATGAAAAAGCAACAAAGGGACTGCCCACCAGGCAGTCCCTCTGTTGCTATTTTTGAGGTTATTATTCAATGACAAATTTCAGTGTTTCGCCTGCAAAGGTAATGAAATACATTCCTGCGGGCAAGGATTCGATATTGATTTTTTGGATTTCGTCAGTGATGCGGCCTTGCAGCAGGGTTTGGCCCATGAGGTTGGTGATGCGGTAGGTCTGGTTCGATAGAGATGCATGGCCGTGCGTCTCAACGAACAAGACACCGTCCGTTGGATTAGGATAAACCGTTAAGGCACCTGAACCTGTCGAAGGGCCGTTTTCTCCAGGTTCATCGATGCCATGGTGCAATTGTTCATATACCTCGTCGCAGTCCTTGTCGCCGTATTTGAACACCAATTCACCGTTCACCCAATAGCATCTCATGCCTTCCACGCGATAACCTTTGCCTCGATTCATCAGTTTCTCTGGGAAGAAGTAGGTGAGGTGACCTATGGTGCTGATGAGTGTTCCGCTGAACAGATTGTTGTCGTCACCGATGGTCATCTTCTTGTATGGAATGCCATCAATCATTTGGATTTCAATTTCGTAAACAGTTGTCACTATTCTTTCTGAACCCACTTTGATTTCCCATCTGTCGCCTTGTTCGGCACTGAAGTCATATAGAACAGTAAATTCTTGTAATTCGTTGTTCCACCAATATACAATGCCATTTTCCTCATACACAAATTCATGTGTCACTTCAGTGATTTCGCCACGGTCGTAGTGTGTGTTGCTCCGCACGATGACCTTTGGGCGTTTGCCTTGCACGATGGTGTCGCCTGTGCATACCAAGTGTTGGTAGGTGATGCTGCCATCGTTGTTTGTGATTTCGTAGTACCATTCTGCGCCCACAAAGATAAGGCCGTCAGTTCCAAACACGGGATAGCCGTCATTTGCATAGGGTTCATGATCCATCATGAAGACCGTGCTCCCGTTGTTAAGCTGGTTGACAAAAGCCGCAGTTTTCATATATTCTTTGTCTAACGGAACTCCAAAACCTTCATCGGGAGCAACGGCTTGGTCGAAATAGCAGTTACGGATTTGTGTCGTATTGGTGTTTTGGCCTACGATTCCGCCTTTGAAGTTTGATTCAATAGGACCCACATGATAGCAATTCTTAATGAATAATTTGGTGGAAAGGTCGGCTTTGGCAATGATACCTCCAGCATAGCTATCTGTT
>JAEEGJ010015373.1_pt1 | contig 17880 bp, 12 predicted proteins | sample 8958761 | NCBI WGS metagenome assembly JAEEGJ01 (sample SAMN16246546, study PRJNA631951) | gut metagenome | biome: gut microbiome; feature: rumen; material: RS-attached | host: Bos | place: Iran: Karaj | collected 2018-10
ATCCCATTTCCCACGGGAGCCCGTTTTCCCTGTGAAGATCTCTATAGATTATTTAATGTACTGCTCTGCCTGGGTGGAGAACATTTTGTGATACAGGCCATTCTTATTCATCAGTTCTGTATGAGTGCCGTATTCTGATAACGTGCCTTCATCGAAGACTGCTATGTAGTCGCAGAACTTGCAGGATGAAAGACGATGAGAAATATAGATCGCCGTTTTGCCGCCGGCTAGGCTGGTGTTGAAGCGGGAGTAGATTTCTGCTTCGGCAATTGGATCTAGAGCGGCGGTTGGTTCATCGAGAATTACGACAGGGCTATTTTTATAAAGTGCTCTTGCAATGGCGGTTTTCTGCTGCTGGCCGCCGGAGAATTCTACGCCGTTTTCTTTGTCGAAACTTTTCCAGAGGCAGGTCTGTTCTTTAAGCGGGAGCTTTTCTACATCATCAGATAGGCCTGCCTGTTTTATCACTTCAAGAAGACGCACCTTATCTGAATCAGCTGTAAACGCAATATTTTCTTCGAGGGTGAATGCGAATAATCTGAAGTCCTGGAAAACTACGGCAAAGAGTCTGCGGTATTCATCTTCATCATAATCTTTGATATTTATTCCATCTATGAGAATCTCACCATCAGTTACATCATAAAGACGGCAGAGAAGTTTTATCAAAGTTGTTTTACCCGCGCCGTTTAATCCAACAAGAGCGAGATGCTGGCCGGCTGGAATCTTTAGGTTTACATTTTTGAGAACATATTTTTCTGCACGAGGATATTTGAAACTTACATTGCGGAATTCAATTTCGTGATTGGCCTTATCTGCAACCGGCAGAGTTCCTTTTGAAATTGCAGGAGGATACTCTAAGAACTTGAGGTACTCATTGGCATAGCTTACGCGCTTAATTACCTCCTGCCCTCCCCGCACAATATTCTGGCAGCAGCCATTGAAGCTGTCTGCGGCGGAAATACACATTGTAAAATCACCAATTGAAAGAAGGCCCTTCAGCGCGCGCAGTCCGATATACGCATACTGAATGAAGGTTCCGATGGCACCCACTGTGTCGATTCCGTACTGCTGTTTTTTGCCGCCTTCTGCCTGGTACTTCCAGACCTTATACATTTCTCCAATGTGATAATCGCAAATCTCATGGAACATGCCGGCACTTTCGTAAAGGCGTATATCCTTGCCATATCTGAACTCACTCAGATTAAAAAGCAGATAATCAAAAACTCGGTTTACCTTTGAAAGTTTCTGAAAACTTTTGATTTCTATTTCGCGGCTCTTTTTATTGAAAATCGCAATGATTCCTACAAGTACAATCTGAATTGGAATAAGAACCGGAGAGGTAACGGCTATTACTGTAATTACACCGCAGAGCACGACTATGTTGTTTACAATCATAAAAAAGTTATCGAGGATACCGATTACGTTTCCGCTGTACCAGGTCATTCCTTCCTTTGCTTTTTTCAACTGATTCAGCGCTTCGGGATCTTCAGTCTGCTCAAAGTCGATTGTCATTGAAAAATCATTTGTCTGCAGCTGGAAATACTGATTAAAGTATTCGCGGTAAACATCTATGACTCTGGTTGCAATGCTGTTCAAAATATTTGAGAGCATCTGACAGCAGACGGTGATACCGGCATAGACTGCGGCAATTTTCAGATGTTCTGAAAGTTCCGCTCCGTTATAAACTGCAACGAGTTCATCAATCAGAAGTTTTGGGAGAATAATCATCTGCGCGCGGTTTATAAGCTCGCGGATAAAACGCAGAAAATACACAAAAAACAGCATAGGCTTTTCGCGGGCTGCAGTTTTCAGCATAAAGAAGATTACACGCTTCACAGGAAGTTTTTCTTTGTTATCTGCAAAAATCTGACTACTCATGCTGTGCCTCCTCTGCTACATAATACTGCGCCTGAACCTCAAACATTTTTGCATACTCCCCGCCCTGCTGCATAAGAGAGTCGTGAGTTCCATATTCTATGAGGCGGCCGTCCTTAAACATTGCAACGTTATTACAAAAGCGCGTTGAGCTTAATCTATGGGAAATATAAACCGAGGTCTTTCCGCCAATCAGTTTATCAAAATCCTGATACATGCGGCTTTCTGCAAGAGCATCCAGGGCGGCGGTTGGTTCATCGAGAATTACAACAGGGGCCTGTTTATAAAGAGACCGGGCCAATGCAAGCTTTTGCCGCTGACCACCGGAGAAATCAACTCCATCATCATAAATAATCTTAAGTAACTCCGTGTCCAGACCATGAGGAAGAGATTCGAGTTTTTCTCCAAGGTCTGCGTCGCGGATACATTTTTCTGCAAAGCTGCGATCTGTTTCTGAAACGGGCTTCATTGAAATATTCTGAACAAACGGGAACGCAAAAAGATTTACGTCCTGGAAAACCGGGGCAAAAATATGATAATAACTTTCGCGGGTGTAGGTGCGAACATCTTTTCCATTCAAAAGGATGCGACCTTCGGTTGGTTCATAAAGTCTTAGCAGAAGTTTTATAAAGGTTGATTTACCGGCTCCGTTCAGTCCGACAACAGCAAGCCGCTCCCCTGCCTTGAGCGTTATGTTTACTTCGCGCAGGGAATAGGTTTCTGAACGCGGATATTTGAAGCTTACATTTTCAAAAGTAAATTCATAACTCTTGAAATCAGAAGGATTTAATACTTCACCCTTATCTGCATCTTCATCAATAATCTTCATCTCCATGAAGGAGCGAAGGTCATCTATCTGTCGGCTACACTGCATGATGTTTGAGAACAGGCCGAATAAATCTGAAATGCTTCCGAAAAAGGCTGTGGCGGATGCAACGTAAAGCGTAAAATTTGCAACGGTCATTCGCCTTTGGGCAATCTGATAAATCAGATAGGCATAAACGGCCACCTGCAGGACGAACCACACAAAAGCTGAAAACATGCCGTACCAGAACCAGAGCCTTGCATTGCGCTTTTGCATTTCGAGGCGTTCCTGCTGAAGGTCTATAAACTTTTGACGCAGCCAGTTGCGAAGACCGTACATTCTGATGTCTTTGGCAAACGAAAAATCTGCAATGGTGTTGTCCATGTACCAGCGTTTCCGCCACCACGGAGCAAGAGGATCCCAGTGATGTATCTTGTTATATTTACTTGCGGCGTTTGAAACAAAAAAGTTTATGAGGGCAAGAACAATCATGCCAAGCACAAGAAGCGGATTAAGGGTAACGATGATGGTTACTCCGGTAAGGAAAATACTGAGCTGGGAAATGAGGTCTATAATATTGCGTTCCATCCCCTCAAAGCCTTCGGTATTGTTTTCTACTGCCCGCCCGGCTTTTTGTGCACAGTCGAGAATGTCGGGGTCTTCTGTATTCTGGAAGGCCATGGTCATGAGGCGGTCGTTTTTCTCGAGGATCACCTTCATTCTTACAAGGATATAAAGTACCCAGCGCTTGCTGTAGTAAAAGGTGCTCAAAAGATTGAGGGCAAGGATGGTAAGAGAAAATAATCCGACTGTAATTAAAAGCTGTTTTGGCTCGCCGTGATTTGAAATGATATCGATTACAAACTTTGAAAGAAACGGCCAGATATAGCGCTCTAAAGGAGAAATTATGAGAGAGAGCGGAAGGATCAGAACAAGAAGATGCGAATACTTCCACATTTTTTTGAGGGTAAATTTTATGTTGCTGATTACGCCGAATTCGTGGTGATACGGATTTTGATTTTCATCTTTTTTCATTAAGAAAATTATATATCAGTTTATACGGGTAAACAAATTAATAATTCTTTATGAACCGAAAAATAGGAAAATACACTGAGACAATGGCAGGGGACCATGGCGGGACGGTGCAAAATGTGATACACTCCATCTTATGAAAAAGACGAACGCAATGAGAATTCTTGACGGGCTTGGTATTGAATACGAGGCTGCTGAATATGAAGATGACGGCGAGCACGAACTTGCGCGCGGGGCTGCCGGACGCATGGCTGAAAAACTTGGCGTGGCACCTGAGACTGTTTTTAAGACGATTGTAATGCGCACTGAGACTAAGGAAATCTGTGTGTTCTGTCAGAGTGCGGTTAGTGAGATAAATCTTAAGAAGGCACGACAGGCTGCCGGCTGCAAAGAAATTGGGCCGGTAAAACCTGAGGAACTTCTTGGGCTCACAGGCTACATTCGCGGCGGCTGTACTCCGCTTGGAATGAAAAAGAAATTCCGCACCTTTATTGATGAGACTATAATTTTGCATGACCGCGTTTGTATTAGCGGCGGGCAGCGCGGCGTTCAGATTAAAATTAAACCTGATGATTTGATCCGCGCTACGGAGGCTACTGTAGTGGACTTAGAGCTTTAGACCTTCCCGGCCAAGGCTTAAATGAACAAACCTGAACGTTCTGCCTCGCCCAGGCTTTTTACGTAGAAGTCTGCGCCGGGCAGATTTTTTTTGTCCCCTTCGCCAACAACCCCCACGGCGATCATTCCGCCTTTTTTTGCGGCCTGGATTCCGGCAAGAGAGTCTTCAAAAACTGCACACTCAGAAGGCTTAAGTCCTAAGGCTTTTGCGCCCTGTAAAAAAACTTCCGGATCTGGCTTTGCTTTTGAAATGCTGTTTCCGTCTATCACTGCATCAAAATAATTATTTATATTCAGCTGCGACAAAATAAGCGGCGCATTTTTACTTGCAGAGCCGAGCGAGATTTTTACACCTTCTGCATGAAGGGTATTCAGATAATCTGTTGTTCCTTCGAGCAGGGCTGTTGAATCAAGCTTTTTGAGATATTCAACATAGCATTCATTTTTTTCTTCTGCCCATTTTGATTTTTGATTTTCGTCTGCCTGGACTTTTCCGATATCTAAAAGAATTTCCAGCGAACGGGTTCTGCTAACTCCTTTGAGTTTTTCATTATCTTTTTCTGAAAAATCAAAGCCGAGTTTATTTGCTAGTTTTTTCCATGCAAGATAATGATACTTTGCCGTATCAACAAGCACACCGTCTAAATCAAAAATTGCACCTTTTATTTTTTGCATAATTCGTATCCTTCCCTGGTGACGTTCACCTGATATTTTTCTTTGCCGACCATTGCGGTAAAGCTCACCTTTTTCCAGGCGGCCGGCAGATTCTGTTTAATCTGGATTTTGTTTTCTCTGATTGAAAAGCCGCAGAAGCCGTAGACTACCATCATCCAGCTACCGCCCTGGGCTGCGGGATGGGTTCCACCAATATAGATGAGACCAGCCCACTGTTTGGAATTTCCGCTTATGTCTACGCAGCTTGTTTTTTTGTAAAACTCTTCTGCGTCTTTGAGGCGGCCGGTTTTGCAGGCAACCATTCCGTACATACAGGCGCTGAGCGAAGAGCCATGTTCTGTACGTGGATTGTAATAATCATAATTGGCATTTAAGACTGCGCTGTCATAATCTTTATCAAACAGATTCAGCATTACGATTGTGTCTGCCTGCTTGATTATCTGAGTGTGAGAAGAAACTCCGTTAGCACCGCCCCAGTATTCTTTTGGATCGAGAAGTCGGGAGCGCACGGTTTCCAGAGAGCAGTCTTCCATATCAAAATAAGAATCAAACTGTGGGATAAGTCCCTGATCATCCGGAGAAGGAACGTAAAGCTTTTTGCAGATGTCTTTTGCGAGGGGGATATATTTTGTAAAACTGTGCGACTCGGGGCTCGGCGAAGTTTTTGACTGCTGTTCCGCAAACTCCACAGCCTTCTGCAATGTAAACAAAATCATCTTGTTTGTGTAAGCATTGTTGTTTACACGCTCGTGATATTCGTCCGGGCCAATTACATCATGAACCTCGTATCTGTCTTTGAGAGGCATATAGATGCAGCGCGAAATATAAAACTTTGCACACTCAAATATTACATCAAGGCCGCCTTCCTGGAGAATTGAAGCATCGCCTGTAACTTCCACATACTGGCAGATGCAGTAAACAATTGCGGCGTTTATGTGTATCTGCTTATCGCGGAAATAGGTGCGCACGGGGCGTTTTGTAAAGACGTCTGTTACGTTGTAATCTGAGCAGGCATCATCTCCATCTTCCTGACTTTCCCACGCATAAAAGGCACCTTCGTAACCATAAAATGCAGCTTTGCGTTTTGCACCTTCAAGAGTTTTGATTCTGTATTCAATAAACTCACGGGCAAGCTCGGGCTGGGTGTACAGAAAATAAGGGAAGATAAAAAGCTCTGTATCCCAGAAAACTGCACCCTTGTAGGTCTGGGCAGAAAGTCCACGTGCAGGAATTGAGAGCGCTTTTCTTCCACGGGGAGCAATACTCTGAAGATGATAAAGACTGTAGCGCAGATTTTTCTGTGAGACCTGGGCCTCTTCATCACCTTCTATAACCACATCTCCATCTTCCCAGATTTTATCCCAGGCTTTTTTGTGATTTTGAAGATGAGTTTCCCAGCCGGATTTTTCTGCCTGTAGAACAGAAATGGAGGCAGACTGTTCTACAGGCACCGGAGCCATGGGGCTGTTATTTTCATCAAGATTTGTAAAAACTGCAGCATACACTGTTATAACCTGAGGCACTGCTGCTTTGAGGCTTATTGTGTCTTCGAAAAAATCTGAAACTCTTGCAACTGCAAAAGGAAGTTGCTTTTCTAAAGTGCGGCACAAAAGGATTTCACCACACTTCCCTTCTCCAACATCTGATTTTTTTTCAATCTTAAAATGAGGACCGTTTGCGTCGTAAACTTCATCATCAATCTTCTGAATAATTCCAAGAGTGATGTCTTTGTTCGAAGTGATTTTATAACGCAGACACAAAATATTTTTTTCACTCATACTGAGGAAGCGTTCACTTTCTACAGTGAGTTCCGCACCGTTACAATTCCAGAGAGTTTTTCGCGAAAAGATTCCGTAACGAAAATTAAGCTTCTGGACATGAGAGTTCAGCGAATCTGATTTAAGTGTGAGCGGCTGCCCTTCAAAGCTGAGCTGAATAAAAAGAGGGTTTGGAAAATTAACCGGCTCCCTCCACTTGTCTCTCTGGCGGTCGTATATGCCGTTTACAATAAGGCCGGTCATGGAAGACTTATCTGCTTCATCCACAGTTCCGCGGTAGCCCATAAAGCCGTTGCCGCAGAACATGCGGTTTCCATTCTGAATTACGCTTTCCTCTGAAATGCCGGAATCTTCAATTTCCCAAGGGTTCATACAGAAGCCTCCGTTTCCATTGGAATTGAAAGCGGAACTTCTGAAATCTTATAATTCTTATTATAGACATTCAGATTTACAGGCTCGCCTTCTGCAACGTTTACAATAACTTCATTGCCGCATACTTTTACGCAGACAAGAGAGCCTTCGTAAACAAATCTGAAGGTGTATGATTTCCAGGTTGAAGGAAGAACGGGTGCAATTGAAAGATTTTCCTGAAGGTCTGGATCGGAACGAAGTCCGCCAAATCCAAAGACAATATTAATCCACGCGGCGGCGATACTCGTAGTATGCAAACCTTCCCTCGTATTACGGTTATAGTTATCCAAGTCCAGTCGTGTTGCAAAACCGAAGAACTTCTGCGCTTCATCAATCTTTTTCAAATCGCAGGCAAGCACTGAATGCACAGAAGGCGAGAGCGATGACTCATGAATTGTCTTTGGCTCGTAATATTCGTAATTTGCCTTGAGCACTTCGCGGCTGAATTCTGAGCGATACAAAAAGCAGAACATGAGAACATCCGGCTGTTTAATCATGTCGGTGCGGTAAATGCGGTCATAAGACCAGTGGCCGTAGAGAGGGAAATCTTCTACAGGAATTTTATTTACGTCGATATGTGGAAGAGTAAAATATCCTTCATGCTGTTCATAAAGTTTTTTCTTTTCATCAAAAAGAATAATCATTTTTTCTGAACAGAGTTTTAAGTTTTCTTCTTCCTCTTTTGTAAAGCCTGTTTTCTCCACTACCCTTTTGTACAATTCCGGGCTTTCTTCCTGCATTTTACGTAGAACGTTCAACGTAAAATCAAAAGATTTTTTGCACATATAGTTTGTGTACGCGTTGTTGTTGACCATCATATGAAATTCATCTGGCCCCATAACTGCGTAAAAACCAAAGCCTGTATGATCCTGATTCCAGGCTCCTCGGCCCGCAAGGAAACGGCTGATTTCTATAAGCATTTCGATTCCGTGACCGTAGAGAAAATCCTTGTCACCGGTGAGTGCATAGTAATGCGCAATTCCGTAAGCTACTCCACTACTCGGCTGGAACTGAAGGCTTGCATGCTGCCAAAGGTTACAGGCTTCATCACCATTTAAAGTTGCAACCGGATAACAGGCACCGCTGCAGTCCAGCATTTTAGCGCGGGCCTTTGCCTGCTCCAGAGTACTGTAACGGAACTCCAGAAGTTTACGGGCCGCTTTAATATTTGAATAAAGATAGAACGGCAGACAGTAGGTTTCTGTATCCCAGAAGGCATGACCGTTGTAAGCTTCGCCGGTGAGCCCCTTGGCGCCGATATTGTCTGAATCTGCGATTCCGTGATAAGTCTGATTCATCTGGAAAATACAGAAGTGGATTCCCTGCTGGTTCAGGTCATCACCTTCAATCTGAATGTCGCTGTAGTCCCACACTCTTTTCCAGTAAGAGGCCTGGTTATATTCTGCCTGTGCGTAGGTAAGTTTTTTCTGCGCGATTGCAGCTTCGGAAGTTTTTTGAATCAGTTCCTCTGCAAGATATTTATTTGATTTATCAATTACAAAGCAGACACGTTTTACAAGCGAACTGATTTTCTTTTCGGTAAGCTCAAGCGTAAAGGCTTTTCCAAAAATTTTTCCTTCAGAATAATAATCTTCTTTTATGTCTGTATCATGTTCCCAGGAAGTGCTGATGCAGAGTTTCTGCCCGGTTGTTTTTGTTTTTACCAGAAGCGTTTCTGAATTATTGAATCTGATTTCTTTTACAAAATCCCAGTAGCATTTCTGGCGGCTCTGATGAACCGGTGCAAGGTCGCACGCAGAAATTACTTTTATGCTGCCCGAAAAATTAAGCGGCTGGAATTCAATTTTCTGCCAGGCATAATTCGGAACATCCATATAAAGAATTCTTGTAAAAACAAGGCGCAGTTTTTTTCCGGTTTTGGAAGTCCACACAAAGCTTCGCACAAGTTTTCCGTGACGCATATCCAGAATGCGAAGGAACTCACTTGTGTTTTCTTTTGTGATCTGAACTTCTTCATCATCTAAAATTATTTTTGTCCAGAGCCAGTCTGGCGAGTTAATCATAAAGTGTGTGTGCTGAACAATTCCCTTGTATGCGGTTCCTTCTGTTTTTTCAACTTCGTACATTCCGTTGAAATAAACTCCGCGCAGGCTTGCAACTTTTTCATCAGAATAATTTTCTGAAACGCCTTCATCAAAAAATCCGCGCACTCCTGTAAATTCATTTGCAAGCGAAAAGATTGATTCGGAAACTTCGCTGTGTTCTGCACTGAAGCCCTCTTCTATGATATTCCAGGCATCACCCTTAAGATATATGTCTGCATACTTTCCCATTTTTTACCCCTTAATTCCAGACTGAATTGTTACCTGTGTAATCTGCTTCTGGAAAATGATGAACAGAATTACCGGCGGTATGATTGCAAATACAATTGCCCGCAGCATTTCTACATCATTTATTTTTGCACCACGCATGAGTGAGAACAGCTTTACCATTACTGTTTCAAACTGTGTGTTCTGCAAAAGCAGGAACGGAAGCAAAAAGTCTGACCAGGCTGCAGTGATTGCATAAAGCCCTACAACCATGGTGATTGATTTTGAAAGCGGAACTACAATCTTAAAAAAGATCTGGATGTTTCCCGCTCCGTCGATTGTTGCAGCCTCAATATATGAAGCCGGAATTGAATCGAAAAAGTTTTTGAACAAAACTACGTAGAACGCGTTGGCTCCCATTGCAAGCCAGAGCGGAATAAAGGTTCCGGTGAGCCCGATTTTTGAAAGGTTCATGAACAGCGGAACAATGCTTGTTGTTGAAGGAATCAAAAGTCCCCACATTACGAGCATTTCAAAAAACTTTGAACCGTATGGTTTTACCTTTGCCATTACATAGCCGAACAGGCCATTAAAAAGGATGGCGCAGACTATGCTTCCCAAAACTGAGATGGCAGAGTTCATGTAATATTTTACGAACTTGAGCGATGTCCAGGTTTTTACAAAGCCTGAAATCTGAAACTGATGAGGTATGATATTCGGTTCGCTTGCAAACTCCTTGATTGTCTTGAAGCTTGAAAGTATGGTCCAGACAAACGGGAAAATACAAACAATCAGAATTGCTGCACAAACTGCGAAAACCATGTAATAGATGATTTTCACACTCATGTGCCTCATATCAAAATCTCTAATAACACCTGTATATGATTCTTTCTTATTTTCCATAGTTAGAAATCCTTCTTTTTATTCAGTTTGTTATAGGCAACTGTGAGGGCTGCAAGAATGATACAGATTATTACAGCCACGGCACTTGCCTTTGGATAGTCGTATTTTTCAAATGCAAAACGGTACATCAGCTGCATGATTGAAATTGATGCATTGTTTGGTCCACCGTTTGTCATTACGAGTGGTTCATACAGAATCTGGAAAACCGAGATAATCTGAAGAATGAGCAGTGTACGTGCAAGATTGTAAATGCAAGGCAAAGTGATGTAGCGGATTCTTTTCCAGATGCCCGCACCATCAATAATTGCTGCTTCATAAAGCTCCGGGTCTATTCCCTGAAGACCTGCGATATATAGAAGGGCTGTTGCGCCCGCACCTTTCCAGGTAAGTGAAATGATAATCAGAGGCTTTGTAAGTTTTGGATTTGTAAGCCAGCCCAAAGCCGGAAGCCCCATTTTATTCAGGAATACATTTAAGATTCCGTTTGCACCAGGCTTAAAGATAAAGCTGAACATCAAAACCATTGCCATGCCCGGTACGATATTTGGCAGATAAACGCCAACCTTAAAAAGACTTTTTCCCCGTCTGATTTCGCTGATAAAGAGGGCCAGAATAATTGGCACGAGGAAGCCGATTAATAATGACCAGAGGGTATATGAAAAAGTATTCTTGAGTGCCGGAAGAAAATCCGGATGCTTGAAAACCCTTATGTAGTTTTTAAAGCCTACGAACTGATTTAAGTTTACACCCTGGGCAGAATAAAGAGATATTCGGATACAGGAAACCAGAGGTCCCCAGACAAAAAAGCCGAACAGAATGACGCTTGGCAGCATCAAAAGCCAGCCGGATATATTCTTTTGCCAGAATTTATTTTTCATATTTTCCTCACTTAATGGAGCTGTCCGGGCCGTATCCGGACAACTCCATTTTTTATTTTTGAATTAGCAGATTAGTTTACTTCTGAATCAAGGATGCTCTGGAAGTTCTTCTGAGCTTTCTTCAAAAGTGATGGAATATCTGCATTCTTGTCTGTAATTACAGCCTGCAAAACTTTTGTAAGTTCTGCATACAGATCCTGTGCACACATTGGCTCTTCGCTCTTAACGTTTCCGCTCTTCTGAACCATGTCGTAGTAGTTCTGATAGAGTCTCATATCTACGTTGCGGTATGGCTTTTCTGCCTTGTCACGAGCTGCTTCGAGAGCAGAATCGCTCCATGCTGGGAATGGTGGAATTACAGGAATACCTTCGTTCATGCGGTTAGCTGCATCTGCAGACATACCTGCAATTGCTTCATTTGAAACTGAAGGAGACTTACCCATAATCTCAAGATACTTGAGACATGCCTTTACCTGTTCGCTTGTTGCTGTTGGTGAGAACATGTATGGTGTACCACCCATGAGTGAGTACTGTCCCTTTGGTCCTGCTGGAAGTGGCTCGAGAGCAAGGCTTGTTACAGGAAGACCGTTTACCTGTGTTGGCTGATTAACTGCATCCTGTGCAGCAATGTACATAGCAGCAACACCTGTTCCTAACGATCGGAAGCCTGTTCCCCAGTCTTCGTTTGTTGGATCAGCTGTGAGTACGTCGTACTTCCACTTAAGATCTTTTACATACTGGAAGGCAGCTGCAACTTCCGGTGTATCAATCTGAGCAACCCACTTACCCTTCTTCTGTACCTCGAATACTGCACCGAAGTCCCAGGCAATGTTTGTGAAGTGCCAGCCACCTGCGTTATCTTTTGCAAGAAGACAGAGTCCTGCAGCTCCTGTTTTTTCCTTGATGATTTTTGCTTTTTCTGCAAGGTCAGTCCATGTCTTTGGATAGTCTGGGAGACCGTCTTTGTCTACAAGGCCAGCCTGCTTGAAAAGATCAACATTGATCATAAGACCAAGAGCGTAAGCGTCACGTGGTACACCGTAAATCTTTCCGTTCTTTGAAAGAAGGTCGCGTACGCCAGGGTTCATCTTTTTGTCCCAGCCGAGCTCCTTTACTTCTTTTGTGATGTCTTTTGCAAAGCCCTGATTGATAATCTTCTGTGGCTCTGTAAACCATGTGTCATAAATTGTTGGAAGCTGTCCGCTTGAAGCAAGTGGAACAAAGTTATCTGTAGCATACTTGTAATATGCAGGAACAACTGTAATATCCGGGAAGAAGGTATTGAAGGTTTTTACATACTCTTCGTGCATAGCAATGTCTGCAGTAAGAGTATCTTCAGGCCAGATACCAAGTTTAATTGATTTAGCATCTTTTGATTTTTTCTTGCTTGCTGCAAAAACTGAGCTAACAAGAGCCAGTGCCATACAGGCAACCACAATAGATTTTTTCATAATATTCCTCCTGAAAAATCTTTTTTACTAAAACTTTATTTCAACATAGGTCTTGATAAATCCTTTGGAAATATCTGCCTTGTCGGAAATCAAATTACCAGAATTCCAAACCAGTCCGATTACTGTATTTGAAATCATTCCATCAAACTTAAGACCAAGGTCTGCCTTTAAGGCATTCTGTCTTTCTACAGTTTCTGCTGCGCCCTCTGGGTCTGCGTAAGGAACGTTGTCATAGCAGACTGTAAACCATGGCACAAGTTTGCCCTTTGTTTTTAAGAAGCCCGGAATCTCGTAATCAAGATAGAAGGTTGCGAGCAAGTTCCAGGAATCTTTTCCGAGCTGTGTAAGGTCTACAACCATCTCGGAACCGATTCTGTAAAACACTCCGTCATCGCCTCTTGGTTCAAATAAAGTGAACTTTACAGAATGGTTTAAATCATCAAGTTCATCTGCATTTCCATAAGCGGAATATGCCAGTGACATTCCAGGAAATACTCGTCCATCCTTATCAAGGATGTAATCTGTGAACCAGCCAGCCTGTCCCGGCCAGCGCATTGTAAGTCCGCCGGAAGCTTCAAACTCGAACGGATTTTTTTCTCCGTCTTCTGAAAACTTCAGGCCACCATCAAAGCCAACAAAAGGCTCAACTGAAATGTCCTCATTGAGCGGAATGTTGTATCCAACTCTTGTTCCAAAGCACAACGGATCAGGATTGCTGTCTAAGCCGTAATTAACAGAACCACCTGCCGATGCAAAAATCTTAAGTCCTGCAACAGCCGGCGGAGTGAGCACCAGGTCAAAACCTGCTGCAAGTCCGTTGCTGTTATCTTCTGAAATTGCTTCACTGTCATAGCCGTATTCAGTTGCAAATTTCAGATTCAGACCAAAGACATCTTCTTTGTTATAAAGGGCTGCAATTGTTGAGCCTGTAAGATTCATACCAAACTGATCTGTTGGTCCGCAGACATCATGCTGGAACTGAGTTACAACAGGATCCTGTGGAGCAAGCTCTGCAATCAGCTTTGTACGCTTTACGTCAACAACGGAATCCAGATATGCCCAGGAAAATTTTACATCATCATTTGTAAACTCAATTCCCTTATTCCATGGATCCCAGAAAGGCTCATTGCCTCCCGCATTAAACTGGATAACCCAATTGGAAAACGCTATTCCCGCAAGGAATTCTCCAGTCTGAAAACGGTTACGCATAAGGTAGGCCTTCTGATCTGGAACTCCGGCGTTATAGCCCAGACTTTCATCACTCATTAAATCAAGATTGAAGAAAGTAAGATTTATAAATCCGACTGGGTCACTGCTATTCACTTTGTTGCTTAGTTTTTGATATGGCGTAAGATGTAAGATAAAATTGAAATCAGTAAGTTCCTGCTTCAAGCCATAACGATAGGGATTATCCAGATCTACACCAAAGGATGTTCTGGAAGTAATTTTAAATTCTGCAGAAAAATCTGTACTAACCTCTCCTGCATGCATATAAATAATACATCCCAAAAACAGCACAAGAAAGTGGATTTTTTTCGAAATTGTATTGTTCATTTCGGTCTACCCCATTACCGGCAACAAGGCCTATTTTGTTATGAAAGCACGGAAAGTGATTGCTTTGTCTGTCTTTACATCACCATTGATGATAGGAATAAGAGAAATATCATCTCCCTTTACATCAGCTGAAAGATTCTTTGCTTTTACTCCTACATAAACACTGTCTACAAAAGCTGCTGTTGCAAAACCTGTAATGTACTCTTCAGGAGCATCTGCAGGAGCTGTTGCAGCAGCAATTTCTCCTGATGACCATTCGCCGTTTGCAATTGTTCCAGCACCAAAGCCCCAGTACTTATCTCCTGATTCCGGATCATCAAAATTGAAAACAGCAACTGCATCTTCTGCTGATGTTGTCTCAGAAGCAAAAATCTGATCAATTACAATTCCAACTGATTTATCTGTGTTCAGATTTTTGAGATGGAAACCTTCAAGACCGCCTAAATCGGCATTTGCAATATTCAGATAGTAAGTCTGATATTCAGTTGTCATTTCTGCGTATGAGTCTCCGGCTTCAGGCTCCTGAGAGTTGTTGCTGCAAGACACAAATCCGAATACTGCAGCAAGAAAAATTGCTGCGCCAGCTGCTTTTGCAAATCTGTTTTTTTTCATAATTTTGTTCCTCCTGATTATGAAACTTTTTATTTGTTCGCAGGATAGACTTCCAGTTCTGCAAGCTGTCCTGCGTTTGCACCTGTATTTTTTGTGAATACAAATCTTAAGTAACGGGCTTTAGTATCAAGTTTGATGACTACAGTATTTTTGTTTGTGAGCGGATTAAACTCGTAATTTGACTCTGGAATAAGAGTTGTAAAATCTGTTCCGTTGTCGCTGGTTTCTACCGTGATTGTCTGAACACGCTTTCCCCAGATTTTCTGTGGATTCAATTTAAGAACTGCGATATCAAGCTTTTGAGAATTAACAAGGTCTACCTGAAGGGTGTTTGGATATTTGTTTGCAGCGCCTTCCCAGTAAGTGCTGATATCTCCGTCTGCAGCCTTGCTTCCAACAAAATCATAGATCTTGTTGTTTGCAACTATTGGTGAGCCAAGCGCAAGATTCTTGCGGCCGGCTGGGTCATAAAGGCTTGTTGTATCTGCGGCGTCTGCAGTTGCTTCGCTGAGTACTGCGCGAACGGCATAATCAACAGAGATTTTCTCCTGTGAAATTATTGAACGGTAGAGGTCTACGTCCCCTGCAAGAATTGCATCGAGGGCTTTACGGGCAGCGGCTTTTTTTGCTGCTGAAGCATCGTTCTGACCGGCTGTGATAAGTTTATAAAGTGCGAGAGGAGCACGAAGGTCGAGTTCTGAATAAGGGAAGGCCCCATCATATTTTTTCTGAAGTTTCTGAAGCACTTCCAGTTCGTTGTAACCGCCCTGAAGGGTTGGTTCAATCACTGTACCTTCACCGTAGTCGTTCCAGGTTGCAACCTGAATAACATCCGGGTAAGCCATGAGTGCTCCCTTCAAAGTCAGGTTGAACGTTCCACCTTCATAGCGGTCAAGATAGCCGTAGCTCTTTTGTCCGGCCTCCGCATAGATGTCGTGGAAGCCAGAATAAATTGTAGCTGTAAGGAAAGGCTTGTCATTCTGCTGCTGATAAAAGTTATTGAGCTGAGATACAACCTGTGGAAGAGTTTTTCTTCCGTTCATATTGAACCAGTTGTAAGAGCCGTCTGCAAAGCCTTCGCTGTGACCTTCGAGAGTGATAAAGTAAGGACGTGCACTGCACTGTGCAAAAAGGCTGTCCCACTGCTCGCGGTAAAAGTAATACTGTGGACCGAAGGTATAAACTACAGGACGGCCTTCGTATTTAAGATATGCATCATCATGGAACCAGTTGCTTTCCATGTATGCAAATACTTTTTTACCGTAATCGAGAGCCTGTTCTTTTGCAAAGTTTCCAGCTTCAATCATTTTCCCAATGCTCTGATCTTCATAGCAGATTGCATATTTTAAGCCGGCCTTTTTCAAAACCTTAATTACTTCAAGAGTTGATTCCTGAATCTCTTTATAGTCGAGGGCATTTTCAATTCCGTACCAGTCAAAAATTACACCGTCGATTCCGGCAACCTTCATGAGTGCTGCCTGATACTCAAGGACATTTTTATCGCGTGTGTCGTATGGACCTGTGAGCGGATAATAGTGAGAAGCAATATTAAGCTGGCCGTTTGGAAGCACCTGATATGGATCAAACTTTGCCCCACCCTGATGCCAGTGAAAACCGTAGCCTTCAGATACAGGAGGCGCCTGGAACCATGGCATGTAGTGAACGAGAACCTGAGGATCTTTTTCGGTTCTGTTTGTTGGAGTTGGAATGCGAAGATTCTTTTCCGCAGACTCTACTGCCGAGGTGTTATTTGCAGTTGTAGAATTTTTATTACCGGAAGAAATGGTAGTTGTGCAACCGGAAATAAAAACACAGAATCCTAAACAGCCTGCTGTAAGGGCAGAAAGGATTTTTGACGTTTTTTTCATAAAGCCTCCTGTGACTTGTTGTTTTTATAAAATTAGCCGTTTGTTTTACGTTGAACGCTCAACCTGTATGCAAAATAAAAAAAGGAAAAGAAGGAGTAAGATTTAGTTTGCAAACACGTTGAACGCTCAACGCCTTTAGGATAATATGAGAATTACCTGCTGTCAAGAAAAAAGTTTAAAAATTTTTATTTTTTTCGTGGTTCAGAAACAGAATTGCGTTCTATGAGGCTTACCGGCATTATAATTTCGCGTTTTGTTTCTTTTTTCTCGAGGGTATCAATCAGCATGGAAGCGGCAATGCGGCCCTTCTCTACGATATCCTGATGAATTGTTGTAAGACGCGGTGAGGTTATGCTGCTGAGGTAAAGGTCATCAAAGCCGATGATTGAAATGTCATCTGGAACGGGACGGCCCTTTTCAAACAGACCGCTCATAATACCAACGGCAAGAAGATCGGCGGTTGCAAAGACTGCGGTGATTTCCGGGCGCTTAGCTATTTCATAGCCAAGACGAATTCCAGCCTCGACTTCAATTTTACAAGTGTAAACGTTTTTCTTTTTCGCTTTAATTCCCATTTCGCGCAGGGCGGCTTCGTAGCCAAGGTAGCGTTCGTAGACTACACCGTTCTCGTGGATCTCTGGAGAGGCGAAGGCGATTTCCGTGTGTCCGTTACGAAGCAGATATTTTGTTGCTTCATAGGCACCCTGAAAATCCATCAAACCTACATTCATCAGAGAACTGTTTTTGATGTAACTGTCCAGAAGAACACAAGGGATGCGACTCTGTACAATGCGCTCATAAAAATGATCTTCAAAGACACCGGTAATAATAATTCCGTCGAGGTTCCAGTTGCGGAAAAGAGAAACCAGTTCATCTTCAGACTCAACGGTACGAAGCATCATGTAATAATCGCGGAGGCGGAGTTCCTTTTCAATTCCGGCAATGACCTCTGTGTGGAACGGGTCCGTCATGAAGTTTCCGGCGCTGTCTGGAATAAGGTGATTGATGACTCCAATGATTCGTGAGCTTTTATTTACAAGCGCACGTGCTGACATATTAGGCGTGTAATTTTTTTCCTTGATGATTTTATTGATGCGCGCAATTGTTTCCGGAGAAACATGGCCGGTAGCACCGTGGATTACATTTGAAA
>JAEEGJ010015374.1_pt1 | contig 17879 bp, 15 predicted proteins | sample 8958761 | NCBI WGS metagenome assembly JAEEGJ01 (sample SAMN16246546, study PRJNA631951) | gut metagenome | biome: gut microbiome; feature: rumen; material: RS-attached | host: Bos | place: Iran: Karaj | collected 2018-10
TGGTGAAGTTGTTGAAGCCCCCTACGATGTGACTCATAACGAGTCAGAGTTAAACGCTCTGATCGAACACATCCAGTCGTTTGATGAGGATGTAAAAGTTGTTCTTGAAGCTACCGGCGGCTATCATCATGTTGTCGTGTCTAAAATGCTTTCTGCCGGAATCTTCACTGTTGTGGTCAATCCGTACATAATGAAGAAGTACTGTGCTGCTACTTTGAGAAAAGCGAAAACAGACAAGATTGACTCTGTGAAGATCGCTAATTACGGTATAGACCATTGGTTTTCAATGACAGCATATTGTCCGCCAGATGAGGTTTATTCTGAATTAAAGCTGCTTGGCAGACAGTATGAGCAGTATGTCAGATTAAAAATTGGCTGTAAGGTACATCTTGCGGAATTGCTTGACGGGGTTATGCCCGGCATTAAGAAGATCTTTACTGGTAATGTACCTGCATTCAGCACAAAAGATAAACTTTGTGATTTCGTAGAAAAGTATTGGCATTATGACAACATAAAGAAACTCAGCAAGAATCAGTTTCTCATTGGCTATGAAAAATGGGCAAAGAAAAAGGGATATCGTTACAACGAAAGTCAAGCGATAGCGATATATCGGCTTTCTCAGAACAATATCCCCACTCTGAAATCCAGTACCCCATCGACCAAAATGCTGGTACTGCAAGCAGTCAAGTCCGTCAGAGATGCCGAACTTACTTTATCTCTTATTATATCACAAATGCAGGAAATTGCAAGTGCTTTACCTGAGTATTCTGTTGTGAATGCGATGAACGGTGTAGGATCAGTGCTTTCTGTTCGCTTGATAGCGGAAATCGGCGATGTCAGGAGATTTCATAATGGCAGTGCTTTGGTTGCCTTTGCAGGCATTGATGCTCCACCATATGAGTCCGGAGCTTTTGTTGGAACCAACCGGCATATCTCCAAACGAGGCTCTGCATCGCTTCGCAAAATAGGTTATGAGATTATGCACGCTTTGAAAGTTACTAAACCAACTGAAGATTCTGCTGTCTATGACTTTATAATCAAAAAAGAAAATGAGGGAAAACCAAAACGTGTCGCTAAAATTGCAGGATTCAACAAGTTCTTGCGAATTTATTACGCAAGAGTAATGGAAGTTTATTGTTGAAATCTGCTATTGCTTTTCCTTCTAAGCCGAAAAACGATACTGTTATTCGGCTTTATTGTTATGCCCTTGTGTTGAAAGTTTTGATGTTGAAAAAAATTTTATGAAATGGCTTGACAAACAGTAACAGGTTTTACATAGCAAACTATACTTTTATACGGAAATTATATCATATCTCAGAAGCGAAAGTCAATAACATAGTTCCTGTATTTTACAGTATATCATAAAGCAGTCGTATCATCAAGTATTATGGCGTATTATGGAGTATCATCTTTTTGACTGCAATTGCGTGGAGCCGTTTGGTATGGGACTCGCTGTAGCCTATTTCGTCAGCTACTTTCCGCCAGCACTTAAACTCGATGTAGCGCTTGTAGAGCAGGTCGCGCTGGTCAATATCGTCGAGGGCTTCAAGGGAGCGCAGAAAGGAGCGTTTAAGCTCTTCAAGCTGGAAAAATGCAATGTCAGCCTCATTATCAAGGTCGATTGCACGGCAGATATTACGGGACATTTTATCTGCGTCGGGAGTTGTACTTCTCGGCATATCGCTGAGAGCAGGCGATGATGGAGAGCCCTCTGCAATACGTATTTCCTCGGCTTCGCGACGTTTTCTTTTTATGCGACGAAGCAGAGTATTTGCTGCTGTCATGTATTCTTTTGGCGTCATTGGAGTCCCTCCAGTTTCTTTTCAATGAGTTTTGCAAAGGCAGAGTCGCCCTGCATAAGACCTATGGCAGTGCAGGCGAGAAGCGCTATCTCCCGAATGTTCTGAGACTTATGTATCTGCGCAATAAGGCCGCCTGCTCTGCGGATATTGTCCTGATATTCTCTGTAAACCCTGCAGAAGTTTTCTCTCTCGGCAGTAGACTCGTTATAGCGCCTGAGAAGCATTTGCTTTCTCTTTTCGGCTTCCTCTTTGCTGAGTCCCTCGAACTTGAAAACATAATATATCCTGCGAAGCTCTGAGAAGTACATATACTCCGCAGGAGGGAAGTCCGCAACGTCGATGGTACCGTCGTAAGCCTGCCGTTCAAGGCGCTTTCGGGTATCGCTGTCATTGAAGTTTATTTGTGTTTTCATAAGACCTCCTGTGACATATAATGACGTAAAAACTCAAAATCCTATATCTTTTTTATATTTTTCTTTTTTTCTATAAAGGAAGAAAGAAAAAGAGTAAAAACCGTCACTTATGTCATTTAACTGTAATTCCGCTCAATGAAATATTCTTATAGTACCAGCCGTCGTTTCTATGGATTTTGTTATAGCGCTTGGTAAGCTCAACACCGAATTTACGGCTTGACATTCGGTACTCATTGCACTCCGCAGTCCATTGGCAGTAGACCGCATACAGCGCGGAAGCCTTGACCTCGCCGCCCTCAGCAACGTAATCAGAGTCCAGAAAGGTGGAGATAACGTCCATCTCGTTGCGGTATTCCTTGACTGCATCCATGATGACCTTGGGCTTGTTAAGTCCCTCATGCCGCCACAGGCGATAGCCCTCCAGCATCCATGCCAGAATGTCAGGCAGCTCCGCCGCCAGCTTGTCGCCAAGGTTCTTGTCGATTTTGTCCTCGGGAATAGTAACAGTAAACGGGATAATATGGATTCTGCGCCAGATACCGATGTCAGTGCCGCGGATAGTCGGCTTATGGTTGGTCGCCATCCACAGCTTGAACTCGGGACGGTACTCGAACTCGTCGCCGTATAGCTTTCGGGCAGTTACAACGTCATCACCGGTCAGCTGCTTGAGAAGTCCCTCATTAAGACGCATACCCTCGTTTGGCTCAACCGACGTAACGAAGCGGGCTCCCTTCAAACGGGCAATATCGGAGTTTGCACTGCTGGTGGTGGACTTCATCATAATGCTCTCGGGCTGGATATTGGTGGCATATTCGCCGAGAATAGTCCTGACCACTTCAAGAAAAGTCGACTTGCCGTTCCTGCCCGTACCATAGAGAAAGAACACGCACTGCTCCGAAGTGAGACCGCTGAGAGAGTAGCCAAGAGCCTTCTGCACATAGCGGATAAGCTCCTTGTCGCCGCTGAAAATCTCATAGAGAAATTTCAGCCATAATTCTGGGCGTTTGGGCTTCAGGGGCATGGAGGTTCCCAGCATACGTGTCATATAGAATTTATTGTCATGGGGAGCGATAGAGCAGTTATCGAGATTAAGCACTCCACTTTGAGCGTTTACCAGTGTTTTATTGCTGTCAAGCTCCGATGGACGAATTGCTACAAAGTGCTCGAATTCTTTTATCATAGCTCTTTTTGCCGCATTGGAACGGCTGCGTTTCATATGTTTATGAAAGTCCTTTAAAAACTTTCCGTCCTCATGGGATGCCCATGTCTGCAGCTCACGCTTCATCTGATCAAGGACGAGATCTGCGTACGCATACACCATTCCACGGACATCATACTGCCATTTGCCATTTTCATAATATAGCCATCGCTTATCAACATAGCAGTAGCGGAGGATATCGCCGCTGAGCTCCTGCATACGCTGAGCGTTTCCAGTGTCATCAAGTGAGAACATTTTGGGCTGAGGTTCTGAGGAGTTGCTTATTGATATGCTGCAATCATTTTTGTACTGCGGATCATAGAAGTTTGTACAGCTTGAAGCCGCTCTTGTAAGAGTAATCATTCCGTAGGTGCTGCCGCTCTGCTTTCTGTCCCATTTGTCACGCATAAGCCCCGAGCTGCGGTAGATGCTGTCCATGAGCTCAGTATCTCCGCCGCACCAGAATGCCAGCATATTGCAGAATGCAAGGTCAGCTTCGGACTGGGAGGGAAATCCTGAAATATCGCCGTTGTAGAGAGCTGAGAACTTCTCCCCGTTATGAGAATTCATCGCCTTGCTGATTATCTCCTGTTCAGTGAGACCTGTCTGCACAGTCGAGGACTGCGCCTGCTTTTTCGGAGCTTCACTGCTAACAAGGTATTTTTTATGTAGGGGCTTCACAGTTTCGGTACAGTCTGCAACATCAGCAAATTCCGAGCAGATATTTCCCGTCATGATGAAGAACCGGCCCTTGTCGTACATCTCCACCTTGCCGTGCCTGCGAGCGCCATTTGGCAGACTGCCCCTGCAAATGATATGTATTCCGTTGCCCGACTGAGACAGCTCCGCATAGGAGCAAAGCCCATAGATGAACTCATGGACGATGTTATCTGTTCCGCCGTCGTTATAGTCTTCAACAGCATCGCGGCAGTCGTCGATGTCGACTCCGAAGAAGCCGCTTCCCGTAAACATGAAGCCGATACCGCTGTACTTTGTAGCTTCGCGGACTGCGGTCTCATAATTATTCCATGTCTGGGAATTGTTTGACATAGCCTGTCCGCCTGTTATGGGATTTATGGGGATCTTTTTGATGCCCGAGTGGGACTTTGCATCGGGTATGGACTTCCAGCAAACCCAGTTGGGAACGGCTTTCATTGCGTCTGGTATAAATTCGTACATAGAGTACCTCCTAAAAATCAATTCTACTAATGCGCCGTAACGGGGCTTTTTTCAACGGGAAACCATTGAATATGGGAAAAGTTTTACAGAAAGTTCAGATTTCAGGAAAGTACCGTATGTACAGCTTCTTGCGCCTTGCCCACTTTATTTCCTTCTGCATGCCCTTTGAGAAAACGTCGCCGAATATCCATAACTCGTCGCATTTTGCCAGTATTATGCGGTTCATGAACATTGCCAGCTCATGCTCCGCAGGTATGTCATCGTTGAGAAATAGTGGGAACAGCAGGTGGGGAGCAAATGGTATTGCATGGTTATCGATTGCATAGCGGCAGTAGCGCTGAGCATTGCGGATATTCTCCTGACGGTCTCCCAGTGAAAACGGTGAGCAGATATATACGAAAGGTCTGTATTTTCTGAGTATCCTGTCGGCTCTCTCTTCGCGCTGTATGCGGCTGAGGGCTTCGTATTCCGTAGGGCTTGGGTAGCCCTCGCTGTTGTGATAATTCATAGTATTTCCTTTCTGCCTTTTGGGACAGCCGAAACTGTCCCCAGGCATTTTATTTTAAAACGGCACGTCGCCGTCACTGAGTATTTCTTCAAAATCACTGAGATTTCCCATGTCTATTGGAGTTGCAGCAAAGCTTTCCGCAGGCTTTTGCGCCACGGTATCTGCGGTCACAGTCGGCTTCTCCTTGAAAACATGACTGCACTCGGGAAACTTTGACTCGTTCATAAACTTCACAACTTCGCGGAGCTGACCGTTATACTCGTCATGCCCCACGGTCACACGCATTACATGACCAATTAGCTCATCGCAGAGTGCCTGCACGTTTTCGTAGCTCTTACCGCTTGGTAGTGCCGCCGCCTTTGCCAGAGACATGACCTGCTTGAAGCTATACCCCTGCACCTGCATATCCGCCTGAGTTGGTTCACGGCGCTTCCACAGGGTATGGAACAGGAATCGGTTCTGGTATTTCTGCTCCACGTCGTTGCGTATCACCAGCGTCAGATTGAGCCCAGTCGCGCCGTTCTGAGTGGTTCGTTCCTCGATACTTTTTATGATAACTTCGTACTCACCCTTGGGAATGAGCTCGAAGCTGTTAACCTCGGAATAATCCGTTGAAAATCCCATATTATTTTCCTCCTGTTACAAGTTGTAAAGCTTCCTCGGAGCTTCTGCAAACGCCTGCAATAGCGCCGTTTTTACGCATAGTTTCAAGGAAGTTTTTCTGTTGGTTCGTTGGTCTGCCTCTGAGAGTTTTTACCTCAATGAACACTGCTCTGCCGTCAGCCTTGCGAACTCCGAAAAGGTCAGAGAAGCCTCTAGGAACTCCCGTATCGAAGTACCTTCCGTCAGGAGTATAGCCCTTGCCTACGTTGATTCTGAACATCACGCAGGTGTCCGCAAGTGCAAGCCGTATCTCGTTCTGAATTCGATGTTCTTCTGTCATAGCCAGCCTCTTTTCTTAGCCTGATAATAGCACCAGCCCTGTTTGTAACCGTGTCGTTTCGCATAGATATGAAGCTCCTTCAAGGAAGTACATTCCTCAGGGGAGTCAAGCTCCAGTTTGAACTCCGCTATCTTTTCAAGCTCCGCATCGTCTTCTTGCTGAACCTTTCGTTCATGCTTGGGAAAAGCAAATCCGCAGGCTGGACAAACTGCACGACCGAAGTTTGGCGGCTCGAAGGTATAATAGCAATCGGGGCACTGCTTAACCTTCACATCTGCCGCAGACTCCGACTGCTTCCGCGATGTCTTCTTTGTATTCAAATCCCATTTTCGGTCAGCGTCGGGCATTCCGAAGCGGGCGTAGTTGCCCACATGGTCGATGATAACTGCACGTTTGCCCGGCTTGTAGCGCATACAGCGCATGGATTGCTGAATATACAAAGTGAGACTTTTTGTTGGTCGGAGCAGTATTACGCAGCTGCAATCGGGCACGTCGAAGCCCTCGGAAATAAGATCCACATTGCAGAGTATCTTGATTTCACCTCTGCGGAAATCCGCAATTATACGGTCACGTTCAGTTTTGGGAGTGCTCCCGTCAATATGAGCTGCGGAGATACCTGCCGCGCTGAATTCCTCAGCCATAGCCATTGAATGGTTCACGGAAACGCAATAGCAAACCGCCTGTCTGCTGCCTGCAAGAGCCTTGTAGTGCCTGATAGCGTCACCGAAAACAGCAGTTTTCAGCAGCGCCTTTTCCGCGGATTTGACTTCGTATTCCCCATGGAGAATCCTGATACCAGTGAGGTCTGCGATTGACGGAGCATAGTAGTCGTAGGGCGCGAGGTAGTGGTTTTCAATGAGCCATTTTGCGGACACTCCCTCCACGAGAATGTCGTTGACGTCACCCAGACCGCTTCCGTCAAGCCGAATCGGAGTTGCAGTAACTCCCAGCCTGCACACATCGGGAAAAGCATCGTAAATACGGCGGTATGTAGCGGCTTTGGAGTGGTGATTTTCGTCGGTGATTATGAGCGCAGGCTTGTCCAGTTTTGCGATTCTGCGGGTAGCAGTCTGCACCATCATCACGTCGGTTTTCTCCATGTCAACGCCCCATTTGCAGAAGGTTTGCTCAATCTGCTCCACCAGCTCACGGCGATGAACCAGAAAGAGAACATGATTATTTTTTGCAGTTGTCCGCCTTGCAATTTCCGAAACTATTACGGACTTTCCGCCACCACAGGGAAGTACTACACATGGTGATTTATAGCCTTTAAGATATGCCTCACGCACACGGTTCACAATATCATTCTGATACGGGCGCAGTGCCTTCATCAGCAGGTTTCTCCTTACGCTTTTTTATTTCCTTTGTCATGCAGCTCCAGCAGAGCTTGCGACCGTAGTTTTTCATAGTGCCCTCTGCAATCTGTTCCGCTGACCTGCCCTGAGCAGCAACAATAAGCCCTCCGCAGTCAGCGCACCTGTCGGGTTCTACACCGCCGCTCAGCCACTCCTTAAGTTGTTTGCCGAGCTCTGGAGTTATAACGCCTGTCCACGAATCAAGAAATGTAGTATCCTTCGACGTCGAAGCCGTATGGCTCCTTGCAATATTGAACACAATATCGAACTCATACTCCGTATTTTCGCGCTGCACAGGAGCAAGTCCGATTTTTACGGGAACAGTCTTGCCGCGCTCGTTCTGCTCCATAGCATAAGCCATTTTTGAGCGCATGGTAACGATGATATGGCAGTCCGCAGAAAGCAGGGTATTTACCAGATGATTTTGGATTTTACCAGCCTCATTCCACACGGTGAAGCTGTTCTTGTTCTGGGTCTGTTCCAGCTCTGTTTTCAGGTCAAGAACGCCGCCCTCGTTATCCCATGCATGGCTGAAGCTGTCCACAATTACCACACCGTCAGGACCTACTGCAGAAGTTGCCTCGCGTACCTTCTCGATATATCGGTCAGGAGAGTATGGCGGAGTCAGCTCGTCATAGAGAAAAGCTCCCGTTTCAAGGTCACTTCTTTCCGCATAAAACTGAGCTCTGCCGTGCTCCGTATCAATGAGAGCAATTTTGCTCCAGTCGCCTGTAACTCCGTATGCAAGATACAGTGCCGACAGAGTTTTTCCAGCGCCGCTTGGACCTGCCAGTGCCACGCGCATTTTCGCAGCTTTTCGCTGAGCTTTTTTGAATGCCATAGAAATCCCTCCTTTACTTTATCTGTATGTTCTGACGCTCAACAAGCTGTGCGCCTTTGATACTCTCACCAGCCAGCAAAGCTGCTTTTATAGCGGCTTTGTCAGGAGTATATGTGACTTTTTTCACGTTCCATTTCTTTGGAAGCAGCTCCGCATTAATCTCAGTAGCAGTTGATTTGCGGAAGCTAATACGCACCCTCGCAGTCTCAAACGACTGAGTGCAGAGTGTATTTGACAGCCAGTTTCGCAAGGAAGCCGCTTTGTTCTCGGCAATCTTCATTCGCCTGTCAAGAGCGTCACGCTCAGCTCTTATGGCAGTCGCATCAGACTCCAGATTTTTCACCCACAGCGCCACGTTTTCCAGCTTAGCATTGCGCTCCATAAGCAGAGCACTGAGCATTTCCTCGTTGATGATTTCGCCGGTTTCCGCGTCCACACAACCACTTATTGCGGAGTCAATTTCATACAGCGTCGACATCTCTGAGAGCCTCCTTTTGGGCTTTAATCTCAATGCAGGCGAGATTCACCGACTGCGCTTTGGAGAGCTCCTGTTCAGTAAGAAGCTGCTTTGCCATGCTTTCGGCAATGGCACTGATAAAAATAAGTGCGTCTGTCATGTACTTAATCTGCTTTTTATTCATTGTAAATCCTCCTTGTTCGGGACCAATGTCCTCTGTTTATAAAGTCAAAAGAAAAGAGCTATGCCGGAACAGTTACGGAAAAATTTCTCTCAAAAATTTATCTTCCGCGATTTCCTGCCGTATTCTCGCCTTCATAGCTCTTATGCGACGGTCAGAAACGTTCATTGCCTTTGCAACTTCAGTGGTAGTATAGCCGTAAAGTTCGGTCATTCCGTAGACTGTCTGCCACTTATCCTTCATACCGGAAACTACTTCGCGGAGCCTATCAACTGATACACATGTATCCTCCTGAAATTGAACTGTCAGCTCGGGAAAACTGACAACGTCGTAGCTTTCACCGTCTTCATCTTCAAGCAAATCATCAAGATAGACGAATTGCCTTCTTGCAGGCGGAATTTCACTTCTCAGCGGAGCTCTGCCGTTTCGGATAATGAACTCAGCAATGTACTTCTTGCGCCATATCTGGTACATTTTCTGCTCATGGGGAGTGAGCCTCAGTTCCTTGCAGTTTACATAGACCTCATGGTCATCAAGTGCGTGCAGGTTGCGAATGTCACGTTCAGTTACGCCGTTTTCGCCGGGCTTGAACTCAATTACAAGCTGCCCGTGCTCATCGTAGAGCTTGTAGGTGCCGCGCTGGTTCCTTGGAGTTTTCCTGTATTTCATAGCCTTGTCCTCTCCGCTCGGAGAGAGAGTACAGGATAAGCCAATTTCAGGGCAAAAAAAGAGCGCACACAGAGAAAGGCTATCTCAGATACAACCGTCAGGAACAACAGCTGTATGAAATATCCTGTGCCCTCTATGTACACTCCGGGCAAGTTATTTTTTTCTCAGTCACTTGACTGTAGCTATATCATAGCATAATGAAAACAAGGTTTGAAGGGCAGAATCGGCACGCTCCTAAATGGCTTAGTATAGGTTGTTGCAGTGATTTTGCATAACTGCTTCATCGTAAAATAGACGAGTGATTAGGCTGTTTCGTGCCGCTATCGGCACCGTTGCAGTAAAAATTAAGAAACTTTTCATTGACAAAGATAAAAGCTTAATATATAATGGTACTAATAAATAAGGGGGAATGAAAATGGCTTCAACAGCGCAAATACTTAGAAATCATAGAACAGAATTAACAGAAGATGAGCGTGTAAAGGAATTTCTGGAAATTATAAGTTCCCTAGGATATGATACTGATGTAGAAAAAGACAATGCAATTTACATGAAACCTAAAGGCAGTGATGAAAAAGGTGTTAGGGTATGGGTGGATCAGGAAGATTATCCTATTTTTACAATCAATGGAAACGATTATTACCGTGAAGTTTTTTTTGATTTTGTTTGGGATGATGAGAGACATGGAATTGAAAGTATGAATTCTGATATGATACTTGAAATTGTCGCAGAGTATTTGAAAAAATATCCCGACGCTTATTTTAATTATGAATGGAGTAAAGATGATAATATGTTCATGGATATAATCGATCTTGAAACGTTAAAATCGCAGCCATTTCAGCCAGGATGGTTTTATCTTTTCAAGTCTCATCTCAATTCATCAAGGGTAAATAAGTATTATGATGAATGGACGTTAGATTGATTACGAACTTTAGATCTGTATATTAAAAAACCCTGAAGCAATGCCTCAGGGATTTTCTTGTATAAAGGGCTCCATGCCTTTTAGTTCAAGAGCCTTATTGCACTGTTCAATTGTAGCACCGTACATTCTGTCGATGATAGTTCGGTAGTAGTTATGGCGTTTACTTCGCCGCAGACTAACTCCGGCTTTCTCCATTAGATCATAAATCAAAGCAGGATAAAGGTGCATTGCAATTCCCATAGCCATTATCTCCTCAACAGTAACTTTGTAGCCTTCGCTGTTTCGGAGCTTTTTTATTTTATCCTCGCTGATATAAGAGGTTTCTGATAGCCTTTCAATTGTAGTTCCGGTGCGCTTCATATGCTCACTGAGAGAGACAGAGAATTGGTCGGAAAGCTTGTCGTGGTTCAGCAGGTCGTCAGATTTATCAGCTTCTGCGAATATCTGCAAAATCTGCTGCTCGGAGTATTCAATCTCAATGAAGCTGTCTTCGTCGCTGCGCTGCAGAGTGCCGCTTTTATAGTTGAATGTGACGCGCTTATGCAGAGTAAAAAGCACACAGCACTTGTCAATATTATTTCGCGCATAATCAGTTAGCCGTTTTGTATTGCTATCAACGTAGGCAGGATGATTTATGCACACATGACCTTCCGCATAGATAAGCCGTCTGGAAATGATGTAGCTGTTGAAGGTCTTATTGGAGCTGCAAAGGCTTTCAATAGCGCTTGGTTCAACGGTATAGGTCTGATATGGCTCGATAGTTCCGGTAATATTGTAATCAGGAACACGTTTGCCAGCGATATAGTTGAGAACTCCGCTTGCATCAGTATATCCTAGCTCACATAGCCTGAACTTTGCTGCCTGCAGTGAAACATTGAAATGTGTTGAAATACGTCTGATAGTTTTGACGATACTTGCAGTTTTGTTCAGGTGCCGGAACTCTGAGAGGCATTCCTCAATAAGTGGTCTTACCGAAAATTCTGGCATTTGTATGCGCGGAGCAAGACGGTCAGCCTGCCACTCGATTTCTTTTATAACACGCTGTTCACGTGCATTCATAGCAATGTCATCAAGGCTTATATCAGGAAGTTTTTTGCGGACTTCTTCTCTGTACATCTCTTGAAGCAATATAAAAAGCCCATGCCTTACATAGTGCACACATTCGTGAATTATCGTATTATATGAACGATTGGAGTTTTTGGTCAGCTTGTCTAAGACAATTGAACGTTTGGGAATTTCAAAGAATGCCATTTGTCCGCTGAGTATGGTTCTGTCTGCACCTCTCGGAATGTAAAGCAGTCCCAGAATGTCTCCAGTGCTGTCTGCAATTCCGCTTGTAACTTCAAGGTCGAGATTCTCAGCCAGAACATAGGGTGAAATGGCTTCGCCATTCAGGTAATCCCCGGAATAATAGGTCTCGAGAATGCGGTATGCTTCATCTTCGAGTTTGTTGCTTGTAAGTTTATTGTAAAGGTAATCGTTAAGTAAAGGAAGCTGTAAATCGTCTGTTGGTGAGTAAATAGTTGTTTCGCTGAAAAGATTTGTTTCGTTGCCTTCAAGGTCGTAATGTCCGCGAATACGGAAGTGCTCGGCGTCTGAGCTTTCAAATATATGTCCGAATTCATGTACATAGTAGTCAATGTCAGCTTTGAGGATGGCATCAACGAAGACACTGGTCTCTGAGCGCCTGTAAAAACGCAGGGTTGTTATGTCGGCAACGACACTTATTATGTTTGATGCTGTACACAGACACGATTGGATTTCCCCTTTATAGATACCATTCATGAGGTAACTGAGGTAGTCACACTCGTGGTGTGCAAGAAGCCATTCCCGAAAGGAAATAATTCTGGGGAGCCGTATGCTTTCCTGAGATGGAATGGTATCGGTTACATTCCAGATAATAGGATATTTTTTCATTAGGTCTCCTTGTAAAAGTATGTCGCTTCGGAAAATATGTTCGTTATGGTTGCACCTGTATTATATCATGATTGTTTTGAAACTACAATACAAAAACAGCGACTCCAAAATATTTTATACTCTTGACTAAAACTATTCAGTTATGTATATATTGTTTTGTATTATACTTCTTGTTTACGAGAAAATTAACATTGAAGTCACAATATTTGTACTTATCAATATTGACAAAAATTAAATGATATGATACAATTAAATACAAGACATTGTACAAAGAGGTGATGAAATGGCTGACGTTAAAGTGCAGAAGATAAAATTGCTGAAAATCTGGGAAATACTCAACAGAAAAACCGATGAACAGCACCCAATTTCAACGCAGGAACTTATTAGAGAGCTTGCACAGTTGGGAATCACCTGCGAGAGGCGTACAATTTATGCTGATATAGATTCCATGCAAAGCTTCGGATACGAAATCCGCAACAAGCGTAAGGGGCATGACATGGTATACTGGGTTGACAAAAGGCAGTTCGACCTTCCCGAAATAAAGATTATCATGGACGCAATTCAGAGTTCTAAATTCATTCCGCAGAAAGAGACAGAGGAACTGATAAACAAGCTTGCCGATCTCGGCGGTAGTGCTCGTACAGAGCTTATGAAGAGAAACGCCATTCATTTCAATACTGTAAAACACTCTAATGGCGATGTTTATGAGATCGTTGACAGCCTTGAGCATGCAATTGAGCATAAGAAAAAAGTATCGTTCAATTATTTCTTGCTCAACGAAAATGGCAAGCGGGAGTATAAACATGATAAGAAGCTGTATATTGAAGAACCGCTTGCTATGATTTGTGATGACGGAAACTACTACCTCCTTTGTTATCACACTGAGGAAGAATATGAAAACAATGTTAAGACATTCCGTATCGACAGGATTGATAATATTTCCGTTCTTGATGAGGATATTTCCAAAGATGGTATAAAGGTTCTGAACAAGCTTAAAAACTACCCGCGTCAGGCTTTTAAAATGTTTGGCGGGCCGCTGTGCAAAGTTACATTGCAATTTACAGAGAAACTTATAGGCGTTATCTTTAATAAGTTTGGCGAGGATACACCTATCAGGCACGTCGATGATAAGTTTACAGCAACTGTACAGGTGCAAATAAGCCCAACTTTCTTTGGATGGCTTATGCAGTTTCCATCTGATATGGAGATTTTGGCTCCTGAAGAATTGAAGGAAAAGTTTAATGAATTAGTGTATTATAGTCATTGATTACAGTGAAATAATATAAAAAGCAATGAGCATTTTGATATTGCTCAGTTAATAAAATTAGCATAAATAGATTTTTATGACAGAAACAGATTGATTAAGATAGAATTAATTATGTATGATTTATTGTATGTTTATGCCAATCAACATTGGAAAGTAAAATTTGACTCTGACTATTAATAAGGGGGAATAAGCATGGATGCTATTAAAGCAACAATATCTGATGTGTTTAATAATTCTACACTCGTTGAGATACCTTTCTTTCAAAGATCTTATGTTTGGGAGGAAGATTTATGGCAGAGATTGATTGATGATATGGAGTATGTTGTAAAAACCAAGAAAGCACATTTTCTCGGTTCTATAATATTAAAATCTGGGCGCGAACCTAATGAAGATGATGATTATTCTTCATGTTATACCGTTGTCGATGGACAACAACGACTCACAACTTTTCTTATATTTATGAAAGCACTTTGCCTTTTACAAAATCAGCCAGACGCTTTCAACTCTCAGTTCAGAATAAATGGTGAGGAAATAGCATTAAGGCACGGAAAAAATGATATTGAATCATTTGCTAAGGTTATGGATATGGACTCTCCACAAAAAATATCAAATAATCCAAGTAATAATAAAACTATAGCTGCCTATAATTATTTTATCGATCATATAGATCCTCAAAAAATGAATTTTACAGCTATTAAAAGTAAAGCACAGTTTGTTAAAATTACATTGAGCGCAGATGAAAATGAGCAACAAATTTTTGATACAATTAATTCACTTGGTGTCAATCTTACTACATCAGAACTATTAAAGAACTACTTCTTTAATCGTGAAACACTTAAAGATTATGAAGAGAAATGGGAAGCAGTATTTGAAAAAAATGATGAAATCAAGGCGTATTGGGATCAACAGATAGAAGTAGGACGTACCAAACGTGCATTGATTGATATTTTCTTTGATGCTTATTTTCAGATATTTATACAAAACAAGAAGTATAATATATCTACTGAAGATAAGATTTCTTATTCGAGAGTAGATAAAATAGCTCAATCGTATCAGCATTTCATAAAAAAATACTGTAATGGAGACAAGGAAACTATTCTTGAACAACTCAAACAATATGCAGATTGCTTTAGAGATTCATTTCGACCGGATTATTGTGACATGAATATTTCTAAACAGCCCAGTATTGAAAGAATTAATATACTTATATTTGGCTTGAAGAATACTACCCTTATCCCATATATTTTATACATTACTAAAAATGTAACTGATAATAATGAACTTATGAAAATGTATCATATTATTGAAAGCTATATTATGAGGCGTATTATAATTCACGCTTCTTCTAAAAACTATAATAATATTTTTACATCCGTTATTTTAAATGAAATTCTTGATAGCGATAAATTGATAAATTATTTCAGGAAAAGCAATGATGCCTCTGTTTATATTCCAAGCAATGACGATGTTATAGATGGATTTAATAATTCAAAATTAATGAACCTTCAGTCTAAGGGCATTCTGTATTTAATTGAAAGTTATATCCGAAATGATAACAGTGCTGTTATGCTTCTTGGATTTAATCAATATAGCCTCGAACATCTTATGCCTAAAAAATGGCGCAATAACTGGAAGCCATGTGATTCAGAAGAACTAGCAAAAAAACGAGATATGATTCTTTTGACACTTGGTAATCTTGCAATTATACCTTTATCATTAAACACTTCGATAAGAGATGCCGACTGGAGTACTAAAAAAGCTGGAAAAAGCAAGAATCAAGGTTTAAAGGTTTGTGCATCGGGTCTTGAAACCTTGATAGATGCATTAGATAAAGAGGAATGGAATGAACTTGAAATAGAGTCAAGAGCCAATGCACTTTCTGAAAAAGCTATTGAATTATGGAGTATTTAAAAAAGGAGAAGTATTATGGCTTCTATAATTGATAATCGAAATAAAACAATGTTGGAATCGTTACGCAATTCGCTTAAACAATCGGATAGAGTTGATATTTTAACTGCTTTTTTCTATTTTTCTGGATTTAATGAGCTTGCAGCTGATTTACAAGATAAGAAAATTCGTATCTTAGTCGGAAGAGCTATAGATTCAAATTTAATTGATGAACTTGGCCGCGCTATAATTGAAGATCCTAATGAAGATTTAGCTGAATATGCAGTTCATCGATTCAATTCTAAAAACAATTCTGAAAAAAAGAAACTCTATACGCAAAGCTTTATTGATATGTTTAACAAGTCCTCACTTTCAGAACAATTCGATACATCTGAAAGTCAATCTGTTTTCAAGATGTTCCTTAATAAAATAAATGATGGTTCTTTAGAAATCAGATTAACAAGTGAAAAGAACCATGGTAAAGCTTTTATTCTTACTAACAAACCTGAATATTCTTGCTCTGGTGATCAAAAAGGTGTTGTTTTGAGCGGTTCATCCAATTTTACATATAATGGCCTTTGTGGGCAAGGTGAATTAAATACACGTAGTAGTGATAATTCTACATACGATGAATATATGGAATTATTTGAGTCTCTATGGAATGATAGTAAATCAACTGACATTTGCATAAAAGGCGGCAACGATGATTTTCAAAAAGAACTAAAAAAGAAACTTTGGATATTTGCAAAGCCTCTTCCATACCATATCTACATTCGTATTCTTTATGAAATGTATAGTTCCGTTGATAGAAATGTAGTTAGTACCCCATACGATATAACCAGTGGAAAGTTTTCGAATTTGAAATATCAGATAGATGCAATAAAATATGGAGTAGATTGTATCAATAAGAACAATGGAGTTATAATTGCTGATGTAGTTGGTCTTGGTAAGTCAGTTATCGCTTCAGCAATTGCTCGAAATCTTGATATGAAAAAAACAGTTATTATTGCTCCTCCACATCTTTGTGACCAGTGGGAGGGATATCAACAAGATTTCGGCTTACGTGGAGTAAAAGTTTACAGTAGCGGAAAAATAGAAGAAGCATATAATAAATACGCAAATGACTCCGACCCTATACTGTATATTATTGATGAAGCCCATAGGTATAGAAACGAGATAAGCGAAGCATATCAGTGGTTGCATCAACTTACAAGATCTAATACTGAAAACAAAGTTATACTATTGACGGCTACTCCTTACAACAATAGACCTCAGGATTTATTTGCACTTATTAAGCTTTTTCAAACACCGAGTCGTTCAACAATCAATACTGTTGATAATCTGAGTATAAGATTTCACGAATTAATAACGCGATATAATAGGCTTGAAAAAGAGGGAAAAAAGAACCTTTCTGATGAAATTAAAAATGAATTAAACATACTAAGTCAACAACTTAGAGTAATGATTGATCCCGTAATTGTTCGCCGTAGTCGAATAGATTTAAAGGAAATAGAAGAATATGCTCAGGATTTAAAAATTCAAGGCATTTGCTTTCCAGAGATAATAGGTCCAGATTTGGTTGAATATGATCTTGGAGGAATAAGAGAGCTATACTTATCAACATTGGATAAATTAAGTAATCAGTTTATTTGCGCTCGATATAATCCTTCAAATTACTTAGTAGATGTTGAAGAGTTCAACAAGAAATACGGTGAGCTGTTTAACGAAATCAATATTCAACATTTTCAGGGAAACCTTGCTAAATTTATTCAAAGATTACTTGTTATGCGATTTGAAAGTTCAAAAGCTGCATTTAAATCAACGCTAACAAATATTCTTGCCTCTTATGAAAATATAGTTAAATGGTGGGATAAAGGATATGTTCCAATAAAAAAGAGTGGTTCACTTCCTGATCCAGATGATGATGAAATCCAAGAAACATTTGAAGAAATAAATAGTATTAAAGATGAACCAATAGACATAGAAAAAATAAAGAAAAAGGCTATCCCTTTCGCAAAAGAGTTATTTAAGGAGGAATATATTAATGCTGTAGAAAGCGATATTGCACTTCTTAAAGACATATACAATCAGTGGTTTGGGTATGAAGAAATTGGTGATGATCCCAAATATGATGAAGTAAAAAACAAAATAATACGATTACTGGCTGAAAATAAAAATAGAAAAATCGTAGTATTTTCATCATTTTCAGATACTGCTGAATATGTACATGGACGGTTAATTAACGATAGATTTAGAGCGTTAATATATACAGGAAAAGCATCAAAAGCTGATAGAGAAATTGTAAGACAAAACTTTGATGCTTCATGTCCATTAAACAATCAA
>JAEEGJ010015377.1_pt1 | contig 17878 bp, 15 predicted proteins | sample 8958761 | NCBI WGS metagenome assembly JAEEGJ01 (sample SAMN16246546, study PRJNA631951) | gut metagenome | biome: gut microbiome; feature: rumen; material: RS-attached | host: Bos | place: Iran: Karaj | collected 2018-10
GTTTAGATTTGTTTTGTTTTAGTTTGTATTACCTACTGATATTGTAGGTATGTCTATATTTATATTGGCTTTTACCTACTATGTCAATAGGTTTTATGAAAATTTTTTTTAAATATGTTTTTTTACTGCTGTGATATACGCCTCGGCATATCGGGACAAAACCATGCCTTTGCGTGTCAGGAGACCAACTGTCATGCTGTCGGAAAGAGCCAGTGGACGCGCTATGATTTCGGGTCCGTTTAATTCGTGACTTATGATACCGGAACAGATGGTGTAGCCGTTAAGACCAATGAGCAGATTAAACAGGGTTGCACGGTCGCGCACCTTTATATTTTTAGGACAGTCAAAATCAATCTGTGTGAGCGGCTCTTCTGCGTAGTAGAAGGAATTAAAATCTCCCTGCTCGTAGGTAAGGTAAGGGTAGGGGGTAAGATCCGTAAGTTTGATTTTTTTCTTTTTTGCAAGCGGATTTTTTGTAGAAATAAAAATGTGCAGTGGAGTTGTAAAAAGCGGTTCAAACTGCAGGTTGTTTTTTTTGATGAGCTTTGTGATAACGTTCTTATTGCGGGAACTCATATACAAAACTCCGATTTCACTTTTAAGGTGCGCAACGTCTTCTATGATTTCGTGAGTCTGAGTTTCGCGCAGGGTAAAGTCGTATTCGTTGCCGCCAAATTTACGGATAACATCTACAAAAGCATTTACAGCAAAAGAGTAGTGCTGGCAGCTTACAGAAAAAATTGTATTGCCTCCAGCGTTTGATTTGAATCTGTCTTCGAGGAGGGCAGCCTGTTCCAGAACCTGGCGGGCGTAGGATAAAAATTCATCACCTTCGTTTGTGACGGTAACACCTTTATTTGAGCGTGAAAAAATAGTGATACCCATTTCTTCTTCAAGCTCGCGGATTGCGGCAGTAAGGCTCGGCTGGGAAATAAATACCCTGCGCGAAGCTTCCGTTATGTTTCCGGTGTCTGCAACTGCAATTGCATATTTTAATTGCTGTAAAGTCATGGGTATATGGTAGCAGATTGTGTTAAAATATGCCATAGGTTAAAACTATCGCAAACTGTTTGAAAATAGTATTTTTCTTTTGTTCAAAAATCCTGTATTTTGAAACACGGAGGATTGTATATGTCATATCAAACATCAGTAATCGGATTTCCACGCATCGGAAAAAATCGTGAATTAAAATTCGCAAGTGAAAAATTCTTTAAGGGTGAGCTTTCAGAAAAAGAGCTCCAGAATACAGCAGCCGAGCTCAGGGCATATGGCTGGAAAAAACAGCAGGAAGCAGGAATTACTTTTATTCCTTCAAATGATTTTTCTTTTTATGACAACATGCTTGATACAGCATTTTTGCTTGGCGCAGTACCTGAACGCTACACAAAGCTTGCACTCAGTCCGCTCGAAAAATATTTTGCAGCAGCACATGGATATCAGGGAGCAGCAGGTGATGTAAAGGCTCTCCCAATGAAAAAGTGGTTTAATACAAACTATCACTATATTGTACCAGAGATTAGTGATGACACAGTGTTGGGACTCGCATCTGACAACAAAGTCCTCTCAGAATATAAGGAAGCAAAAGCCACAGGAGTTCAGACCGTTCCAACTGTAATTGGCGCTTACACCTTCCTTCATCTTGCAACTTATACAGGAACAAAAAAGGCCGCAGATTTTGCAGATGCCGCAGTGGACGCTTTTGTTGAACTTGCAAAATCACTTAGTGACGCAGGCGCAGAATGGATTAGCTTTGCAGAACCAGCCCTTGTGTTTGATCTTACCGACGCCGACAAATCACTCTTTGTTTCTATATATAAATCTTTAATTCAAAAGCTTCGCGCTCAGTCAAAAATCAAAATAATTCTTCAGACCTACTTTGGCGACATCCGCGATGTTTATGGTGAAGTATGCAGTCTTGGCTTTGATGCAATTGGTCTTGATTTTGTAGAAGGAAAGAAAACTCTTGAGCTTGTACAAAAAGGCTTTGCAAAAGATACCCTTCTTTTTGCCGGAATCATCAACGGAAAAAACATCTGGCGCGCAGATTATCAGAAAAAAAATGAACTTTTGGAGCAGATTAAAAAAACAGTACCACAGCAGAATATAGTAATTGGAACCTCCTGCTCACTGCTTCATGTTCCGTATACAACAAAATCAGAAGAAAAGCTTTTTGACGACATCTTAAAGCATTTTGCCTATGCAGAAGAAAAACTTACTGAAATTAAAGATCTTGCAAGCGCCGACGCCGACGCTCTTGAAGCAAACAAAAAACTCTTTGCCCAGGCCCGCGTTCTAAAAAATCCAGCTGTAACAAAAGCCCTTGCCGAACTCAAAGACGAAGACTTTATCCGCAAGCCTGACTTTGCGGATCGCGAAAAAATCCAGCACCAGACATTTAATCTGCCGCTGTTCCCGACAACAACAATTGGAAGCTTCCCTCAGACAAAGGAAGTTCGTGCAAACCGCGCGGCTTACAAAAAGGGAACAATCACTCGCGAACAGTATGTAGAATTTAATCAGAAAAAAATTGCAGAATGTATTCACCTGCAGGAAAAGCTTGGGCTTGATGTTCTTGTTCACGGCGAGTTTGAGCGCAATGACATGGTTGAATATTTTGGAAATCAGCTGGACGGATATATCTTTACTCAAAATGCCTGGGTTCAGTCTTACGGTACACGCTGTGTAAAGCCTCCTGTAATCTGGGGTGATGTTAGCCGCAACAAACCAATGACAGTTGAATGGTCAGTTTTTGCACAGAGTCAGACAGAAAAAATCGTAAAGGGAATGCTCACAGGCCCTGTAACAATTTTGAACTGGTCTTTCCCTCGCGAAGATATAAGCCTTAAGGAACAGGCACAGCAGCTTGCTCTTGCAATCCGCGACGAAGTTCTTGACCTTGAAAAAAACGGAATAAAAATCATTCAGATTGATGAGGCCGCCCTGCGCGAAAAGCTTCCACTCCGCCACTCAGACTGGCATAGTGAATATCTTGACTGGGCAATTCCTGCGTTCCGTCTTGTTCATGCAAAGGTAAAACCGGAAACTCAGATTCATACTCACATGTGTTACAGCGAGTTCAACGATATTATCCGCGACATTGACGCAATGGATGCAGATGTAATTACCTTTGAAGCAAGCCGTGCCGACCTTAAGATTCTGGACGCACTTAAGGAAGCTAACTTCCGCACAGAAGTTGGGCCTGGTGTTTATGACATTCACTCAGCCCGCGTTCCGTCTGTAGAAGAAATTGTTGCAGCACTCCAGAAAATGCTTGCAAAAGTTCAGAAGGAAAAGCTCTGGGTAAATCCTGACTGTGGACTTAAAACTCGTGGAGAAGAAGAAACTGTTCCAAGCCTTACAAACCTTGTAGCAGCCGCCCGCGAACTCAGGGAAAAAGAGGGTAGCACTCGACAGTAAGTCCCGTAATCATTAAACTGAAGGAATGACAAGACAACGTATGAGTATTGCAGATATTCTGAATAATAAAAAGGTTTCGCTTTCGTTTGAGGTTTTCCCTCCTAAAAAAAAGGAAGCGCTTGAATCAATTAAAGAAACAGCAGTTTCCCTCACAAAGCTTAATCCCGATTTTATAAGCGTTACCTTTGGCGCCGGCGGAACAACACAGGGCTACACTGCCGAAATTGCAGAAGCCATCGAAAATAACGGAACAACTTCTCTTGCTCATCTTACCTGTGTACGTTCGACTGTTGAAGATCTGGAAGCAACAATTGCTGATTTGAAAAAACGCAATATAAAGAATGTTCTGGCTCTGCGCGGAGACTTACCCAAGGATGCTGCAGAAGGCGAAAATGTTTTTCCTTCAGGTTATACTCACGCGTCTGACCTTGTTACGCTTTTGAAAAAAGAAGGTATGTGTGTCGGAGGAGCCTGTTATCCCGAAGGCCACCCCGAAAGTGCAAGCCGCGAAGCAGATATAGATTCGCTCAAATATAAAGTAGATGCCGGCGTGGACTTTCTTACAACCCAGATGTTCTTTGATAACGACATGCTTTATTCGTTTTTGTATCGCCTTCAGTCAGCAGGAATTCATGTCCCTGTACTCGCCGGAATTATGCCGATTACAAATGCAAATCAGGTTAGCCGCATGGTTGATCTTTCAAACGCATATATTCCTCGAAAGCTTCTTGCCATCTGCGACCGCTTCCGTGATTCCCCAGAGGCTATGATGCAGGCAGGAATTGCCTACGCCACCGATCAGATAATTGATTTAATTTCCAACGGTGTGCGCGGCATCCACATTTACACAATGAACAAGCCAGAAATTGCCGGTGCCATTATTAAGAATGTGGATGAAATAATTAAGGCAACAAATTCATAAATAACGGGGTCCCTGAGCTTGTCGAAGGGCCGAAATGAAAAGATATTTTCATTATGGAAAAACGTCCAGACTTTTCAAAAATAAAATCTTATGAAGAATTCTCCCAATATTACTGGTACCGCGAGGAGCTCCAGAAAATCTGTCGTGAGCTTGGAATTGACGCAAGCGGTATGAAGGCGGAATTGAATCACAATATTGAGGAATACTTTAAGGGTAATCTGATTCGTAAAACAGCGAAGAAAACTTCAGCATCAAAAAAATCCGAAGACATTCCTCTAACTTTGGAAACTTCCCTTATTGAATGCAACTTTCGATTCAGCCAGCGCATGCGTGATTTTTTCTCTGCGCAAACAGGAATCAAAAATTTTAAGTTCAACACCGACATGGTTGCCACCTCCAAGAAAGTCCGCGAAACAAACGACATCACAGTTACCCTGGGCGACCTTTTAGACATTTACTACGGCCGCAAAACCTACGCTACCTATGATAAATCATGTTTGCAATGGAATAAGTTTGTTCAGGATTTTTGTGCAGACCCGGCAACAGAAGTGTTTCCAAATAAACTAAAAACCGCCGCCCGTCTGTGGAAAATCGTTCGAGAATCTACAAGAGAAAAAGTTTATAAGCATGAACTATTGGAGCTGCTAAATGAAAAATGATCTTTTAGAAAATATCGAAAAACTTCACACCACACCAATGGGCGTAGATCGTATTCGCCGGAATCTTTCACTAGGTGATGATGTAAAAGATGTCGTTGCCTGGTGCCGCCAGAAAATTCTGGACACTAACGCAGACATTACCCGCCAGGGAAAAAACTGGTATGTCAAAATTAATGGGTGTATAATTACTGTGAACGCTTTTAGTTATACGATAATTACTGCGCACAAGGAATAAAAATGCATTTTGTAAACGCCAAGACAATCCTTACTCCCCGTAGTATGAACATTTACCGTGGCTGTACGCATGGGTGTATTTATTGCGACTCGCGAAGTAAGTGTTACCAGTTTACGCATGAGTTTGAAGATATTGAAGTTAAGCAGAATGCACCGGAGCTTTTGGAAGAGACTCTCAAGCGAAAAAGAAAGCGATGTATGATTGGAACCGGCAGTATGTGCGACCCGTACATTCCGCTGGAAAAAGAGCTTGGACTTATGCGGCGCTGTCTTGAAATTATTGATCGCTATGGGTTTGGCGTTACTCCTCAGACAAAATCTGATTTGATTATGCGCGACATTGATTTACTTGCAAGCATAAATAAAAAGGCTAAGGCTGTTGTCCAGATGACGCTTACCACTGCGGATGACGAGCTTTGCAAACTGATTGAACCCGCTGTCTGTCCTACGAGCCGACGCTTTGAAGTTTTGTGTGCCTGCCGCGATGCCGGGATTCCAACTGTTGTGTGGTTCAGTCCGCTCCTGCCGTTTATAAATGATACAAAAGAAAATGTCGAAGGAATTATTGATTATTGTGCGCGCTCAGGGGTAAAGGCAATTTTGTGTTTTGGAATGGGGCTTACTTTACGCGAAGGGAGCAGAGATTATTTTTATAAGGCGCTGGACAGGCATTTCCCAGGGCTAAAAGAAAATTATATTAAGAAATACGGTTACCGATACGAGATTCCAAGTCCGCATAGCAGGAGCCTCTGGCAGCATTTTAAGGAACTTTGCGAACGCAATAACATAATGCTTGGAAACAATGCAATTTTCAAATGGCTGGAAGAGTTTCCAGAGCCGGAGCCACAGCAGCCCGGGCTGTTTGATGATATAAATTAATTCTTAGCAGAAAATCTTTTTTACCGCAGCCATGTATTTGTCGCCGCGGTCAAACTCGTTGTTGAACATTCCGAAGGAGGTTGCGCCCGGAGAAAAAACTACGATGTCTGATTTGACGCCGCCACCAGCCAACCCTTGTTTTAGCGCACCAAGCATGTCGTCCAGACTGTTATAAGGTCCGTTGTATTTTGTTCCGGCTTTGTCCAGTTCTGTTTTGATTTTGTCTGTGGCAGTTCCCGCAAGAAGATAAATCTGTTCAATTGGGGTTGAGGCACCTGCACCAGTTCCCGTTAAAACTTCTGTGAGTTTATCAAGTGCAAGGCCTTTCTCAGTTCCCCCTGTCAGCAAAACAACTGGCTTACCAAAGGCCTGTGTTGCAGCAGCAGCCGCCTCCGGTACAGTTGCCGCAGAATCATTGTAAAACTTAAAGCCCTTCCACTCATGGAAAAACTGAAGACGGTGTGCAATGCCCGGCCAGGTCTGTAAGATTTCTTTTGCGCGCTGTTTTGGAACACCCATAAGCTGGAGAACTGTTGCAGCATTCTGTGCATTTAATTTCATGTGTTCACCGGGAACAAGCAGGCTGTCAAAATCTACAGTATATTGTGTCTGCTTGTTGTAGCGGATTACAGTTGCATGGCTTTCTCGGGCAAAAAGGTCTCCCCAGGTGCCGCCACAGGCAGGGCCTGTTCCTGGTTCATCTTCTCCCGCATCAAAAATTGAATAATTGCCTGCGTCCTGATCTGCGTAAATCAAACGTTTGTCTGCAACATAATCTTCCATATTGCCGTACCAGTTCTGGTGGTCCGGGACAATTTTAGTAATAACTGCAATGTGTGGTTTAAGAACTCCGCGCCCACGCAAATCTGCAAGCTGCCAGGAAGAAAACTCGATTACAACCGGAGTGTCGGAACTTACCTGATCAAAAAAGGTGAGTGGACTTACAGTAATGTTTCCACCAAGGAAAGCAGTAAAGCCAGCCTGCTGTAAGCCGTAATAAATTGCACTTACTGTAGAAGATTTTCCCTTGCTTCCTGTTACTGCAATAATAGGACAGTCTGTAAAACGTAGAAAAATGCTAAGGTCTGTTTCTATTGCTTTTGCAGCCGCTAAATATTTATTTCCTTCATATTTTACACCCGGATTTTTAATTACACAGTCTGCATTTTCAAAATCTGCAAGGTCGTGGCCACCAAGATGATAGGTGAGGCGGGAATGATCCAGCGACTCGTCACTATTAAGCCGTTCAATTGTAGGAGCCAGCTGTTCTTCGCTTTTCATATCGGTAACAATAACAAAAGCTCCGTGCTGCAAAAAGAAACGTGCCGCAGCCTCTCCGCCACCATTGAGCCCAAGCCCCATAATTGTGATGTGCTTATCCTTTATGTCATCAACCGATTTGAACGGACATTTGTTTGAATATGAATGGAATACCATTGCCGACTCCTTGTCCAAAAAAAAGGTCTCCCTTTCGGAAGACCAGCCTGCCGGGAACCAGAATCGAACTGGCACGTCGGTTGCCCGACACAGGATTTTAAGTCCTGGGCGTCTACCAATTCCGCCATCCCGGCGAGTAGGTTTATATTATCGTAAAAAAGGGAAATCTTCAAGTGATGGATTGCCACGGCATTCGGCCTCGCAATGACGACACTCCTTCATCATTGCACCCCCTCTCATATTTCACTATAATTCCCATATGTTCAAAAATTACCTGTGGATTTTTTTTATTTCGATGGTGCCGCTGATTGAGCTGCGTGGAGCAATTCCGGTTTCGCAGGCGCTGCAGATGCCTATTGTGCCGTCTTACATTGTCTGCATCATCGGAAATATGCTGCCAGTTCCAATTATTTATCTTTGGGCTAGACGCTTTTTGGAGTGGGGGCAGGATAAAAAAGGAATTGGTAAAATCTGCCAGTTCTTCCTTATAAAAGGAACAGCTGCCGGAGAAAAAATGCAGGAAAAAGCAGGCCGCGGAATCTTTGTTGCACTCATGCTTTTTGTTGCAATTCCGCTGCCAGGAACAGGGGCATGGACAGGCACTCTTGGTGCAAGCCTCTTGGACATGAAATTTAAAGACACTGTAATTGCCGTAATGCTCGGCGTTTTAATTGCAGGCCTCATAATGATGGCAGTATCCCTCGGACTTTTTACAGCACTTTTTGCCGCAATAGGAAAATAAAATGTATCTTTTAGTACTTAAACAACTCTTAATAATGATTATCATAACCCTGGCCGGTTATATTTTTGCACGCATTGCCAAGGTTACTGACGAACAGCAAAAGTTCATGAGCCGTCTGCTGCTTTATTTTATAAATCCATTCTTAGTACTCAACAGCTTTAATATGGAATTCAGCTGGCATAAGTTTGGACAGCTTTGGTTTGCAGCCTTCATTGCACTCATCCTTCACGGAATTATGATTCTCCTGGGAATCCTTTCTTCTAAAGAAAAAATAGACCGCGTAGCAGTTGCATTTACAAACTGCGGATTTGTAGGCATCCCTCTTATTCGCGGCGTGTTTGGTGATGAAGGCGTTTTTTACCTCATGGGCTACCTCATCATTTTTAATGTGCTTATCTGGACCTACGGCTACTACCAGTTTAGCGGTACCACAAACGTTAAGAAAATCATCACAAACCCAAATATCATTGCAGTCATGCTTGGTCTCATCCTTTTTTGTGTGCCGTTTAATCTGCCCGAGTTTATCCAAAAACCAATCGTAATGATTGCTGACATAAACACCCCAATGGCCATGCTGCTGCTGGGAATCCTTTTTGCCCGCTTTGAATTTGACCGCACTTACATCAGGCGCCTTGTTAAGACAGTTCTTTTCCGTCTGGTAATTGCGTCACTTTGCAACCTGTGCGTAATCCTTCTGGCTTACAAAATCTTTGCCAATGTTCAGGATATAAAGATGATGCTCTTTGCAATTTACATCTGCTCCATGTGCCCTGTTGCCACAACCATCCCGGGCCTGGCCGTAGTTTTTGATCACGACAAATCCTTTGCAAGCCTCATCGTAACAATCACAAGCCTCTTTTGTATTCTGACAATACCGTCCTTTGTTGCACTGGCGGAGTTTATTATAAGCAATCTATAATTGAACTATTTGATTGCATCTTAAAAAGTACAAGTAGCACTCAATCTTATCTTCCTGCACACCCAACATGCGGCTGGCGGCTTTGCGGTAGCAGTCCTGCTGGCCGCGATATTTTTCGGCATCTATCTGCTGGTCGGATTTGTAGTCTACTATGGTGTAGGTGCCGTCGGCATTCTGGTAAATTAAATCTATGGAGCCGGTAAAAATATAATCGTCTAAGAACATACGGAAGCCCCATTCTGCACGGAAAAAACGTCCGACAGTTTTTGCCTGTTCCAGCTGCTGGCCCAAATCGCTTGCAGCAAAGGCATGGCACATATTGCGGCATTCTTCCAAAACAGTCTGGAGTTTTTCCGGGGTTTCACCAAGATTTTTCAAAAGCTTTGGCGCTGGTTCATACTTGTTGCAGTCGCTTCCCTTTGCCTGTGCTTCCAAAAAGGCATGTACCAGCGTACCAAAATCTGCAGCATTAAAATCTACGTCCTGCAGAGCGTCTTCAATTCCGTCAAGCTTACTGCCGCTGTCTCCATCCTGTGCTGTTTGTGGAATATAATCTTTTTCCAAAGAAGACGGAGTTTTCCTGTTTGATTCCGGCCATTCGTATTTTACTACAGGCTCAGTGCCCCGGTACAATTCCCGTACATTTTCAAGTCGAGCTTTTTCCTGTTCCTGATTGTTAGTTGCAGATAACAACTCCTTCATGTCCTCGCGGGCAACAGGCTCTATTTTATAAAATGCAAACGGACGCTCGCCGGTATAGCTTTCTGAGCAATAATAACGCACAAGGTTTTCAATAAGATGGAAGGAGTCTTCCTTTGTGTCTGAGTCAGTTTCTGCTTCCTTCCAGCTGCCGACAATCTGTACTCTAAGCTCGGCACGAGTTATGGCTACATAAATCAAACGGCGGAATTCTGCAAGCTCTTCCTGCATGGCTTTTTGTTCCTGCCTCAGGTAAAAGAAATTCTTGCTGCCGTCTACAGGCTTAATTGTAAGTCCGTTTTCTTTATCAAAATAAAATAGAGAATCCTTGGAGCGCTTAGTCACACCGGTACAACCGTAAACAAAAACAAATTCAAACTGAAGTCCCTTACTCTTGTGAATTGTCATGATGTTTACAGCATCGCCTTTTTCTATAGGGTAGGTAAGTTCATCAATATTGATTTCAACTTCATCTCCAAAGGTAGAAATCTCCTTATCCTTAATCTGGCTCAGCTGGTCTGCAAACCAGGCAATGCCCTTGTCATTCTGGTCGGTCTGGCGTGCAAGTTCAAAAAGCATATCAAACTGTTCGGCATAAAGGCTCTTACGGTAACTGAGCATTGTTTCGTAACGGTAACCGCAGTCGTTCCATAAAACTTCAAGAGTTTTTGTAAGAGGACGGCTTAGGGTAAGAATGCGCTGTGTCTGGTAAAAATCCCAGGCGCGGCGGTATTTGTTTTTTTCAACTTCATCTGTCCATTGTTCAGGATTTTCGCCCGCAAGCACAGCTTCTACACTTTCTTCGCTAAGGTTTGCAAACGGAGAAGCAAGATAGCCTGCAAGCGAGATTGAGTCGTCGGGGTAAACGCACAGCTGAATAAAATTGTAAATATCGTTTATCGGTCCGTCAGAAAAAATAGAAGTGTTCATGTCCAGCGTGTACGGAATGTTAAACACATTGAACCATTTTATAAGATATCGCCTGTCGGTACGTCCGCGGTCCAGAACTGCAAAGCTTGAATATGGCACTACTATATTCTGCTTTGCCGATTCTGTCCTAAAACGTACAATTTCCTGCGCAATATAAATTGCAAGCTGGTCTTTTGTATTAAAGAAAACAGATTTATCCAGGTCGGTTGCATCAAAAAGATTTACAGAAAGCAGCTTTCTTGATTTGTCGTCCAAGCTTCCCTGTGCCACTTCCTTTTGATTTACAGGATCATATTTTATTGCCGGAACCAAATATTTTGCTTCAAAATTTCTGGTGGTTGTGTTGTCAAAAATTAAATTGTTGTCGCCAAAGATGCGGTTAAATATTGTCAAAAGCTCGTTTGCAGAACGGTAGTTGTAGTTCATCTGCAAAAAGGCTTCTTCGCCAAGCTCATATTTGAGGTTGTTAAACACCGAAACATCTGCACCGCGGAATTTATAAATGGATTGCTTTTCATCGCCGACAAAAAATAGCTTCTCTTTTTTGTCAGCAAGAATGAATAACAAATCCTTGTTCTTTGAGTTGTTATCCTGAAACTCATCAATCATTATTTTTTCGTAAGCGGCCTGTTCTGCAAGTCTTATGTCTTCCTGCTCATTCAAAATCTTAAGCGCAAGTTCAGAAATATCTGCAAAGGTTAGGTTCCCCGTAGAGCGTTTAGATTCATTTACAAGCGCGGTAAAATTATCAAACATGGAGTACAAATCTGCGGTATTGTTCATCTGCGCAACATAAGTACAAAGAGAATTAATAACTTCAAAGGTCTGGCGCAAAAGCTTTATATGCTCTTTAAATAAACCAACAGCAGGTTTTGTCTTTCCGCCAGGAAGTCTTACTTTTTTTAGGAGGGCAGCAGCGTCTTTAAGAGTCCCGGTCTGTTCAATAATTCCGTTTATATCTCCAACTTCCACAAGCGTTATAGAATTAAGATATTCAACAAGCTCACTGGTGCTGTTTATAAACACGGTTCCCGGAGATGCCACCTGTGCTTCTGTGTAGGCCGGAACAATTGAACGAATGATTGTTTTAAGTGGAGTTATATCTTGGGGAACTTCGCCATCGGGCAGAGCACAGATGATTCCGTTCCAGCTGGCAACTAAAACTTTTTTCTGATCCTCAAGCTTTGAACAAAAATAATCCGGCGGATCTGCCAGTGTAGTATATTCGCTTACCGCTGTTGCAAGAATGTCATACGCAAAATCTTCGAGCTTTCCCGCATCTGCATACTGCTGAACACAGACACGATTTCTGTTTGAAAAAACGTAGGGCAGTGCAAGCTTTTTTATATCTTCAAAAGCGTCACTGGCACCTGCAGTAAAGTCAGGACGTATTCCGTAACGGTTGGCTGCCTGCTTTACAATTGAATTACAATAGGAGTCCAGAGTCTGTATGTGTGCTTCGGAAAATTCCTGGAGTGCCTGCTGGGCGCGTTTTTTTTCTAATGCAGGAGTTTTGGGATTATCTGCAAAAAATAAAAGTGTCCTGTAGATTCGCTCGTACATTTCGCCCGCTGCTTTTTTTGTAAATGTAAGCGTAAGAATCTGTGACGCACGGATGCCGACTGACATTACAAGCCAGGCAAAGCGTGTTGCAAGTACCTGTGTTTTTCCCGAACCAGCTCCTGCTGCTACAATTGTGTTCCCTTCGCGACAGCATACGGCCTTTTGTTTGCTGTCCAGCTTTTTTTCAAGAAGGTCCAGGTAAGCGTACTGATTTGCAGCTATAATATCGTCGCTCATTTTGACCTCCCTGCGATTGTGTAATTATAACGGCAGATAGATTTATATTCACAACCGCCACAGTCTTCAAAGGTGTCTACCAGGTCCAGCGGATACTCTGCTTTTTTAACACATTCTGCAAAGTATCCTGCATATTTTTCAAAGGCCTGGATTGTTGTTTCATAATCTTCCAGCTGTTTGTTCTTGTTTGCCTGATCCACCACAACTGTATTTTTCTGTCCCGAAGCCGAAAAGTTTATGGCATAAAAAGCCGCAAGACTAATTTCCTTGACCTTTTCATTTTCGCGCATGAGCGTTATGTACATTGGAATCTGAAAATCCTGCAGGGTTCCGTCTTCTGCAACCTTTGCTTCAAACTGCTTTGGCATGGAGGACGGCGTGTTTTTATAATCTATGATTGTCCAGCCTGTGTCTGCGGGATTTGCATTGCCGGCTGTAAGTATACAGTCAATTTTTCCGGTGTAGTTCCAGCTGCGTTTTGGGTCGTTACCGCCATACCATTTTTCTACGCCCTTGATTTTGTAGCCTGCAAACTTTATGCAAAAGTTCTGTAAAAAAATGATGATTGTTTTTGTGATGGCGGGAATCTGTGACTCAAGCATTTTGATTGTGAGCGGGCTGTTATGAAACTCTTCTTCCGGATTGTTGATTGCTTCTTTTGCAAAACCCGCCAGCAGCGTAACGAGTTCAACCTGATTTTCAAAAACACCGTCATCATTTACTGCGGGCAGCGTTAGATTGTTTTTCATAAGATACTGGCCGTAAAGCTCAAGCACCTTGTGATGAATGTTTCCCATGTCGTAGCGCCCGATAAGCGAAGTAGAAAGGCTATCCGGTTCAAGTCTGAGCACGGTAGAAAAAATCCACTTGCGCGGACACGGAAAAAACTTTTTCATATCCGACTGCGACAAAGTGATTTTTGCATTGGCTTTGTCGGGGTTGTGCTTGTTGCGGTTTGCAATCAGAAAATCCAGAATCTTTTGCTGGAGAACTGCAGGAATTTTATATTCCTCTGATTCATAGCCTCTGTCCTGATTAAAACTGTCCCAGCGTTCAAACTGAACTTTTTGCTGCTCTGAAAATACTGTACAGTTGTGGTCCTTCGACAGGCTCAGGAACCGCACTTTTTCATTCTGAATAAAATCTGTTTTTTCCAGTCCGCCAAGCACAGCTTCAAAATCCTGTTCACTTTTTGTACCAAGGTATGTGTGTGCAATTGCAAAGCCCGCAAAGGTTTCTTCGGCACACGAGAACATTGGCATCGCAGCCCCTGACCCATTTTCAAATCCCGCGCTCTTTGCATACAGCCTTATAAATGCCCTTGATGCATTAAACTGTTTGTCTTCATCAGTCAGCCGGAGCAGGGTTCTTTTGCGTGCATTCAAAAAAGAAAGTCTTTTAAACACAAGTTCCAGGTTATTCTGGCTTGAATCAATTACAAACTGGTACTTATAATTTGCAGCTGCCGAAAGCTTGTACGGAAAAACAGAAATACCAACCGCTGTGGTCTGTGGAGTATAAGTTTTGGCGGCAAGTTCATTTATAAAAAATTCATAGGGTTGTTCTACAGTAAGCCCCAGAGGTTCGCAAAAATCGCGCTCTACAGCAATCAGTGCATTAAGCTCGGTAATGCAGCGGCTTATGATTTTGTCTGCAGTTTCCGAAAAATCGGACGGCTCAAGATAGCGGGTTTTAAAACTCATCCACGCCATATGAATTGCTGCAAAGGTGTTGCTTTTGCAGATAGCAGTTACATCTTTTTTGAGCTGGGTATAAAAAGTATATTCGCGTTCATCACGATTTATGTGTGACAGTGCTTCCTTCCAGATATCTACATGCTCACCGTCCGGCCCGTCGTAACCGCAGATACAGCGCAGCCTTTGTCCTTCTCGTATAAGATTTTCGCGGGCTTCTTTATCACCCGCTTTCCACGGAATGTAATTATCAAGCAAAAGGCGGCGTACACTGTCATAAGAAAAACCGGAATCATAACAGTCAAGAATTTCTTTAAAAATAATGCCTGCGCAGTTAGAAGTAAGTGGAAAACCTGCTCGTATTACAAAAGGCACGCAGTAGTTTGCAAGCTCGCGTTCAAGATAAGGGCGGTAGGTCTGCAGGTCCGGAACGCTCAGAGTAATGTCGGTCCAGTTTGCTTTGCCTTGTTCCACTAAAGAGCGCATTGCAAGAATTGTCATTCTAAGTTCCCGTCGTGAGTCCCTGTATTTTATGCAGCCTGGCCTAAGTTCGCCTTCTTTTTCTTGTGGCAGCATTATAAGAGTGATGTCCGGGCAGCCTTCAAAAACTTCTATATAATCTGCAAAGTCTTCCAGAATCTCCGGATAAATGATGAGGATTTTTTCCTTGCTTCCAGAAAAATCCGGAGTTACCCAGGCGGGTTCAAAAAAGTTATTTGCATCCAAAAAGGATTTATATTGTTCATAAAGGAGCTTGTAATCAAGGTCTTCGTCGTCGGGTTCAACAGCACTACCACCGCTCCTTGCTTCAAACATCATTTTATTCCAGAGCCCTAGCGACGGCAGCATTCTGCAGATCCAGTCGGTAAACGAAGCTGCAGTTCCCGCATATTCGGGATTAATTATCTTTTTGAAAAACGGGTCTTCTGCATTTTTCTGAATAAGATTACGTACAAAGATTTTTCTAAGAAGTGCAGGTACAGGAGACTTTCCCGGTTCAGAGGCGCTTACATAATTACTTTTAAACTTATCCCACGCAACAAAGCGTTCCAGCGGTACTGCAGAAACTCCGGATTCTTGGGAATGCACAACGCACCAGTCAATCCAGGAGTTCATTACAATGTCGGTAGAAAAAACAAAAATATAGCTTGGATCTGCAAGGTATTGTTTAAAAACTTGAGTCAGCTCTTGTGGCGCTGTATAAATGCATTTATTCATTCTATATAGTAATGACCGAACCTGCCGGAACAGAGCTTGTAATCCAGGTGTTGCCGCCTATTGTACAGCCCTTGCCAATAACAGTGTCACCGCCAAGAATAGTAGCTCCTGCATAAATGGTAACATCGTCTTCTATTGTAGGGTGGCGCTTTTTATCCTGAAGCGATTTTTTTACACTCAAAGCTCCGAGTGTTACACCCTGATATATTTTTACATTGTTTCCAATAATAGTAGTCTCGCCAATTACAACGCCGGTTGCATGGTCAATAAAGAAGGACTCGCCGATTGTTGCACCAGGATGAATGTCTACACCGGTTTTTCCATGAATATGTTCACTCATAATGCGCGGAATGATAGGCACTCCGTTCTGATATAAGAAATGCGCAATTCTATGTACTGCAATTGCTTCGAGTCCCGGGTAAGAAAGAATTACCTCTTCGTTGCTTTTTGCAGCAGGGTCTCCGTTAAAAGCCGCAATTGTATCAAGCTGAACCTTGCGTCGGATTTCCGGCAGCTCTTCTATTAATGCAAGCGCAGTTTTTTCTGCGAGCGCAAAGCAATGTGACTGCTGAATATTATCTGCAGAACCCTTAGTATTTGTCATTGTATAAATAAGTGCTTTTTGAATTTCTTTTGTAAGCTTGGCAATAATGCTGTTTACCTTCTGGCCGGTAATATAGCGTATATTTACAGGATCAATATCTTCTTCAGTTCTGAACCCCGGAAAAATAAGAGACTGCACATCACTTAAGATAGAAACTACCGTCTGCCTGTTAGGAAAATTCTCCGCATCACTACGGTTTACCAGCCCATACTTTTCATAAGAGTCAATAATTCCATCTACCAGCTTATCTATATTTGTCATATGCATTCCTTTTCTATATAATATACTATAATCCTTGTGATTAATCTATGGAAAAATGCGGGAGCTTTTTTCCATAATATGATTTCACATCTATTGACATAATCTTTTTCTTTCTTTATATTTATTAGACGCACGTTTTCTGTTTTTGTGGAGAATACTGCAATTGCCCATGTAGCTCAGTTGGTAGAGCACCACATCGGTAATGTGGAGGTCTGCAGTTCGATTCTGCACATGGGCTTTTAGAAAACAACTTTAAGTGATTTTTTTTAGGAGTAATATATGGCTAGCAAGAAAAAGGGTTCAGTAGAAATCATTGCTTTGCAGTGCACAGAATGTAAGAGAAAGAATTATACTACTTACAAGAACCGCAAGAACATTACTGGTAAGCTTGAAAAGAACAAGTATTGTCCATGGTGCAAGAAGAGCGTTCTTCACAAAGAAACAAAAGCAAAATAATTTTGGTATTTACCGCCGGAGTTTTCTGACGGATTAAATATATAGGGCAGTAGTTCAGTTGGTAGAGCAGCGGTCTCCAAAACCGCCTGTCGTGGGTTCAAGTCCTGCCTGCCCTGATAAAAGGAAAGATGTTATGGCAAAAGTAATTCAGTTTTTCAAAGAAAGTAGAGCAGAGTTAAAGAAGGTTGTATGGCCTACAAAGGCAGATGTTCTTTCTTCTATTAAGGTTGTAATTATTTCTACTTTTATTGTTGCTATTATTCTCGGATTGTTTGATTTGGGCTTTTCTGAGTTGTTCCGCTTAATCTTGAGATAGGACGTAAGCAGATGTCTAGATGCTGGTATATTCTTCATACATACACAGGATATGAGGGAAAAATCGAAAGATCTATCCGTTCTCTTATTGAAAAACAGGAAATCAGTTCTGATGTAGTTCTTGATGTACGTGTTCCAATGGAAGAAGTTGTAGAAATCAAGGACGGCAAAAAAAAGACACGCAATAACAAATTCCTTCCGGGTTATATCATGCTTGAAATGGATCTCCCGGAAATTGGCTGGAAAGACACCTGTGCAAAGCTTTATAAGATTCAGGGTGTTACAGGTTTTGTTGGTAATGTTAGCCGCAACAACCGTCCGCTTCCTATTACAGCTGATGAAGCAAAAAATCTTTTGCAGAAATCTGGTGTTATCAAAGGTGAAAAACCTGTACATGTACGTCAGTCCTTTAATGTGGGCGACGCTGTTAAGATTACAGACGGTCCATTTGCATCGTTTACAGGTACAATAAAAGAAATAAATCTTGAAAAAGAAAAGCTGAGCGTAGAAGTTCAGATTTTCGGACGCCCAACTCCGGTAGAAGTTACTTTCTTACAGGTAGAAAAGGCGTAAGTTCTTTAACATGGCAAAATCAGGGATTTGCATCCCAAATGCAAATCATATAAATCCTGTTTTTGGGAGAGGTGCAGGTCCGTTGGACATAGGCATCTCGTTAGTAAATATGTCTATAT
>JAEEGJ010015382.1_pt1 | contig 17876 bp, 12 predicted proteins | sample 8958761 | NCBI WGS metagenome assembly JAEEGJ01 (sample SAMN16246546, study PRJNA631951) | gut metagenome | biome: gut microbiome; feature: rumen; material: RS-attached | host: Bos | place: Iran: Karaj | collected 2018-10
CAGCACCACTCGGGTACGGGAACATATCCAAGCAGTAATACTTCGGCTTGGACTTGTCTTCGCCAGTCTTAAACGTCTGATGTTCTTCCCAGTAGGCTTGCCACTTGGTTTCGATTTCTTGCGGATTATACTTAGCCATTATTTTCCTCAGCAGTGAGCGGTGAGCAATGAGCGCGGAAACCTGCGGTTTCCTTTGAGCAATTTCTCATACCTCAAAGCACACGAAGTGTGCGACCTCATGGCTCATAGCTCTTTGTTTTTCGGGCTAAAATTTAGAAACTTTTGCGTAAGGAGAATGAAAAGGGATGGCGACTTGCCATCCCAAAGTTTGAAACATTTAAAAAAGATTTACCTTTTCGGCTTTGTGAAAAATATAATCGGAAACACGATTCACTCCTAATTTTCCGAATATAACAGTCGCAGAATTCCAAATACATTTATAGACCTTACCAGGTTCACCAGGTTGCGGCGGGATTTCAAAAACAGAGTCCTTATTTTCTTCTGTACATTCAGGTTGTTGGAAACGACTATCATTTAATCGGTCTTCATCTGTTTCCAATGTCCATAAGCCATTTTCGCGATATCGATAATAATTTCGAGGTTCGCAGTCATCATAACGTTTATACATCCAGCAGTCACTATTATAACTAGTATAAGCTAGGTGATAATCAGCTAGTTCACTACTAGTGCATGGAAAATAAGAAAACTCTTTGTTATAAACACAATCTTCCAGCAAGCCTGCCGCACGGTCGCCCACCGAAGCATTTTGGGGCAATCCCAAGACATCATATTCTTCGTCAGTTAAATTGTCTTTTCTAGGATCCAAATACTGCTGCGGCACCAACCCCTCAGCCAAAGTCCATTCTCCTGAATAACACTTATAAACATTTTCACCTGATTTGCTGAAAAGGCGATCCAACGCATATTCAGTCGGGCATGGGCCTAATTCAGAATTAGGTTCAAACTTTTCCCATATTTCCATATCCGTATATGGATTATACACGCTTAAATAGTTCTGCTTTCCTTCAGGCGATTCGAACGAGCATATCTCTCCAGCAGGCTTTTCGTCACAATTATATGCAGCTGCATCAATTTCAAACCAATCATAAGCGGGGGCATCATGCGAGGGCCAATGACATGTACACCTATAATATTGTGTTTTCTTATATGACTCGTCTCCATAAGTAAGTTCCTGCTTAGCCCCCTCATTTCCAGGTGTACATACGGTTTTATTCGCAATGGTATAAAAATCCTCAAAGACGCCATCGCCCATATAAACAAACTCTTTCAAAATGGTTCCGGTACCACAAGTAATTCTGTAGCTACACACTGGATTGCGAGCTTCCTTTACGCAAATTGAGCCAACAGTCAATCCCTCATCATCGCAATTCCGTGGTTCAGAAGGCTCTTTTGTCGAAACCGAATCCGTCGAAGGTTCACCCACAACCGGTTCGGTCGAAGGGCTTGGGGTATTCACGACATCGTCACCGCAAGCCGTGAACGGCACCATCGAGAAAGCAGCCAAAGCCGCAATCGCAGGAAAATAAAGTCTAATACCTTTCCTTTCAAACATAGGAATTCCTCCTTTATTTTTCAAACAAACTATTCAGCAGTCGTATCAGAATCCGTCGGCACTTCGGCAGGGTCTGCAAATACAGGGCGTTCAATATCATGTATTTGCCATTCACCCGAAGAACAGATATAATGGTACACCTTATCATCGACTGTTCTTTCAGCACTTTCACCATCAGTACATTCCGATTCAATCTTAGGCGCATTCAGGAGTTCTTCACAAGTACCTGCGTATGCAGGATCATACCAGTCGTCATATCCCTTATATGTCCACCCCTTTTCGGTATAGACATAGCAACTCAAACGAATTGGGCCACCCAATGAAAGATATCCGACATAGTCAATTGAGCATATATCGCCAATTTTCGCATCAGTTTGATTACACTCAATATCGATTGCACTTTTTGCATTCCAGGAACCTTGTTCACATTTAAAGTATTGATCAGAGCCATACTTCGGATTACCAACAAACTGTTTTTCGACAGTCCCTTCGCGTTCTGCATTACAGGCCGGGAAAGTATGATAGCGATCATATATATAGATTTGCACGCTATCACCACCTGCAATCATTCTAATAGAGTCTGAAGATGCAGAATGCTTAATATAGTACAACAGCCATTCACCAGAAGAACAGGTATATGAATAAACCTTATTGTTTTTTTCAATTTCTTTTGGTTCTTCACCATCCATACATCCCGTTTCAATCTGAGGCGCATTTAAGACTTCTTCACAGAAACTTTTTTGATCTTCGCCATAAAAATCGACACCCCCCTTATTAGTCCAGCCATTTTCTGTATAAACATAGCAACTCAAACGAATCGGGCCACCCATACCGACATATCCGTAATATCTAATTGGGCAAACATCGCCAATCTTCACATCGGATTGAGCGCACTCAACATCGACTGCACTCGTTTCGTCCCAGGAACCTTTTTCACATTTATAGTAGCGGTCGTAACCATACTTTGAATTCCCAATAAACTTCTTTATGGAAGTTCCTTCGCGTTCTGCATTACAGGCCGGGAAAGTATAAGTAAAACCTCCAATATTGATTTGCACGGTATCACCAGATTCACCCGATGACAAACCAGATTCACCCGAAGGCGAAGTAACATTCTCGTCACTGCAAGCAGTGAGCGACAACATTGAAAATGCAGCCATTGCCGCAATAGCAGAAATTCGATTAAATTTCATACAATCCAACTCTTTTTTGACAAAAAATATCAAAGCAGTCTTAAGCAAAACGATCATATCACTTTTAACAAAAAAGTAATATGCCTCATTTTATCCATAAAAAAAATAAATTATCGCATAGCATTCAACAACAAATTTTGAAAATCAGAATTGCCGTTTTTTAAGCAAATTCGCCATTTTAATTTTTCCATTAAATTTTTTTTCAATCCATAAAACAAAAAACAAATTTTATAAAACAAATAAAACTTTTTCCGACCTACATAAAAAAAATCGCCGCCCCTTACGGGACGACGACTTTTTAGGTTACATTTTATTAATTTTCGCCGTTTTTCATCTCCGTCTGTTCGCGGTCCATGGTGTATGCCAAGTATTCCCTGAAATCACGGTTGATTTCCACGCCTTCGAAATCCGCTACATTATCGTAGAGAACAGATCCGAGTATGGGATTATCCGCCGGAGCCCAAATACCGACATCATCCAAGACAAAGGATCTGTCGCCCGGACCTTTGGCAATCATTTCGATTTTGGCTTTTGCCACCCAACCCTGTCCGCAACGTCCTTTGACCAAAACCGCAGTATCTGACTTTTTCAGAATCTTAAGTTCATCATTAAAGCTGGCTGTGCAAATGACTCGACCACCTTCTTTTTCGGATGTGACCTCGATATCTCCACGTTTCGACTTGACAAATTCGGCTCCAAACGATGTTGAAACCATAAAAGCGAGGGCGACGAGCGCCATTAATTTTACGTTTTTCATGATGTCCTCCTTGATTTTATTGGAACGATCAACCGTCCCATCCAGCAAATTACAAAGTAAAGTTTACACAGACCACGGGATAAATAGTCCCACTTAGAATAAAACCGCTATTTTGATGCTATAAAAACAACGATTACTAGCTCTGTAAACTTTTTTTTCTCGTTATTTCACTCGTATTAAAATATTTTTAAGTCGTTGAACCTCCACGTTTTGTTATAATTTCGCCATGCTTTTAAGAAAATCTTGCTTACTCGCGTCCATGGTTTTAGCCCTCTCCACGAGTGCTTTTGCTCAATCTGATTCCGACGATGAATGGGTTTCCGCCGATTCCGCCCCAGCAGCCGCACCTAGCGGCGAGGCCTACGACGGCACAAACGATAGCGAATTCGCCAACGACGAAGAATACGCAAGCGCATACGCGAGATACAAGACGCAAACAACATCGCGTTCCGAAATCAGCAAACAGCGCAGTGAAGGATTTTCGCAATCCGTGTTCCTTGGAGCCCGCATACAGGGCGGTTTCAATACGTTCCTCGGCTCAAATTCCGATGGCTGGGGTGCAGGTTGGAACGCAGGCGCAGGCTTGATTATCAAGATTTCCATGTTCACCAAGAACTTTAGCCTCGTACCGGAGCTCACGTTCAATTACCGCCAGTACAATTACGAAAAGAACATGGAAGTTTACACGAACAAGGCCAAGCTCAATATTATGTTATTCGAGCTTCCGATTATGTTCCGCTACACGTTCGAACAATACGACTTTTTCGCAGCCGCCGGTTTGCACCTTGGGCTTAAGCTGATGGGCGATACGGAATTCAGCTCCGAAGCTAATGGCGGCGTGGTGACCGGAAACGTAGACAAGAGCACCAACACATTCGTGTCAACGAACATGGAAGTAGGTCTTGCCCTCGAAGGCGGCTACATGCTCACAAGAAACGTTCACCTGAATCTCCGCGTTGTACAGAGCTTTACGAACTTGCTGAACCAAGGTTTGACAGTAGAACAGTCGTTCACAAATTCGACACTCCTCACATTCTACACGAACGTCGGCATTTCGTTCTTGTTCTAGGGAAATAGGACGTTAGGTATTAGGTTTTAGAAAACCACCGCAATAGATTTAAAAAGGAAGCGCCAGACGCTTCCTTTTTTTACAACATATAGCATCTTCATTTATTCAGAAACGGGTCACTAAACAGTCAGAATTTCAAAAACATCAAAATTTACGTGACTAAATTTCATTTTTAAGACTTTTTCACGTAAAATTTCAACGTTGTACGTAAGCAAACAGTCCTTTTCCGCATTTTTTTGTCGTTTTTTCATTCAAACAACGGCAAAAAGTCATTTTTATCGCCCCAAATCGCACAAATCAAGCACAAAACACCATTATCACAACAAAATTTTCATCTTTTATATGTAATTTTACGTGATGAAAACGCATTTTTCAACATTTTTCACGTAAAAAAAGGCGTTTTTTCAAAATCAGCATTCAAAAAACAGCATAAAAGAGCCCCCTTTCGGGGGCTAAAGAGTGATTCAATTACTTCACTCGAATTCTTGGAATTTCCTTCTGGATCAAGAGTTTTTCAATCGGAGCGAAATCCTCATGCGGTTTAATCGCTTCCTTGTAAAGCACATTGGCAAGCGTCGGGTTATGCGCGAGGAATGCAATCAGGATCGCATTGCGCAAGAAGAACTCGTCCATCGCCCCAATCTCATACTTTTCGTAGAAGCTAGCGACATAGAATGCGGCCAACTTGTAATCCTTAGCACGCGCTGCTTCCATGATATTAAACTCATCCACGAACGATTCCGGGAACACGCCCTTGTTCACGAGATTGCGCATTTTCACGTAAACTTTATTCGTATCGCGCGCTTCCATCGGGACGCCACGCATCCATTCCACATATTCTTCGCGGAACTTTTTCCACTCCGGCGAAGATTCATCGACCTTGAATTTCGGACGCACAAGGCTATCCACCGCTGTCGCAGAATCAGCGATGGTCGCAGAAGCCTCACCAGAAGTCGCCGCAACAGAATCAGCAACCGTAGTAGAATCGCCGTCATTCACAGTCAGCATCGCCGAAATGCCGTCGAACACTTTCATGCGCTTTTTCACATCCTTGATATATGCGAGCAACGCGCGTTCACGATACTTATCCGTGCCCGCCTTGAGCATCGACTGTACTTTCATCGGCCTGCGAAGCGCATAATCCGCCGAGTCCAAATATTCCGGCCAGCAAATTTCGCAGCTGTCAAACACCTGCACAATGCGTGCGTTCGAATGCACGAAGCGCGCCTCTTCCGCCTTGTTATCCACCATCGGAATGAACGTGCTGTTCGGTTCCACGCCATCCAAAAGCGAAGTAATCATCTTCGACGTAAAGAGGAAATTCTGTTCGCCAAAGAAATCCGGTTCGCGGTGGATACGCTTGAATTCCTTAATGAGCGTTGAGTCTGTGCTGAAGCGACCGATTGCACGTTGCATCACAGGTTCGTCGCTTGCCACAATGATAATGTCCGGTTCCTCAGGAGCCTTGTACAAGCTCACATACGGGAACGTGATATCAAGCGCCTTCAAGATGTTGAGGAACAGCAAATCGTTAAATTCGTAAGTCTGGATCCACTGTACCCAAAGTCCACCCGGCTTCATGTAGCGGCGCATCTTGGCATAGAATTCATGGCTGAACAAGCTGGCGACACCGCTCACCCACGGGTTACTCGGCACGCTAATCATCAAATCGTACTTGCGACGATTCGTGAGGAAGAACGTCTGCGCATCATCAATGAAAATATGGATGCGCGGGTCATCATAACCGCGAGCATTCCACGGATAGAAACCCTTCGCAAGGTTCATCATTTCTTCTTCGATTTCCACGCAGTCAAAGTCGCGCACCAGCGGATCCGCGAGCAAGTAATGTGCGCCCATGCCGCTTCCAAATCCGACCATGGCGGCATCGTAAGGCTTGTCCTTCATGGCCATCGGCATAAATGCGGTTGCCGCCTGCGTAAGTTCGTCGCCTTCAATCGGGCGCTCACGATTCTTGCTCATGCTCGCATCGGCCTTGCCATTCGTCTTCACGTAATAATGCACATCGGATTCGTGGAAGCTAATCGTCGCCGTCTTACCGTCACGTACCACAATCTTTTCGTCCGGATGCAAATTCTTGTAAGCGCGGAAAGCGCCCGACGTAATCATATGCGGATCAAAATTCACAAAGAACGAAGGCAAAATCATAATCGCCGTCATCACGTAAAAGAGCACGCTATAGCGGAACTTTTTGCGATAAATGACGAGCAAGATAAAGCCAATCATAAAGTCGAGCACAGCTGCGAGCACAAGCGACCCCTTGAGCTGCAAAAGCGGCAACAGCAAAAGTCCACCGCCAGCCGAACCGAGAATCGAGCCCACCGTATTCCAGCCGTAGACCTTGCCAATTGGGGCTTCACTCTTGAACGCACGCGTCAAAATCAGCGTAATCAGCGGAAGCGTCATACCCGCAAAGAAGCTCGTCGGCACCATCCACAAAATCGAAAGCGCGTACTTGAAAATGCTCCAGCAAACATAGCCGTCATTCGTCGTATTAAAAATCTGGTTTGCGACATTCATGCCCTCCCAGAACGGCTTGTAGAAATACAACGTGCAAAGCGCAAAAAATCCCATGAAAATTTGCGCCAGCGAAAGCACAACGAGTGAGTCCTTCTTCAACAGCTTTCCGCTCACGGCACTGCCAATCGCAAGGCCCAAGATAAACGCCGAAAGCATTTGGTCGAAGCTGTGGCTCGAAGAGCCCATCAGCAGCGAAAGCAGGCGAATCCAAACGATTTCATAGACAAACGAAGTGAGTCCCGTAATTCCAGCAATCCAGAACCACATATTCTTCGGAGGCATCGGGAGTTTGTGTTCAGCCGCATAATCCTCGTTGAGCGGTTCCGCGCGATTTGCATTTTCGCGAGATTCCGCGACCTGCCCGCCAGCCTCTTCTTCAATTTCTTCTTCGTACGTTGCAGGCGCTGTATAGCCAATATAGCAGAACACCGCCGCCAGCAAGAAGTTTATCGAAGCCGCCACACAAAGCGTCGCATGGTTACCGAGCACAGGAATGAGCGTATAGCTTGTGAACAAAATACCAATAGCACTACCGAGACTGTTCGTAAAGTAAAGCATCGGGAGCGAAACTTCGGCACCACTCTTGCGCATAAGACCCGCCGCAATAAACGGGAACGTCATGCCCACCGCAATCGCAATCGGGAGCGTTGAACCTGTGGCCAAAATAATCTTAACAATTTCCGCCCCGCGCGAACTCAGGCCCGCCACAAAGTTCGAATCGTAAAAATAATCCGTGAGCCAAATGTAGAGCGGATGGTAAATGATACCGCCAATACCGATGCCCAATTCTACCGCCGCGTACCCAAGCAACGGCCTCTTCACGCGCTCCACCAACTTGCCCGCGACAAAGCTACCGATCGCAAGCCCGCCCATGTAAATGCAGAGCGTGAGCACCTGGCCGTAACTCGAATGCCCGAGGAAAAGTTTAAGATACCTGGCCCACGAACCTTCATAAATGAGTCCCGCAAAACCAGAAAGAGCAAATAGGGCGTAAATTACAATATTCATGGAGCAAATCTATACTAATTAAGTAGTTATAACTTCGCTTGCACCTCATTTCCCTGTAATTTTTTGGAGATGTACAACTCAAAAGCCGTATTGCGCGATGAATACGGGAAAAAGCGGAATACGGATCCTTCGAATCAATCTATTATTTAATAAAAAAAGGAAAATCAAACCCTAACCAAAATGCAACCCCATCTCCTCTCCAAAATTGGAACAAAAAAATGAGTGACATTCCTCCAGAAATCCAAAATGTATTAACAGATTGTGCAAAGACGATTCTTCCTCAGGTTTATACGGATTTAGCACAACCTGGTGTAAAAGCTGTTGGTCAAGCTCTTGGAACGGTTTTAGAATTATCTTCTACGATACTCCTTCCTTTAAAGCTGGTTAATGAAAAAGCCAAACTTCTTTTTGCCAAAAGAATGAACAAGTATAAGGAAAAATTAGAGTCTATACCAGAAGAAAAAAGAGCTAAAGTTGCTCCTGAATTAGGGACTCCAATTTTAGATAAATTGACTTATACTACGAATGATGAAATTGCAAGATTGTTTACCAATTTACTCACAAATGCTTCAAATGAAGATAGGGCTAATTTAGCGCATCCTTCTTTCGTCTCAATGATTGAGCGATTGTCTCCGGATGAGGCGCGTATATTGAATGCCATGCAAAAATCGGATGACATTCTGTATTGTGATTTTGATGGAAATCTTGGTAATGCTTTCGTTCCAATACTTAAGCATGTAACGGCCATCCAGAAATACGTTACATTGCAATACCCCCAAAATGAGTTGGCTTATTTATCAAATTTGGAAAGTATGGGAATTTTGAAGGATTCTTTTCCAAAAGAAAAAGTCAATGAACCTCTTTATGCTGAAATTATGGAGCTTCATAGAATCAATCAGATTGGAAAACAATGTGTTCCATCAAAATATAGAGACGCAATGCTAACTAGAAGTTTTTACAGCGTAACACCGTTTGGAAGAATGTTCATTGAGGCTTGTACTAGGATTTAGTGAAATTAAAACATTGTATTTGTAGTAATAGTGGATAAATGAGAGAAATTTTAAATAGAAAAGCTTTGGTACATGAATTAGCAATAAAAGCCGCAAATGGAAATTTAGGTTTGTTTGTCGGTACGGGCTTTTCTATAGCTATGAATGCGAAAACTTGTAATTTTAGGGATTTAGTAAGTTATATATACAATACTCCAATGCCTAATGACGAGGAACCGCCGAATTTTGATAAAGATCGTAAAGAAAAGCCGGATCTATTCTTAGGAAAATCATTTCCGCAAATTGTAGAAGATATTGAAAAAGAAAAAGGTCGAGATGTTGTTTGCTCTGTTGTTGTGCAAAGATGTTCAATCAATATAAGTGACGAACTTTTATTCAAGAATCAAAAAAAATAAACCAACAGAAGAGGAAAATGTAGAATTCGTAAGGCGTTCACTTTCGTTAATTGCTCCTCAATGGGCTATTACTACAAATTATGATTTGGTTCTAGAGCAACTCTTAGAGAATTCAGAAACATTTGGTCCTAAAGATTTTGTCTCGATTCATTTTGGTGTTACTCCGATATTTCACATACATGGACATGTAAAAGACCCTGAAAATATTGTCATCTCGGAAAAAGATTATTCAAATTTTTTAAGCTCAAATTTATATAGACAACAAAAATTGTCATCTTTGTTAGCTGAATCAACGGTTCTTTTTATGGGGTATAGTTTGGGTGATATAAATGTTCGGTCTGCGTTGGAACGAGCTAAACAATTTTTCCCAGAAAAGAGAGAACAGGAAGACAGAAATCTTCATGTGTTGCTTTCTTATAAAAAAGATTCTTTAGATGAAGAAGCTGATAGTGTTGTTTACGATAAGAATATAGGATTATATGTCTTGGAAGTGAATAGTTTGAAAAAGTTTATTAGAAATGTAGGAGACGAAGTTAAACAATTAAAAGCATGTGAATCGGATAAAATTGAAAATATTCAGTTAAGAAAAAATGAAATAAAATGTTCGGAAGAATATCGTAAATCGCTGATTTGTCAACTAAATAATTATTCGAAAAAATTATTAAAAGAAATATGTAACGTACTTTTGTGTGTTATTGATGGCTTATGGAACGAGTATTCTAAATTTTATGAGAGAAAAATATCTCAAGGACTGAAAGAATTATACGAAAAAAACATTATTGATATCGTGGTTGATTTGATTTATAGCGAAAATGTTCTATTATTAAATCCGGCGTTAATCTATAAAATAATAGGTATTCTTAACCGACTCGCTCAAGACAATTGTAAATTTTTGAATTTAATTGAAAAACAAAAAATACCGAGATGCGTTTATAAAGAGATTACGAATATTATAGAATCAAACAATTATTTAGATTTAAGAAAAGTATTTGAACAACAACATTAACAAGATGAGAGAAAAATGGAAATAGATTTCTATAACATACGCAATACAAAAAAGGGAAAGGCTGATTCTTTTGAGAGTCTTGTCTGTTCGTTGTTCCATAAAAAGTTTGCGAATATTGGTGAATACCAACGCCCTCGTGGTGATGGTGGTGATGGCGGTGTAGAAGCTGTTTTTATATGCCCTGACAATAGTGAAATTGGTGTTCAAGCAAAATTTTGGGAGAATAATGAATTCGGTTCATCTCAACAGTCTCAATTGGATAATTCTTTAAAGACTGCTTTAGCGAATCATCCGAATTTGAAAACTTATTATGTTGCAATCCCTTTTGATTTGACAGGCAATGCTGCTGCAGGAAAGCGAGGAAAGAGTCAAATACAAAGATTTAGTGAATGGAAAACAAAAAATGAAACTCAATATTCCATAAAGATTGAATTGTGGTCTAAAAGTGTATTGATAGACATTTTGCTTGAGCTTGATACCTCTAATGGCTTACGGAGATATTGGTTTGACGAAAATATTTTAACTGAAAAACAGCTTTATAATCATATTCAAGAAGCAAAGTCGCAAGCGGGAGAAAAATACACCCCAGATTTGAATGTTGGTGTTCCATTGATGAATACCTTGGATTCGTTTACAAATGTTGAGGTTCTAAACGAACAGTGTAAGAGTAAAATTCGAACTATTCAGAAAGTTTTTTTAAAAGATCCGTATTTTCAAGAAGCTTTAGGTGAATCCTATAGCCATGTCCGCCAATCTATTTGCCTTCTTATCGACTTGCTAAAAAATTTAATAAATCGAAAGAATGTTGAAGAAAGCTGCAAAAATTTAGTGAAGTCCTGTCAAGAATTGTTTCCTGTTTTTGAAAAAGGTGAACAAGAACAACTTCAAATTTTAGAGAATAAATTTGGCGACAAATTTGTAGATGACGAGAGGTTTCGCCAATTTCAAGCACAGTATATGTGTGATTTTCCCGCAGCAAAGTTGGATAAAATTAGAGAATTTAAGGCGTTTTTAAGTAATCTTTTATATTGGATGGATGGAGACGACTTCAAGGTTTCGTATTCTAATTTCTTGGCTATTAAGGGGCCTGCGGGTATAGGAAAAACTTTCTGTATTATTGATTATGTTGAGCAAAATAAGGATTGCGCTCATTATGTATTCTATGGAAATGATTTTAATCACGAACCATGGCGTGTTATTTTAGACAAATTGGGATTATCCGCATCTATTTCTAGGGATGAACTTTTTGGTTCTTTAGATGCATGCGCAGAAAGCCTTGATAAGACATCTGTTATATTTATCGATGCTCTGAATGAATCTAGCGAACGTAAAAATTGGAAAAATTGGCTTACTCCATTGAGAGACCAAATTTCTAACTATCCACATTTAAAGCTATGCGTGACATGCCGAGATACTTATTGGAGCGATGTTTTTAGGGAAGAAGATAAGTATATCGTTGTTGAACATAATGGTTTTTGGGGACGAGAGCAAAAGGCAATAAGAGCATTCTTTAAACATTATAAACTGAATGAGCCTTTATATCCATTATTTAATCAGGAATTTGGGAATCCATTATTTTTGCGTCTATTTTGCGAAAGTTTTAAAAATGAATCTTTTGCAGATTTCCCAAAGGGAAAAATTGGTTTAAAGGGTGTTTATCAGCGTTATGTGGAAAAAAAGACAAAGCTAATAGCAGATGCATGTGATCTTGATCCAGAAGATGATTGCGTTAGAATGTATTTGGAAGCCCTTGCTGAAGAAATGACGATTAGTCAAACGAGATTTGTTGAACGAGGACGTGCTAAGGAAATTGCAAGGCAATTTCATAATACCGAAGCGTTTACGCATTCTCTTTTTTCAAAAATGGAAAAAGAAGGACTATTGTCTTTCTATAACTACGATTCAAAAAAAATCGTTCGTTTTTCCTATGACCGAATGGCAGATTATTTTGTTGCTCAGAAACTGCTTAGTGATGATAAACAATTATGTTCTGCGCTAAATAATAATGAATGGCTTGAACGAAATGCGGGAACATTAGAAATGTTGGCCATTTTGCTCCCTGAGGAAAAGAATAAAGAATTATGCGATTATTTTTCTAAAACCGAAACGGATTTGTGGATAAGCCCTTTTGTAAGAAGTTTATCGTGGCGTTCAAATGAATCTTTGTCAAAACGAACGATGGAAGTTATAGTAGATCTCGTAAAAGATAGAAGATATTGTGAAGATGCTTGGCTATCTTGTTTGAATGTGGCGACGGTTCCTGATAATCCGTTAAACATTAACTTTTTTGAGGAAACATTTTTGTTTTCGCGAGAGGTGTGCAATAGAGATCCTATTTTCTCTTTCTTATTTAGAATTGGATACGAAGAAAAAAGGTCTGTATTTAAATTAATTGATCTTGCTCTGAATCAAGAAAATTTGCGTCAGTATAGCGATGATTCGTTGTTTTTGTGGGCGAAAACGCTATGTTGGTTTTTGGCGCATCCAGATAGAAGAATTCGTGATAAGAGTAGTAAGGCTTTGGTTCGTGTTTTATTAGCGGATTTACGTCTATCGGCAGAAATGCTGGATCATTTCGAAGATATTGATGATGAATATATTACGGAAAGAATTATTGAAGCCGTTTATGCATCTGTTTTGCTGTCTCATAATGTAAATTACGCTGTTGATTGCGCGAAAAAAATTAATTCTATGAATTTCATGGAGAAATACGAAAATGTAATTATTCATGATGCTTGCAGATTGATAATTGAATTTGCTTATACGTTAGATTCAAATTTTATTTCAAAGGAAGAATTTGAAGTTCTTGTATCAAAGTGGCCAAATAAACATTTTGAAAAAGTTGAGGAAGATATTTATCAATCACTAATTTTAAAGGATGAGTTTTCTTCCAGAAAAATCAATTTTGTCGGGCGTTGGTATACAGATTTTCAACGATATGTTTTAGTAAATAAAATTGATGACTTTGATATTGAATCCAAAAATATTTCATATGATGATATTTATAAATGGTTTGTTGTAGAATTGAGTAAGCTCGGGTATCCTGGAGATGAGTCTTTGTGCTGGAAGTACGACACTCGAACGTTAGGCGACTATGGTTTTTCTCGTATGCGAGCTGTATATGCAGAAAGATTGAGCAAAAAATATTATTGGATTTTATTACATCGCTTGGTCGGCTTATTGCAAAATACAGTTCAGCGCAAAAAGAAATCTTGGGATAATTCACCGGATCCAAAAGAACCAAGACTTTATAGTTTGGATTTACGACAAATAGATTTGACAGATATTCGTTATAATTGTGAGCGTAAATATCCATCTCCTATTTGGAGTATTCCCACTTTTAAATCAAAAGAGGCTAATGAAGAATGGCTGAATGGCAAAAGCGATTTTTTTGATGCGGACTCTGTAATTGGTGAGTTAAAAGATGAAGATGGCAATTTTTGGATTCCGTTACATCTCTATAAAGATGAAAAACTCCGCAGTCATGATAGTGACTATAATTATAAAGATTCCTGCATATTGGTTGTCGCTTATTTATCGACAAAGAAGTACATTGAATCTTTGTCTAATGATGATTTAGACTATTTTGTATCGGGTGCTCCTATGCAAGGAGATTCTAACGAGTACCAACTTTATTTAGGAGAATATCCCGTTGCAAGATCGTATCATGAAAAAGTAGAGTGTGGCGAAATTGATGAGAGCAGTTCTCGTTTTGAGGAATTAAGCAAAACATCATTTGAATTTTTACGGGGTACTGAGTGGGAATATGACTGTAGTTATTCTGATTTAGATGAAAAAGAAAGCGAAAAACTTGCAGGAGCAATAAAATTTCCCTCAAAGAAGCTGATAGAATCGCTCGATTTATGTTGGGATGGTTATTATGGGTGGTCTAATTCGGATGACCGTCTGATTTGTTTCCAGAATAAAGAAGGGTTATTTATTGAAAAAGATGCCTTAATTAGCCTTTTAGGGGATAATGATGCTTTGCTGATGAATGTGTATCGTGAAAAGATATATTCGGAAAATGGCAAAAGTGGTTTAAAGGCTATTAGATGTGCTTATAAGTGGAGTAATAATGGGATTGAATGTATAAGAGAACGAGAAGAATGAAATTTTTTGCACGCCAATTATGTTAAAATTAATTCAATAAATTTTTAGGAGACTTTATGCTAAATATATGGATTGGAACAAATAAAGTAATGCGTAATATTAGTATTGGCAATCCTTTAGAGCTAGACACATCTAGTGATTTTGACTGTAGTTTGTCTGAGTCTACGGATTGTTCTATTGATGTTTTGCTTGGAGAAAATGGTTCGGGAAAATCTTTTATCGGGAAGACGATTGCTTACTTAGCCTATATTTATCATTGTTCCATAAGATATGATAGTGAAGTCATTCGTAATATGGACAAGGATGTTGTGATTCGTTCGTTGTTGGATGCAGGAATTGGCAGTATTGATCAAAATCAACGAGAAGGATGTGTTTCTGTAAAAACATCTTATAATGGAAAAAGAAGGACTAATTTTTTTGATGAGTTGTTCTATAATATTCGTATTGGCGAAAAAGCTTGCGAATGTTTTCGTTCTCATCCTGTTATATTTTATTCTAATAGTCAGTTTCCTTCGAATGAATTTTTTTATGGAGAATTTGCGTCATCATTTTCTGCTACGAATGTTGATATTATTTTTTGGAATTTAAAAAATAATGGTAACAATAGGTCTAAATTAAAATTGTCTTTGTGGCAAAATAAAACTGCTTCACTTCTAGGAAAAGGAAGCTTTGAACCTGACTATGTTCAAAGTATTTTTAGTGATAAAGAGACTTTGGAGTCGGATTTAGAATCTATTAAATATGTTCATCGGAATATTTTTTTATTCAACCCTTCTGTTCAAATTAATTGGGAAGATATTCAACATTCTATTATTTATCAAAAACTTTGTGAACAATTTTATTCTTCAAATCCAAATCCAGTTGAATCTATTAAATTGACAGAGCTGGAACTGAAGGATTATTATATTCTTTTACTAATCAAAAGAAAGGTTAATAATGTTGATTTTGAGTTATTAAAAGAGTCTGTTCGTGAAAAATATCTTTCGTCCAAAGAACGTTATGAATTGGTATTGGATTGCCTTTTAAATATAAATAGCAATCCTTGTATCTTTATTATTGATGAACCAGAAAATTCAGCGCACTTAAAAATACAAAAAAAGATTGCGCAAGATTTGCCCTCTAATTTATCAGTATTGGCAATGACCCATTCTCCTGAATTTGTAATCGGTTTAAAGTCTCAATCCCGTAATGTGAATGTATGGTCTATTTACAAAGAAAACGGAACGAAAGCTGTTGAGAATGTCAGCAAAGACTTGATAACGGAATCGTTGGATGTTACCGCGGCTGATTTCTTTGGATTTGCACCTAATTTGGAAAAGTGGAATGAGAAAAATCCAAGAGAACGTCTTATGGATGTCGATTTAAATGCCTTAATGCCTATTGGCTCGTTTTATGATGCAATTAAAAGTTTGGATGAGGTGGGATAATGCGATATATTGAAAGGCCACTTTATAGAGGAACTTATCCGCTAGCCAATTTAGTTAGATATAAAAAAGTTCCATATAATGGTAAACGTGTAAAACTACATCTCGCTGAGTGCTATGGCTTTCGCTGCTGTTATTGCGAAACACCTATTCTTTCAACAACAACATTTCAAGTAGATCATTTTTACCCACAACAGCCAAGTTCTATACCAACTGGTTTAACGCAAAGCCAATACAATGGTATTGTCAACCATGTCTATAACTATCAACTATCTTGTCCGCGATGCAATGTGGTTAAATCGAATAAATTAAACAATATTTCACCGAATTATTATTATGATTTTGCGCATTCGCAATGGAAACTTTCAAGAAAAGAATTTTATAGAGAAAATTTAGAATATCGAGGGCCATATATTTGCCCTGTAAATAATAGTAGTTTGGCATTAAGATTTATTAATAATTTGGATCTGAATGGAAAAATAAAATCTGACTTAAATGGTTTTCGTTTGGCACTAATTGATCAAAGATCCGCTTATTTAATTGAAACACAACTTCTTTTGCAAAGCTGTTATCTTTTAATAAATGCAAGAGAGTATAATGGTGCCGTAATATTACTTTTATATATTGGAGCACGTTTTCGTAAAGACGCTCCGTATTCAACGATGATTATTGATAATTTTGGGCCTTTATTGTATGCAATGTTAAGAATATTAAAATCAAGGGTTTCAATAAAGTCAACCATCCAATCAATTCTTCGTTAAAAAAGCTTTTATTATTGACTGAGGCTCCATGACTCCCCAACAATTCTCCAAAATTTTCTGGAAGCAGTACCTTCTGCTTGAAAAGGACTTCCTCGAGACGGATGAGTTCGTGACGATTGACAAGAGCAACTTCAAGACGTTCTCCAGTCGCTACACTTATCTGTTCTTGAACATCTGCAGTGAAATTGATTCCATCGCAGAAGAATATTGCAAAGTTGTGAAGGCACCTTCGAAGGTCAAGAACATCTTGCAGAAAATGACTGTCATTGTGAATGTTGACCCGAAGATTAAAGATCAGAGGGTTTCTACGAAATATCCATACGAGATTATCAATTTTGTCCCGTTTGCCGGTTTTGACAGTGAGTCGGCTGCTGGCTGGTGGCAAGATTATAACCTGGTCAAGCATTTCCGTGCGGATGTTCCAGAAAAGGGAATCCCGAACTATCAGCGAGCGCACTTGAAAAATGTGATGAACGCCCTCGCCGCCCTCTACATTCTCTGCCAGAATCTCTACAAACTCCTCGGCGATTCCGACCTGCAACTCGAACCGTCAAGGCTGTTTGAATAGCAGAAAAAAGTCTTGACAAATCTGCTCTAGGAATATATATTTAGTGCACAAGTGAGTAGAAAAACGGCGGAGATATGTCGAACGAACTAGCCAAGCAGATATCGTATATTCTTTACAGTAGCCCTGAAGAAGATGTCAAGGTCATGGCCTTAGTCAAAGACGAGACCATCTGGCTGACGCAGAAGGCTATGGCCGAGTTGTTTGACTGTTCGCAAGATAATATCGGCCTGCATTTAAAAAATGTGTATGGAAGCGGCGAATTGGAAAAGAATCGAACTGCCGAGGAAATCTCGGTAGTTCAAAAAGAAGGGTCCCGTTCCGTAAAGCGCAATGTCTCTTTTTACAATCTCGATGCAATTATTTCCGTCGGTTACCGTGTAAATTCTGCGAAGGCCACAAAGTTCCGCATTTGGGCTACGGGAATCCTGAAGGAATACATCAAGAAGGGTTTTGTGCTCGACGAC
>JAEEGJ010015385.1_pt1 | contig 17875 bp, 16 predicted proteins | sample 8958761 | NCBI WGS metagenome assembly JAEEGJ01 (sample SAMN16246546, study PRJNA631951) | gut metagenome | biome: gut microbiome; feature: rumen; material: RS-attached | host: Bos | place: Iran: Karaj | collected 2018-10
TATGCGATTTTTGATTTCTAAGTTCACGGATTTGAGGCGAAATACTCCCGATTCTAATGATTATGAGCTTTATTTTTGAACTCAAATCCGATATCGCGGAAATCTTTTTTCGGAGTTTCTTGTCATAGGGCAAATCCGGGGGTGTTTCCTGTTCTCAAATAAGGATAGCGCGTTTCTGTTCGCCAGGAAGTGGGGCGCTGATGATGCGGCGCTGTTCGAGCTTGTCGATGATGTCGGCGGCCATGTTGTATCCGATGCCGAGTCTGCGTTGAAGATAGGACGTGCTGATCTGCCGTTCGTTAATAATAATCTCTAGTGCTCGAACCATGATTGGAGGATCACTTGGTAACAGATACTTTTTTGCAGCGGCCATGATGACATCGGCGTTTGCCATGCCTTCACTCTCGTCGTAGTCGTCCAGCTCATCGTCCTTTTCATCATCGTCACCACATGCGAAAACGCCATCATCGAACGTCTGCATACGTTGTGCTGCGACTTCGTCGATGACCTTTTCGATTTCCTGGTCAGAGACATATGCCCCTTGAATGCGTTCGGGGTTGACCTCATTGGGAGGAAGGAAGAGCATATCACCGTTGCCCAGCAGTTTTTCTGCACCAACCTTGTCCATGACAACACGGCTTGACATGACATCACTGACACGGAACATCAAACGGCCCCGAAACGGCCGCAAAACCCGTAAAGAATAGGAGGTCAGACCTATGAAAGTCAGAATCCACGAAATTGACATCGACGGTACCCCTGTCGCCTACACCGGCGAATACTATGTCGGCGCCAACGCGACCGAGATTGTCGAAGCCATGAAAAAGAACCCGTTCCAAATCGACCTCACGGTCGAAGAATACATGCGGAAGATTCTCGACAAAATCGGCAAGGCGGACTACGTTCTCACCGAGGAGGACGCGCCCCTGGAGTTCCTGAATCTGCTCGCCAAACTCAACTACGCTTCCTTCGAGGAGCAGGAGGTCAAAGTCAAATGAACGCCATCTTCATCGACGCCAAAAACAAGACCGTCAGCCAGATCGAGGTCGAAAACGATCTCCAGGCGATGTACGACAAAATCGGATGCCTGCTCGTCCAGACTGTTCCCTTCGCCGGGGAAAACATCGTCTGCGATGAGGAAGGTCGCTGCAAGCGGTGGACTGCCGGATTCGAGCTCGGCGACTGGCGCATCGTCGGCAACGCCATTATCGTTGGCGACACCGAGGACGGGGACTTCGCAGACACGAAACTGTCCGCGGACGAAATCGCAAAGCAAATCCGGTTCTTCGGCGAGGATGAACCGCTTCCGCCTCCAGAATTCCGCGTCATCAGCCTGTGAAAACTTTATCGAAGAAAGTTCAACTTATTCTCCGAAAAGGACTTGCGTTATTCCGAAGCCATGCTTTAAGTAATAACAGCCACAACCAGAAGGAGAAAGAAACCATGAACACCCCGATCCTCTACTTCGCCTACGGGTCGAACCTCAACCCGAAACGCATCCACCACAGATGTCCGACGGCTGCATCATTCAGAGCGGCCAAGCTCAGGAACTATCGTCTTGCCGAACGCCTTTACGCCGACATCGACTATGAAGAAGGCGCTGTGGTCCATGGCGTCCTCTACTGCATCAGCGAACGTGAACTGAGCATCCTCGACACCTACGAGGGATGCCCACACATCTACCGCAGAATCTGGATCGAGGCCGACTGCAACGGCGAGACCTTCGTGGCCGCGACCTACGAGATGACGCCCGAAACGAAAGTCCTTCGCGAAGGTCAGCCGTTCCCCGAAGATTACAGAAAGATCTGCTCTGTGGGTGCTGCCTTCCACCGCATCCCAAATGCATTTCGCAACAACAAAAACTTCTTCCATCAACTCAACCTCAAAAGGAGCACAAAAAATGAAAACAGTTAAACTCGTCGTCTACGGAACACTCATGACCGGAGAAGGCAACCACAGCCTCTGCGCGAATGCGGTCAACATCACGCCCTGCACAATCGTGGGGACGCTCTACGACACTGGCTGGGGCTTCCCCGCCTTCGAGCAGACCGGCGACACGGTCGTCCACGCTGAACTCATCGAAATCCCGTTCGAGGACTGGTCGCATGTCGACTGTCTCGAAGGCTACCCCCGACTCTACGACCGCAAGCTCGTTCCGGCCACGCTTGCAGACGGCAGCGTCGAGGAGGGCTGGGTGTACGTCATGAACGAGATTCCATCGCGCGCGACCGTCATCAAGTCCGGCGACTGGAAGAAACGCAAAGAGAATTGAGGAGACACTATGGACGAATTCTTCACGAAAACGAAATGCGACCGTTGCGGCAGGTCGCTCTCTGGCGGACGCATTATGTCCCGCTTCAACACCGACTGCCTCTGTGTTCAGTGTGAACGGGAAGAACGCCAACATCCCGACTACGGGAAAGCGGCCGAAGCCGAGCTTGCCGCTGTTCGGCGTGGTGACACGAACTTCCCCGGCATCGGCTGGCCGGGGAAGGATGGGAGAATCAAATGATGCGCGCAATCAAGATAGACCCGTCGAACAGAACCATCGAGGAAATCGAGCTCACCGTCGACCCGAACCGGAGCTTGTCCGAGCTCCGGTCGATCATCGGGGCAGAGAAGCTTGAACTCATCCCGCTCGACAAAGGCATCAACCTGCTCGCCGGCCTTCACGATGAACAGAAGCCGAGCTTCGGCTTCTGCGAACTCGACGAGCCCGTGATCCACGGTGTGGCCGTCATCCTCGGCGGCAGTCCGCATCGCCTCAGGTCACTTCGCGAGAACAAGGCAAGCTTCGACATGATCGTTGACTGGCGGTGAACCTCGCTCAGTCCTGTCTTTCCCCGAGGCTCGCACCGGTCAGTTATTCCGTGTTCAGGTCGTTCTGCCTCTCAGAAAGAAAAAAAAGGAGAAAAAAAAAGAATGTCGCTTGAATTCACGAAATGGACGTGTATATTAAACGTATAGTTCGGTGCTGCTGTGCAGCTCGATATGGGTAATCCCAGCCGAACTCCTTTTTTTTATCGTGCCGCATCCCCCGTTGATGGAAAGACTTTCAATCCGTCTTTCTTATTTGGTTCAGTGTTGTCTGAGTTGTAAAAAAAAGGCTCTATTCGTTTGAAAAACTCATAGTTTGGGTTGTCGTCCTTAAATCTGCGATAAACGTTGTAACAACACAAATCTGCAAGCTGAACGCCGACACACGTTGCACTGCTGACGAACATGGGCATTTCAATGATATGCCTTAGTGAAAGCCCCGAAGATGCCCCATTTTGATAAAGATTTACATGAGCACGGGTTGTTTGCAGATTCTTTTGCTTATCCGTGTCGTCTGTTATCAGAATTGCTTTATGCTTTGGATGCCTTTCTTTCATGAAAGATTCTACTCTTTCGCAAAGCAGTTCCCACGCTTTGTTGTGAAGTTCCTGCTGGTTTGCCAGACGTGAACCGGGAATAATCTGCTTCTTATCCATGACAACAGAAATCAATACAACGTTGCACTTCTCAAGCTGGGAATAGAATTCGTTGACAAGCCCCATTCTTTCCTCGTCGGTCTGATACAGGGAGAATGGATGGCATCGACGTGCCTTTTCATTGCGTAAAAGTGTCGATTTAACCTCTACATCCACGGCAAAATCCAAAGAAAGGCCATGCTCTGATTCGATGCGAGAAATAATATTGCGTTTGGGACGGGCGATATCGAGGTAAAAACGTTTCCAATGCCCCTCGAACATTCCAACTGCCGTAAGGACATAAAAGCGTTCCTGCTCAACGTGACCGATGTCCCGATTTCCGGATTCGTCTATGTAGAAAAGGTACATGTTTTGCCTGAGGAAAATGCGATTCTATGTTGTAAAAAAGAATTATGCATAAAATACACCCGTCCTGCCTGATTTGCAAGTCAGATCCAGAACAAATCGACGAAATCTTCCTTGAACGCGGAGAAAAGTAAAGTAAGACCATACAACCATAGTTCAGGATGAACCATTTTCTCTAAAAAAGGAGAAATACACTTGATTTTCGCTCTGCATTAGTGTATATTGACTGTTAGAACCGGGGTTCTACCCTATGGACTTCGGCTCCGAGTTCTTTACATCGGTTATTTCAGCAAAAGATGATGAAAACCGGCCAAGTTTCCAAAAGCGCTTTTGCCCTAAGAAATAGAAATATACCAGCAAAGGACCATAGTATCTATGCGTCTTGTCTTGCTGGACGTTTCTCTGACGTTCTTAGGGCAGGTTCTTGGCCGGACCTTCATCATCACGTATGGGGAATCGTCCGGCTTTTTTTTGTGCTCTGACATCCCTGTACGTAGAAGTTTATCAGATAAGGAGAGCATTATGCACGGTTCAGAGACAAAATTGACGCAACTTATGGAAGGTGCAGATAAAAGGTTCATCGTACCTGTATATCAGAGAAAGTATGAATGGACTTCGGAAAACTGTCGGCAACTGTACTCGGATTTAAAGAAGGTCATTGCGGAAGATAGGCCGAGCCATTTTTTCGGCAGTATTGTAGCATCAGGGGCAACCGTCGGAAAGAATACAGAGTATCATATAATTGACGGACAGCAGCGTCTTACAACAGTTTCTCTTCTTTTATTGGCAATATGCAATCTTATTTCCGAAAGCAAGGTTGAGTGTAAGGACAGAAGGCTTAACGAGCAAATACGAGATCGTTTCTTGGTTTCCCCTTGGGCTCCAGAAGACCAGAGAATTAAGTTGATTCCTATAGAAGATGACAGAGATGCGCTTGCCAAACTGTTTGGCGATAGGCATGAGTATGACATGTCATCTGCTCTTACAAGAAACTACCTGCTGTTCTACGAGGAAATTCTTTCTAACAGCGATTCTGTCGATGACTTGTTTGACGCTATTAACAAGCTCGAAATAATTATTATCACCCTGGAACCTCGTGATAATGCACAGCTTATTTTTGAAAGTCTGAACTCCACAGGTTTGTCATTGACGGAAGGAGATAAAATACGAAATTATATTCTGATGAAACTTCCCCATGACAAACAGAGTTTCTATTTTAAGAACTATTGGGTTAAGATCGAAAAGTGTACTGCGAGCGACGAAAACAGCGTTAGCGGTTTTATCAGAGACTATTTAAGTATAAAGACCCAAATTACACCAGCAATTAATAGAGTATATCGGGAATTCAAATCATACACAGAGGTAGACAATAAGCCCCTCGACAAACTCCTTGAAGATATGCTTTGTTATGCAAGACATTTCGAGAAACTGAAAACATGCAAAAGTGGATTAAGGAAAGAATTGGATGACTGCTTATTCAGGCTTTCTCGCTTGGATGTTGTTGTAACTAGACCTTTTTTTATGGAAGTTCTTCAGTTGAATCAAAATGGAGAAATATCCCCAGACGACATTCTCCAGGTATTCCTAATTACGGAAACATATTTGTTTAGAAGAAATATATGTGAGGTTCCGACCAATGCATTGAATAGAATATTTGTGAATCTCAACAGAGAAATATTCCGTTATGATAAATCATACAATCAGTATCTCGGGAAGTTTGTTTACTCCCTGTTCTCCAAGAAAGAAAGCGGGCGATTCCCCGATGATGCAGAATTTTCCAATGCATTGAATCTAAAACAGGTATATCAGATGCGAGGCAAGTTCAAAGCATACATGTTTGAGCGTTTTGAAAATTATGGAACAATTGAGGCAAAAGATGTTTACGCAAACCTTGATGGAGGAGTTTATACAATTGAGCACATTATGCCTCAACATCTTTCTCCTGAATGGATGGAATCTCTTGGTTCGAATGCGAAACAGATTCATGAAACATGGCTTCATAGACTTGCAAACCTTACTCTTACTGGGTATAATCCCAGCCTTAGCAACAAGCCATTCATTGAAAAACGTGACTCCGAAAATGGCGGGTATAAGGCCAGTGGGCTTAGAATGAATCAGAAGATCGCAACAAAGAATGCATGGGGAGAAGCCGAGCTTATTGAACGCAATAGTGAAATGGTGGAATATGCCCTTAAGATTTGGTTCCTTCCCCAAAACACTTTTGTTCCCGTTGGAAAAAGATACAATTCGATAACGCTTGATGATGAGGTTGAACTTACAGGCCGTCAGATTGCAAAATATGTCATCCAGGGGAAAGAGATTATTGTGTCAAGCTGGGCTGACATGATAGAACACCTGGTAACTTACCTGCATTCAAGAGACAAAACGATTCTCTATGGCCTGGTTAGCAGTCCTGCACGAAAAAATGATTTGTCTATTTATCTGTCAGATAAAGAAGATGGCGTTCGTACTCCCTTGAAGATAGATGAAAACCTTTATTTGGAAAAAAACACCAGCACTCATGACAAAAGGAAGTTTTTGCGTCTGCTCTTCCCGCATTTCAATATAGCATTCGATGAATTGACGATATATTTGCGCGATGACAATGAGGATGAGAATACCGATGAATTGGAGAATAGAAGAAAGATTATTTTTGACCTTCTATTGGAATGGGGGGCCGAACAACCAGATGTTCTTCTAGATTCAAAAAAGTCAAGCATTTCCCACACGCGCTTTACTACCAGGGCTATGTCTGCCCTTGTTCCGGATATTCCCGGTGTTATGAGTGGTTGGAAAACTGAGAATCATTATTTCTACGAGCTTATCAATGGAATTACATCTGGTGAAAACACTTTATATCTCCACTTTGTCCTGAGCTCAGAAAATGCGACTCCTGAATTTCTTCAGTTGTGCGAGAATATTAATTGTTTCTATCCTTCAAGAAAAATGAACGTGGACTGGAAATGGCGGGTTCACTTTAAGACAAAGACTGTAGTGATTCCGCCTGGCGAAATATCCAAAGACGCTCTGTTTTCAACCCTAAATGGGTTCCTCGAGGACCTTCGCCTGTTTGAGAAAGATCTGAAACAAAAACTTGATTCCTTGACCGATGGTGATCTGTTTGGAGGATCCCTGTGAGGATCAAGCGCTCTCCTCAAACCATGAATGATCCGAAGCCATGTGGCACCGTTCGAGTTTCTGCTTCTGAGGGGGCCGTGTTCAAGACCGTCGCAAGCGCCGTTGAGGCAAATCCGAAGGAGATCATTGTCGATGACGGGGAGTATACCGTGGACAATCCTCCGACATTTAACGGTATCCCCGCGACCATCCGTGGCGGCACGTTCAACACAAGCGTCTGCGGAGGTCGCCACCTAAAAAATGACGGTGGAGCATCCGCGAAGCAGATTCTGCGAAAGCTCACCCATACATGCACGAAGACCATCATTGGATCCGCAGATCGTCCTCAAAACAGCACCCTTGTCATTTCCGGTGGCACGTTCAACAGGATCGTGTTTGCCGGGGAACGCATTGATTCCGATTCTCCCGTTATTCGCTACGGTGACATCAGCATGCTCATCACCGGCGGCCTTTTTCTGAACGCCGTCGCTGCGGGCGGAGCTCACACATATCAGGGAGACTGCCCGGAGAAATATACTATCGTTGGCAATGTCAGCCTGACCATCACCGGCGGCGTGTTTATGGACGTCAACCGGAAGGGCTGCATCTATGGCGGATGCCTCGGGATCCCCTCGGAGCTTGCCGAATACACGACGATACGGGGGAACGTCACCGTCAGAATCGACACCTCGGCCAAACCGTTCCTGTCAAATATTGTCCTCGGCTCTTACGGCCAGGGAAAGATTTCTGGTGATGCCGAGCTGATCATTGCGGGGAATAGCGACCTCAATGTGAGTGGGATAATCTTCGGCTCAAGCTATTCCGACACCATTCACTGCAATCCTGGCTTCGTCAAGCCGAGGACCTCCATTCGAGGGAGACGTATCCTGACGTTCTCCGATTTTCATGGTGCGGTCAAATGTCAGGCGATTCAGGCTTTTTCCGAGGTGGCGTTCAAGGACGGCAGTGAGGTCGTGATCAAGAATCGCCCCCTGGCCGAGATGGATAAGGTCGAAAAATGGACTTTTGAGTTCAGATGCAAGGTCGAAGCCGACTTTGAAAATGATTTCTCCGGAAAAACGCTGAATCTCGTCGGGCATCCCGCCGGCGACCACACCATCCTAAGCTCGACAGAAGCGAAGACGTTCACCGGATTCGGCAAGCTGAAGACGATCCAGCTGAATGGAAACGAAGTGCTGGCGGAATACGATGATGAGAAAAAAGCGTATCGCTTGACGAACGAGGCCATGCTGGCGCTAGTGGAGGATGCGGATACGGGCATCATGGACATTGTGTACAGCAAAGGCGAGAAGTAATAGAGACAGTGTCCTATCATGACTCTACTTGGCGTCGCTCGCTTTCGGGGCAACGTGCGTTCTTGCTGGTCGGGTGGCATGCCCCTGATCGTGGAGGAGATGTGAGATCAAAGGAAACGCGATAAGATTTCCAGTTATTACATTCTTTTCTCAAAAAACGGGGATATTGAGGTTGAAAACAGCACCATTTGCGGTATATTACTATTTGGCGCATCCATTCCATTTTTGAACTCGAACTTGACTGGCGGGCTTTATGATTACAGGCGAATTAAGAAACAAAATCGACGGGATTTGGGATACGATCTGGACCGGAGGTATCACCAGCCCCATTACGGTGCTGGAGCAAATCACTTACCTTCTTTTCATGAAGCTGTTGGATGACAATCAGGTGAAGCAGGAAGGATCTGCCAATGCGCTTGGTGTGAAGCTGAACCAGAAGAATCTTCTTTTCAAGGACGGCGAATGTGTCATCAGCGAGGAGCCACGGATCGTAACCGAATACAAGAAACTTCGTTGGAGTTTTTTTCACAATCTTGAACCGACAGAAATGTTTTTAACGGTTCAGACGTATGTTTTTCCGTTCATCAAACAAATCGGGGAAGGACGCGATACAGCGTTCAGTCGCTATATGAAAGACACCGTGTTCCTGATCCCCACAGCCAAGGTGCTGGCTAAAGTCGTGGACAGCATTGATGCGATGGACATGAACAACAAGGACATCATGGGCGATGTCTATGAGTATTTGCTTGGGAAAATAGCAGCGGCAGGTGAAAACGGCCAGTTCAGGACGCCTCGGCATATTATCAAAATGATTGTGGCGCTTATGAAGCCCACTCTGAACGACCGAATCCTTGATCCGGCGATGGGAAGTGCCGGTTTCTTGGTGGAAAGCGCGGCCTATCTCTCGGAAAACTACAGGGGCGAGCTAATGCGCAAGGACAATATGGAACGCTACAAGACGTCCATGTTTTCCGGTTATGACACGGACCAATCCATGCTCCGCATCGGAGCTATGAACATGATGCTTCATGGCGTAGCGGAACCGAATATCAAATACCAGGACTCCTTGAGCGGCGATAATATCGAACGAAACCTTTATTCGCTCATCATGGCGAATCCGCCCTTTACTGGCAGCGTGTTCCAGGAAGACATCAGCAAGGACCTAATTGCCCTTTGCAACACGAAAAAGACCGAATTGCTCTTCCTGGCTCTGTTTACAAAAATGCTGGAAATCGGAGGACGATGCGCCTCGATTGTTCCAGACGGCGTCCTCTTCGGAAGCTCCAAGGCTCATAAAGCGATTCGCAAGGAGCTGATTGAAAAACAACGCCTGGAAGCCGTGATTTCCATGCCGTCCGGTGTGTTCAAACCCTATGCGGGAGTTTCCACAGCTATTGTGATTTTTACAAAGACGGATGCCGGAGGGACGGATAAAGTCTGGTTCTATGACATGAAGGCGGATGGATTCAGTTTGGATGATAAACGCAGCCCTATTGATCAAAACGATATTCCGGACGTAATTGAACAATATCAAAAGCGTTTTGAAGAACCGGAACACGACAGGACGGAACGGAGCTTCTTTGTGCCGAAAGCGGAAATCGTGGAAAACGGCTATGATCTTTCTATAAACAAGTACAAAAAGACGGACTATGTCGCTGAAGAATACCCGCCGACCTCACAACTGCTTGCCGAAATAGATGAACTTGAAAGCCAGTTCCAAGCTGAATTCAAAATACTGAAAGGACTTTTGGAAAATGAGTGAGCATGACCTTTCCCCGCAGCAAGACTATCAGAATTGGCTTTCAATAGTTAAAGGCAAATATCAGCAGCAGCAGATCAAGGCTGCGACAAGTGTCAACCGGGCAATGATAGAGTTTTATTGGAGCCTTGGGCGTGATATTGTTGAACGCAATTGGGAAAACATCTATGGAAGCAGCTTCTTTAAGAAACTGAGTAATGACCTGAAAGACAGATTAGACAATCCAAAGGGGTTTTCAGAAAACAATCTTCGTTATATGCGGGCCTTTTATCGCCTCTATTCCCCCCTGGGTCAAAAACTCCAACAACTTGTTGGAGATTTCCCCTTGAGCGAAAAACAGGATGATTTCTCCGTTTCGGCACTGTTCTCCATCCCATGGGGACACCATGTTCAGATTATCAATAAATGCAATGGTAATCTGGATAAAGCCTTGTTCTATATTAGAAAATGTCTGGAATTCAACTGGTCGCGTGCGGTCTTGATGAATTTCCTCGATACCGATCTCTATGAACGGGAGGGGAAAGCGATTACCAATTTCCAAGCATCCCTGCCTATGCCGCAAGGAGATTTGGCACAGGAAATCACGAGAGATCCCTATAACTTCAATTTCTTAACTTTGGAACAGGATTACCGTGAGAAAGAACTGAAAGACGCGTTGATCGCCAATATTACCAAGTTCCTGTTAGAGCTGGGTAATGGCTTCGCCTATTTGGGCAAGGAGTATCGTTTGAATGTTGGGGAAACGGAACAATTCCTGGACCTTCTGTTTTACAATATCAATTTGCGCTGCTATGTTGTAGTCGAAGTCAAAACCGCCGATTTCACTCCGGCAGACCTTGGTCAGTTGGGAACCTATGTCGTATCTGTCAACCATATTCTGAAAAAGCCGGACGACAACCCGACCTTGGGGATACTGATTTGTAAAAGCAAAGACAACATTTTGGCCAAATACGCCCTGGAATCGAGCAATGTTCCCATCGGGGTTTCAGAGTATGAGCTTTCAAAACTGTATCCGGTCGATCTGAAATCCTCACTGCCTACGATTGAAGAAATCGAGCGCGGTTTGGAAGACTCCGCAGAAGGGAAATAAAAACGATGCAGGTAAACGCGGATTCAGTCGTGGGGAATTTGTTGTTGTCTGATTGCATTGAGGAGTTTTCAATGCGCAACAAAGATTTGCGTGTAAAAAAGGTCTTCAGCGTTACAAACTCAAATGGCTTCACTCCATCAGTGGATTATTTTAACAAAGATGTTTTTAGCAGTGATCTTTCCAACTATAAAATTGTTCGAAGGGGAATGCTTGCATATAATCCATCTCGAATCAATGTTGGATCTGTTGCATGCTTATCTACAGAGGATGAGGTCATTGTCAGCCCGCTTTATGTTGTAATAAAAGTTGATGAAACAAAACTTCTTCCAGAATACTTGGATTTATTTCTTCATAGCAGTGTTGCTTTACAGCAAATAAGGTGCTTGACTTCCGGCAGTGTCCGTGATTCTCTTAAATACACGGCTTTTTCTCGTCTCTGTTTGCCGATTCCTTCTATTGAAATTCAAAAAGATGTTGTCAAAAAACTTAGGATTGCAAAAGCCGCTATTTCCACAAGGAATTTACAAGTCAAAAAGATTGATCAACTGGCGAAATCCCGATTTGTCGAGCCGCCTGTTTGCTTGGAGGTGGCGGTATGAAAAGAGTTCTATTAAAAGATATTGCCTTGGTTACAGCAGGCCAAAGCGCTCCTCAAGAAGAATCTGCATATGGAACAAAAGGGATCCCCTTCATAAGAGCAGGACATCTTCAGTTCTTGATATCAAGTTGCAATGAAGACGCCCTTCCCAAAATCTCTGAAGAAAACGCAAATCTTTCCAAGTTAAAGAAATATCCCCCGGGAGCTATTATCTTTGCAAAAAGTGGAATGTCATGCATGAAAGGATATGTTTACACATTGCATTCCACATGCTATGTCGTGAGTCATCTTGCAGTGATAATCCCAAGTAAGGAAGTTTATAGTGAATATCTACGCCACTATTTTTCTTTTCATCGCCCCAATTCTTTAGTAAAAGACGAAGCGTATCCATCAATTTCTCTTTCGGAAATAGGAAATATGGAGATAATGATATATCCGTTAGATGTTCAATATCAGATAATAACAAAGCTAAATTCAGTCGAACAACTAATAAAAAACCGCCAGAGCCAACTAAAGAAGATTGATGAGCTTGCCAGCTCCCGATTTGTCGAGATGTATGCCAAGTCCGTCTTGAGTGAAGAAACAACTATTGAAGCCATTACGGATCGTGTTAAAGTGGGATTCGTTGGAACCTGTGAAAAGTATTATACAGATGATTCTGGAATTCCTATGGTAAGAACAGGGAATATTACAGATAATGGAATTGATTTATCCGATTTAAAGTATGTCACAAGAGAGTTTCACGAAAAGAACAAGAAATCTCAGATTCACGAAGGTGATTTGCTTATCGCTAGACACGGATCGAATGGGCAATCAAATGTTTATTATGGCCCAGAGGCTCAATGCCTTAATGCTGTCGTTGTTGTCCCCAATCCACAAAAAGCGACATCTGTGTTCTTGTCCGGGCTGATAAATTCTCCTTTTGTTAAGCAACAAATAAATCGTACCCTCGTTGGTTCAACACAGCATGTAGTAAACACTAAAAGCATAGCAAATATTGTGGTTAGGATACCTAATATTCAAACACAACAGAAATATGAGGCATTTGTAAGACAGCTCGACAAATCAAAAGTTACAATCCGAAAAAGCATCGAGAAATTAGAGCTTCTATACAAGGCGTTACTTCAGGAGTATTTCGGCTGATGCGGTTCATATTCCTCTTTGAACTTTCAATCCTAAAATCAAGGAGGATATATGAATCAAAAAATCCGTATGATCGAGCAGGCGTTGCAGCCTTATCTGAACAATCTTCAAATGGAAAAGCTTCATCAGACGCTGATTCGCGTTATTGAAGACGGTTCTTCAACCGAAGATGACGACCGGGATTTCCTGCCGATCTATATTGCGGCCAAGCGAGTTGAGGGTTGTTCGGACAAAACGCTGCATTACTACGAAACCAGTATTTCAAATGCTTTGGCTTCGATCAACAAGCCGGTGAAACAGATAACGACCGACGATCTGCGGCTGTATCTTGATACATACCAGCAGCGCAACAATGCAGGTAAGGTCACGATTGATAATGTGCGTCGCGTGCTTTCGAGCTTCTTTTCCTGGCTGGAAGATGAGGATTATATCCTGAAGAGTCCCGTGCGGCGCATCCACAAAGTGAAGACCGGGAAGACTGTGAAAGAGACATATTCCGACGAGGCATTGGAAATCATGCGTGATCATGCTGAAAACATCCGGGACCTGGCACTGATTGATTTGCTGGCATCGACAGGGATGCGTGTCGGTGAACTGGTTCAGTTGAATCGGGGCGACATTGATTTCGAAAACCGCGAGTGTATTGTTTTTGGCAAAGGAGACAAGGAACGCAAGGTCTATTTTGATGCCAGAGCGAAGATCCATCTGCAAAACTATCTCGCAGAACGAACCGATGACAATCCAGCTCTGTTTGTTACGCTTTTGAGTCCATTCAATCGTCTAAAGATCAGTGGCGTTGAAATCCGGCTTCGGGAGCTGGGCAGGAAATTGAACATCCCAAAAGTGCATCCCCACAAATTCCGTCGAACGCTTGCGACCATGGCGATTGACAAAGGCATGCCGATTGAGCAAGTTCAGCACCTTCTGGGACATCAAAGTATTGACACGACTATGGTTTATGCACAGGTCAGTCAAAGCAATGTAAAGAACTCGCATCGCAAATACATTAGCTGATCCTTTTCGTGAACAATCCCGATTTGTCGAGATGTTCGGGGACTTAACATCAAATCCGCTCAAGTGGAAATTTGCCTCTCTTTCGGAGGTCTGTGATGTGCGTGATGGAACTCATGATTCTCCGAGTTATGTTGCTGCGGGGTATCCTCTCCTAACATCTAAAAACTTTTCTTCCGGGTATATAGACTGGTCCGAAGTAAATTACATTTCAAAGGAGGATTTTGATAAAATCGCACAAAGGTCTAAGGTTGATTGCGGAGATATCGTAATGCCCATGATTGGAACGATAGGGCATCCGGTTATTGTTGATACTGAAAAAGAATTTGCTATAAAGAATGTGGCTTTAATAAAATTTTGCGGGTCTTCTTACTCTAATGTGTTTATAAAAGCAATATTGGATTCAGATTATTTCAAGCGCACTATTGAGGGTTCCAATCGCGGGGGGACACAAAAGTTCATCGCATTAGGAGATATAAGAAGGATACGCATTCCGACTGTTCCCTTTGAACTTCAAAACGAATTTGCGGCGTTTATCGAACAGCTCGACAAATCAAAAGTTGTTGGGAAAATGCAACGGATTTCACTTGAAAAAATAGCTCACAGCGATATATTATCGTGGAGGCTCGCTCTACCATGAAGGATATTGTGGCTATTTGTACCGTATTTGAAGGAACGGAGGCAAACAAAGATTCTGCCTCCGTCGCCTTGACGTGCCGTAATTGTGTCCTGGATGCAGTCAAGTTGATTTTTGAAGACAGACAGACCAAATTTCCTGAATCAGCCTCCATGCTCGAATTGCTGGATTCCCCGGTCATAACAGGATTCGTAAACGATCCTGAGATTATGAATTCCCTGCAATTCATCCGTATTTTGGGGATTAATGCCCAGCATGGTCTTCCTGTCAAAAAGACAGAAGCAAAGCTTGCCCGTGACAACACCGCATTCTTTTTAGGTTTCATCCGAAACAAGTTGCTGCCTGCATTACACGAAGTGGAGTATGAAAAACTCCCCAATATGACTGAAGCCGCAACCCGGAAGCTCTACATTGACTTGTATTTGCGGGAAGCCGGATGGGAAGTGCTTAACGTGGAAGGCATGGTTGTCCCAGGGAAAGCCGGAATCGAAATCCAGGTCGAGGGGATGCCGAATGCGGCGGGAATCGGATTTTGCGATTATGTTCTGTACGGGAAAGATGGAAAGCCGCTTGCTATCGTAGAGGCGAAGAAAACCAGCGTTTCCCCTGAAGTCGGACGTCACCAGGTCATGCTGTACGGTGACTGCATGGAAAAACAGTATGGGTATCGCCCCGTTTTGTACTACACAAACGGCTATGAAATCAATTGCGTTGACGGGCTTTATCCGGACAGGCAGCTTTACGCATACCACACACTTGCTGAATTGGAGTTGTTGATCCAAAGACGCAGCAGGAAAGATATTACCGATCTGCGCATCCGTGACGACATCACGAACCGACCGTATCAGAAAATGGCAATTACAAAGCTGTGTGAGCGGCTGAATCAGAAATTCCGGCGCGGATTGCTGGTCATGGCCACAGGAACAGGCAAAACGCGTGTTGCTATTTCACTGGTGGACGTGCTGTCTCGCAACCAATGGATCAAAAGTGTTTTGTTCCTTGCTGACCGGACATCGCTGGTTGCACAGGCACACAAAAGCTTTTCCAAGCTTCTCCCGGATCAAAGCTACTGTGTTCTGTCTGACCGTAGTCTAAACGGGGATATGAATGCTCGCATCATGCTTTCCACTTATCAGACTATGATCAATTACATTGACGGAGAGGAAAAGAAGTTTTCTTTGGGCCGATTTGACCTGATCATCGTGGATGAAGCGCATCGTTCCATTTTCAACAAATATGGTGCGATATTTGACTATTTCGACAGTTTGCTGGTCGGTCTCACCGCAACCCCGAAGAGCGAAGTGGATGCAAATACCTACCGGATATTCAAATGCGAGAGTGGCGAGCCGAACTTTGACTATTCGTTGAAAGAAGCGGTGGCAGAGCATTATTTAGTTCCATATAAGGTCGTTAATCGAACCACAAGGATTCTGCAACGCGGAATTAAATACGCAGATCTTTCTCCGGAAGAAAAAAAGCAGATAGAAGAAGCCTTTGCTGATGACCCGCCGGAAATGGGATATGACGTCGAAAGCAGCAAAATATTCCGGACAGTCTATAACGAAACGACCTGTGACCGTGTATTGCAGGAATTGATGGAACAGGGGCTGAAAATAGAAAGCGGCGACAAGCTCGGAAAAACGATCATTTTTGCCTACAACCACAAACATGCCGAGTTAATTGTCAAACGTTTTAAGGAATTGTATCCGTCGTATGGGGCAAACTACTGCCAACTGATCGACAACACGGTCGCTTATGCCAACGATTTGATTTTGAAATTCGAGAGTGATCCTGATTTCCAGATAGCCGTCAGTGTCGATATGCTTGATACCGGAATCGATGTTCCGGCTGTAGTGAATCTGGTCTTTTTCAAACCTGTAAAATCAAAAATCAAATTCATTCAGATGATCGGACGCGGAACACGTCTTTGCGAGAATCTGTTCGGCCCAGGCAAGGACAAAGAGTATTTCCTGATCTTTGATTATTGCGGCAACTTTGAGTATTTTGGCGAACACCCCGACAGCATTGATCCTGTGGGAAGCGTTACGATCACACAACGCTTGTTCAATATTCGACTGGCGATACTGGTCGAGTTACAGACAATCAAGCATCAGGAGGTAGAGTTCAACCGATGCTACCACAAGAAGCTCCTGGAACAGCTTCATCGCGCAATCGTAAAAATACGGGCAAACAGCTGTCGTATTCAGGTGCGTCAGGAAATGCCGTATGTCGATAAGTATTACGACCTGGAAATATGGTCGAATCTTAATGAGGTCAACCAGAAAGAGATTCAAAATCACCTTTCCTATCTTTTGGATGCGGAATCCAACGAGCCGGAGAATGTCAAGATATTCGATGCGAGAATGCTATCCATTGAAATATCCCTGTTGTTGACCGGGAAGACAACCAAAGCAAGGAAAGATGTGGAAGTCGTGCGCAAGGTCGGACAATACCTCTTGGAGAAAGCGTCTGTTCCACAGATTATGGCGAAGGCAGACCAACTGAAAATGCTGGTCAGCGAGCAATTCTGGGCATCGCCGACTGTGGAGAAACTGGAATCGCTTCGTGAAGATATTCGAGATTTGATGCAATTCATTACCACACAGGGGAAAATTGTTGTCCTCCATATTGAAGATGAGGCTGAATCTGGTGGTAAACTGGATGGCGATTTGATAGATATCCGCACATATCGTCAAAAGGTAATGGACTATCTGAAAGAGCATTCTGACAGCCCGGTTATTCAGAAAATCCATAAATTGGAGAAGATAAACGGAGACGATTTGAAGGAATTGGAGGATATCCTTTGGCATCAACTCGGCACACAGGAAGAATATGCAGAAGAAGCCAAAAACAAAACACTTGCTGTATTCATCCGGAGCTTGATCGGATTGGATCGGGATGCTGTCAATCAGAAATTCGGTGATTTCCTTAATGGCAACGTATTAAATGCGCAGCAGCAGGAGTTTGTTAAGGCTATTATTGATTATGTCCGCGCGAATGGTAACATCTCAAAAGAAGACTTGTTCCAGGAAGACCCGTTTGCAGAGTACAACGTGGCAGACCTCTTCGGCGAAAAGCTTGCTGTTGTTCTTGATATTATCAACACTGTCCGAGGTGCGGTGGAAGCTGCATAAAATCAAAGGTTTTCTCACCCTTTTTTTGATATAACACTTGATTCCTCTATACAACTAAAACAATTCAGTATCCTCATCTGTCGTTTCTTCGTCCCAACAGTCTTCCCCGTCGCATCGCGGTAGGTCGTCCTGCTACCCGTGTTCGTCGCCGTACCTGCCACCTTTCCCGTGGCATCGCGGTATGTTGTCTTGTTCCCGGCCTCGCTGGCGGTTCCTACGGTCTTCCCGTGGGCATCGCGGTAGGTCGTCCTG
>JAEEGJ010015387.1_pt1 | contig 17873 bp, 13 predicted proteins | sample 8958761 | NCBI WGS metagenome assembly JAEEGJ01 (sample SAMN16246546, study PRJNA631951) | gut metagenome | biome: gut microbiome; feature: rumen; material: RS-attached | host: Bos | place: Iran: Karaj | collected 2018-10
AGCACAGAGAACATGGGCGTTGTCACGGCCAAGATCGACGAGCAGAAGACCGAGGAAACCAGGCAGAAGGTTGTTGCACTGGCAGAAAAACTGTAAACCGTCATAAATGAACAACGTAGAACGGGAAGTACGGCGTAGGCTGCTGATGGCCAACAAGGCCTATCGCACTATGGGATTCCTGACGCGCTACATGGACCGCTACTATCTGGATGCGCTTATTGGCATCATCCCCGGCTGGGGTGATGCCATAGCGTTGCTCTGCGTCGTGCCGTTCGTCTATTTCTCGTTGTGTGTCCTCAGGAGTATTCCGCTCACACTGGCAGTACTGAACAATGCCCTCCGCGACATGCTGATGGGCATGATACCTTTCTTTGTCGGCGATGTTATAGACTTCTTCCATCGCGCCAACATCCAAAACATGCAGATGATTCAGGGCTTCGTAGATGGAGACGAATTCGTCATCAGACAGGTGAACCGACGGGCCTGGCAATCAGCCATTGTCCTGATTGTCCTCATTCTGCTCATCGTCCTGATGATATGGGCACTCATCACTTTCGGCAGTTACCTGTATTCTCTTGCTGCCTCTCTCTTCTAAGACAAACTTACTGAAGTTTCTGAAGTTGTCAGAGTTAACTATCGGCTTAACTTCTTAACTTCTGTCATCAAAACTTCTTTCGGAACATCAGTTACTTTATCTTATAGGCAGCAAAGTATTCGCCGTGACGAAGGTAAAGGATGCCTTTATCAATAGCCATGTGCGACCAGTACGGACCACTACCCTTCGCTACGCGGAACTTGCTTACAACATCGAACTTCTCAGGCGTTGGATTTACCATGCCGACAAATCCGCGACGCTCGTCGTAGATGAACAGTTTATTGTCGGCTGCGATGATGGAACCCTTACCAGCTCCCTCTGTCCATTTCTCCTCGTAATCGGTCTTACCAGTCTCCCAATCGAGGCAGCACCAGGCACCATCGTTGTTGTTAATCCAGTTGGAACCATAGATCTTTCCATTTACCAGGACGTAGCCTCCGTGGTGTGTGTCAAGGGTCTCGGTGCGCCAGGTTACTTCTACACTCTTAAGGTCGTCAGCCAACTTAAGTTGGAAACCATTGATGTCATAGCCGTGACAAAAGAAAATCTTACCATCCTTGTAGAGGGCAGAGTTGGGCGCGATATTATCCCAGCGACTTTCCTTGCCTGAGTATTTGGGTCCCCAGTTGTCGAAGGTCCACATAATCTCACCATTGTCAGGATTAACGCCAATGACATTCTTAGATGTAGATCCAATAATCTGTCGCTTACCCTTATACTCAATCAAAATGGGAGATACATAGGCCGATTTCTCATTAAGAGGACGTGTCTTCCAGATTTCCTCTCCGGTATTGCGGTTAAGTGCTACCATAGTAGTCTGGTTACCACAAGGTGTATAGATAACTTTATCGTCATACACCAACGGACACTCGGAAGTGCCCCACATACCTGTCAAACGCTCGTACTTTGTGCCGCCATCGACCTTCCACAGGATAGCGCCATCGGCAGCATTGATGCACACGATTTCGCCCATTCCGCTGATGACATAAACTTTACCGTCCATGATAGCGGGTGTGGTACGTGTGTCCGGATAAGACTGCTTCCAAGGCTGACCGTAGGAAACTGTGTAAAGCTTTTCTCCCTTCAGATTGTAGCAGTTCAGTACTTCCTGAGTTTCATCCTCGTTCATACCTGTAAGATAAATCTTATCGCCTACCACCACCGGTGACGAATAGCCCTTGCCGGCATCGCTGGTTTCGAAAACCAACTTGGGTCCTTCGGCGGGCCATTCCTTAAGGAGTCCCTTATCGGGATAAAAACCATTGTGCTGAGGACCACGCCAACCGTAGGGCGTAACCTGTGCAAAAGCTCCCGTGTATATGCATACACCGAGGAGTACTGTAAAAAACTTCTTCATACGTGTTTTGTTTTTAATTGGTGAATAATATTATTATTTGATTTTATAGGCAATAAGTGCAGTTCCGTGCCGTACATATAGTACTCCGTCGAAAATTGTCGGATGAGAAAAGAAGGCACCCGATCCGTCGGTAATACGGAATTCGCTTACCACATCGAGTTTCCTGGGATTGATACGGGCAAGCCCCATGGTACCGCGTCGTTCGTCGAACATATAGAACATATCATCGGCCATGATGAGGGAGCCGCGCCCTTTTCCGCCGCCCCAAGGCTGGTGGTAGAGGACGTTACCCGTCTCTATGTCTAGGGCAGCCCATTTATGCTTGTCGCCTGTGCTGCCATACACCACTCCGCCAATCTCTACCATTCCTCCCATGTAGAAGTCGATTTCCTTATTCTTCCAAAGAAATGTGGCTGAAGAGAGGTCATCGGCCATCCGGTACATTGTACAACCATGACCGTCGCCCAAGCTAACCAGCAGCTTTCCTTTGTAAAAAACAGGGCAGTTAATCATGGCATTCAGCCATTTCTTAGCTTCCGGCGCGGGTATCCACTGGCTGTCGTTCCAAACCATTTTTCCTGTTTGGGGATCTACACCAAAAATATGTTCCTCTGTTCCACCTATGATCTGACGATGTCCTTTCCATTCGATGATACTTGGAGGGCAATAGGTGGCTTTGTCTCCGAAGCCTTTGGTCTCCCAAATCACCTCGCCAGTGAGTTTATCAAAGGCCGCCATACAGATTTCCTTACCACTGGTTGTTACAATAATCTTACCGCCATCGATTAAGGGATGCTCACAGATGCCCTGGTCGTTGGGCGAGAGTCCATATTTTTTCCAGTAGTTAACGGACCATAGAATCTTGCCGTCTTCGCGATTCAGGCAGACAAGTTCGCCCGTATTGCTTACCATATAAAGACGGTTATCGTCGATTATGGGAGTAGAACGCGTTTCCCGATAAGACTTCGTCCATGCATTTCCATAGACCACTTGCCAGGCCTTTGTTCCGTCCAGTTTGTAGCAGGTCAGCTGTTCTTTCTGCTCGTCCTCGGTAAGCCCCGCAGTATAGATAAATCCGTCGCATACCAATGCACTGGAGTTACCCTTTCCGGCATCATCTGCCACCCACAGTTTCTCAGGGCCTTCAGCAGGCCATTGTTTCAGGAGATTTTTCTCGTTGGGAAAGATTCCGCAGTGATTGTTCCCCCTGAAGGTAACCTTTCGGGCTTGTAGCCCGGGGAAAGCGAAAAAGGAAAAAGCGATAAGTGTAATAAGAGTACGTTTCATATCATTCGGGATTGTTAATGGATTGATTAATCATTATTTTAATACCATAATATAATAACAGGCAGATAGCTGCCAGAACGACAAGGGCCAGCAGCAGCGTATTGAGGCCGGCTCCTCTGACATTTGCGCTGATACTGATGACCGAACCTGTGGCACCGGCAAGAACAGCATACAGGGGGACAAGGAGGTTCTCCCGCAACATCAGTTGTCTTATCAGGCGACCGGAGAAGCCCATGGCATGGTATTGCCGGATGGTATCGGCCTGGGCTGTAAGATTCTTACGGACGATTATCATCAGGCTGAAGATACCCAGCAACAGGCCCAATCCGCCTAATGTCAGGAATATGATGAGATAGGTCTCTGTTACCTCGAAGAACATTCGGATGCGTTCCTCTGTGGTCTGGACAGTAAGGCCGTATTCGCTCATGGCTATCGAGAGCAACTCTGCCGCCTCGTCAGGACGGGAAGACTTCATCAGCAGTACTTCCATACCCACTTCCTTAGGCCACATCTGCAGGAAATCTTCGACCGGCATGATTGCATTCCCATGGAAAATACCTGTAGGATAAGTACCGGCTATCACCACAGGCACCGTCTCGCCCCTGTCATTCTGGTAAAAGAGTGTGTCGCCCACAGATTTCTTGAGGCTCCACAGGAGGGCTTCCTCATCGATATAAATTGAGAGCCTCTCCCCCAGCCCCTCTCCGAGAGAGAGGGGAGACTGTTGACTGTTAAGGCCAAAGGATGCCATCTCCTTAAGGTCAACCCCTAACACTGTGGGCGTGCTTACCTGATTGAGATTCAGACAACTGGCCTCGTCCTGCGTGTGACGAAGGAAACTGAGGAAAACCGTGCTGTCCGGCAGGGACTGGAGCGAAAGCTTTTTCCGTACTTCGGGATTATTCAGGTTGTAATGTATGGGCACTCGGCTATCCACATAGTATTGATACCCTCCCGAGGCCTGGTCAGCATGACTGAAATCAGGGCGGTTCAGTCCGACAGCAAATACGGCGAATACGCCCAAGGCAAGCGTCCAATATGCCAGAAGATGCTGACGCGAGAAGGCGCGGATAGACAATCGTGTCAGGAGGTGACGAGAGAATACAGGAGTGCGCTGAATCTTTTGGAAAGAGTTGCGGAGGAACAAACCCCATGTCAGAATCCACAACAGACCGCAGATGACGAAGAGCACTAAACTATGAAGGCTGATGAAATTGAATACTATCAACCCGAGGGTTAGGAGGAAAATGAAGAATGAAGAATAAAGTGGCAAATTGCTACCGCTTCCAGAACCCTGAACCCCGAACCGTAAGTGTGCTCTTCCATCTTCCATCTTCCATCTTACATCAGACATCTTGAACCCTGAACCACTAACCCTTAACCCTGAACCATTAACCCATAACCGTATCACCCGCCACAGGACAAAAGCACAGATGAGCAATCCCACCAGCCAACCGGCAAGAAGTGTCAGTGGCCGTATGTGCAACGAGAAGCCTTCTGTATGGGTAGCTCCGCTCCACACATTACCCAACAGCCACAGCGTTAAGCCGGAATAGGCTAAGCCGGCAATTACACCTAAGGGGGATGCAAGGAATATGATACCGAAAACCTCGCGGAAGAGCATACGTTTGATTCTCTTGTCCCCGAAACCCAACTGACGATATAACTGGAGTTCTCCACTACGCAGGTTGAACATCTCTACCAACGGGTTCTTCATCAGCAAAACAGAAGAAAGAATAATAAAGAAACCCAACGAGAGGAACAGTCCGGCAAAATCCACTCCGCCTGTAGCTCCCTGCAGCCCTTGGGCACGAGGGTGAACCAGCTGCACTTCGGCATCACCGGGCAACAGGCTGACATCGGGACGGGACGTGAAACGCAGGGCTGTAGCACAACCGAAAGCATTACTCCAGTCACCGGCAACTGCCTCGTACGAAACAAGAGCCTTCGGAGTCTGCCGGTAGGCATACCAATAGTCCTCGTCTTCCTTCTCTATCCTATTCATGTCGATGGGAAGGTCGCTATCCCAGTCAGTGCATTTTTCCACATGGGTCAGACCGGGGAAATCGGCTACCAGCAGACTGTCGTTCCTGAAAGAGGCGAGTGGGACGATCCGTTTTACCACGAAAGTCTGTTCCCTGGTATCGAGGTTTTTCAGGTTCTCTGTAATGAAATAACTCATGCTTACCGAGTCACCCTCAAGGACATGAAGCCGCTTGGCGGCATAATCGGACAGAATCATCTCCTGTCCGTCGAGTGGTTCTCCCTGCCATTCGCTGACCGCAGTCACAAAGGGATAGTTGAGAGTTGAGAGTTGAGAGTTGAGAGTTGAGATCTCGTTCACCAAATAAGCGAAATAGGTCAGTACATATTTCCCCTTCCCTCGGGAGGGATAGGGAGGGGTCAGTTTGTCCACAACAGTTTGGGGAAGGAATACTCTGTCGTACGTAAGCGAGGAGTCCGTAATGTGTATGCCTGACAGTTCAGGATTCCAGACAGCAGCAAACTGTCCGTCACTTATCATATCATCGGAGAGAACCAAGTTTAATTTACCCTCCAGTTCCATCGTCTCGGCTAAATGCCGACGGTTCACGAAGACATTCAGCGGCAGGGTCTGCTCGTTCCGCAGTAGCATATTGCCGCCATCTTCCACACTCTTCACTCCCACCACATGCAGGCGCATCTGGGTGGCATAGCTTTTCGTAACAAAAAGACTTCCCGACGGTACCATATTATGGGAAGGGAGACGTAAAATTAGTTGAGAGTTTAGAGTTGAGAGTTTAGAGTTGTTGAGAGATGAGAGTTTAGAGCCGAGAGGTTCGTTCACCAGAGCCTCGCCTGCCTGAAGCGTATCGGCATCTGTGCCCCACACATATACGGGAAGCAATTTTTCTCCAACCGACACATATCCGTTCATCAGCAGATAGCCCCGGGCATGATTCAGCAAAGGTTGGTCTAACAGCGCCTCGTTCATGAATCCCGTTCCACTGGTGATAACGGTCTCGGTCTTTCCCAACCGTTCACCCACACGCTGTACCAATGTTCCCCGTACAGAGTCGCCCAACAAAAGACTACCAGTCAGCACAGCTATCATCAGGATGACAGCTAAGATGACGAGGCGATAGAAACGTCGGTAGTACTTCTGGCTATGTGATGTCATGTAAGGAGAGTTTAGAGTTTAGAGTTGAGAGTTGAGAGTTTTCCATTCTCTAACCGGTAAGTCTTACGGGCAGCCTTTGCCACCTCGGCAGAGTGGGTAACCATGATGACGGTAGTATGCAGTTGGGTATTCACCTGTTGAAACAGGGAAACCACGATCTGCGCATTTGCAGCATCCAGCTGTCCCGTCGGTTCGTCAGCCAACAGTATGGAGGGTTGGTTTATCAGGGCACGGCAAATGGCCACACGCGTCTGTTCTCCACCCGAAAGCCGGGTAACAGGACTCTCCTTCAGCGGAAGGATTCCCATGAAATCCAGCAAATCCCGTGCCCGTTGCTGTTCCTCTTCCGTAGAGGCTGTCTTTGTGGCAAGGGTCGGAAGCAGGATATTCTGCCATACCGTGAACTGAGGCAGCAGACGGTGGTCCTGATACACAAAGCCTATCTCCTTATTGCGTAAACGGCAGATTTGGAGGGAGGAATTAGGGCAGGGCTCATCTTTAATCAGATACCGTCCCTCATCGGGCGCTATCAGCGTACCGAGGATATTCAGCAGCGTGGTCTTTCCTGCCCCCGACTCTCCGGTGACGGCAACGAAATCGCCCTCTTCCACTTGCAGCGAGAGCCCGTCCAGAACGGTCAGCGAGCGCTGCCCGTCGGCAAATCGTTTGGTAATATTCTCCAGTTCTATTATCATCGTTTCTTTATTTAAAGCACAGTAATGTTCCTCTGGCAGTTAACACGAAAAAGTAATCCCGGATGACGGCAGGCGAGGCCACGATGGGTTCGCCCGTCTCGTAATGCCACAGTTCCGTTCCATCCTTTGCACCGAGTATGGACACATGCCCGTCCTTGGTACAGACAAGCACTCTGTCCTTAGCCACCAGCGGCGAGCATTCGCCCGTCACTCCGCGCAGCATCTTCTTCCAGCGAACCTGACCGGTAGAGCGGTTGATGCAACAGATGTGGCGGTCGCCGGAAAGGATAAAGACATCGGTACGGGTCAGTGTGGGCATAGACACCACACCACCGTCCTGCTCCGCGTTGTCCTCGGTTGCAGTCACCAGTTTCCGCAGGTCAGATATCTTGCCGCCATCCAGCTTCATTTCATACACGTTTCCGTTGTAATCGCAGGCACAGGCCACACCGTCCAGAATGGCTGGCGAGGCAGGAACGTAGCTGTCCAGCGCCACCGAGTCCGTTACCGTTCCGGTAGCGATGTCCACCACGCGCACCCACTTGTCGCACCCGCCGAACATCATGTAGCCCTGCCACACAGCCGCAGTACCGTTGATGTAATAGCCCGTCTCGAACTGGCCCGTCTTACGGCCCGACTTGCTGTCCAGCGTGTACATGCTGCCGTCGTAGCTGCCCACCAGCAACTGGCCGTCCACCAGATTAGGCGAGCCCGAAATCTGCCCCAGCGTCTCGAACTCCCACACCACCTGCTGCTTATTGATATCGTAGGCATTCACATAACCGTCTGTTCTGCCCGCATACAACATAGAATCACCCGCAACGAACGACGCCTCTATTGTGGTCTGGAAATCATAGACCGAAGCAGAATCACCCTCCATCGAGAATCTTCGCAGACAACCCTTGCGGTCGAGGGTATAGACCCACCCGTTATACACAACAGGTGCCGCAACCGTTCGCGTCCTGGTCTCTACGCTCCATAGCAGTTGAGGGGCGTCCGGCAAAGCACAACCGGTATAGCCGCACAGCGAAGGGGAACCACGGTAGATGGTCCAGTCTCTATCCTGAGCACCTGTCAGGTATTCATTTATCTGTGTGCAACTGGCGCAAAAAAAGAGCACCAGTGGGACATAAGTCAGCAATCTTTTCATCAACGTTCTTTTTGTTTTCTTCGGGTATTACCACCTGCATTTTAAAACCACGGTTCAGGAAGGTGAACCCGTTGGGGGTATTATAGACACAGAGGCCGCAACGGATGCACTTGGCGGGTTCGTAGTACAAGTGCCCCTGCACATGAATCTGCACTACTGGCTCGGGAGACAGCAGAGGGCCGAAACGGTTCCACTTAGCCTTCATCCTCACATACAAATCCCTGAGCTTGCACTTCTCCTTCCCCTCGCACACACCACAACGGGCCTTATGATCGCTCAGCAGCAACTCCACTCCCATGCGACGCAAGGACAGCACATCTTCCGATTCCGTATCTATGCGCATTCCCTCCGTGGGATAGGTAGCACACGAGGGTATCATCTGGTCTGTATCCTCGTTGCGCACCATGCATACCATACACGATGCCTCGTGCTTGCTTTGGGAGTCATAACACAGCGAGGGGATATCGCAACCCAACCGGCGCAGTTCCTCCAAGAGCACACGCTGTCCGCTCACCTCCACTTCTTGTCCGTTTACTATTATCTTCATCACTTCTTCACTTTGACTATTGCACTGAAATCACACTCTCCTATGCACAATCCGCACTGCGTACACTTTTCCGTATCGATGACATGCTTTTCGTAAGGCGTGTATTTAATGGCACCGGACGGGCACACACGCGAACATTTCGTGCATCCGACACAGTCGTCCGTAATCGTCAGTTTCACCATATCCTTGCACGACCCCGTCCGACAGATACCCTGCACGTGCTCCTCGTATTCGTGCCGGAAATAGCGTAGCGTAGAAAGCACAGGATTGGGAGCTGTCTTGCCCAATCCGCACAGGGCTGTCCGCTTTATGCTCAGCGCCAATTCCTCCAGTTGGCCGATGTCTTCCATCTTAGCCTTACCTGTGGCAAGCCGATCCAATATGTCCAGCATACGTCGGATTCCGATGCGGCAGAAAGTGCATTTTCCGCACGACTCGGCACAGGTGAAGGCGGTAAAGTAACGTGCCACATCCACCATGCAACTGCTTTCGCCCAACACCACCAGTCCGCCCGAACCCATAATGGCGCCCATCTGGTTCAAGGCATCGAAATCCACCTCAACGTCACACAGTTCTGCAGGAATGCATCCTCCCGACGGGCCGCCTATTTGTATAGCCTTCAGGGCTTCCCCGCCTTCCACTCCACCACCTATCTTATCCACAATCTGACGAAGCGTTGTACCCATCGGCACCTCGATAAGTCCACCGTGATTCACCTTTCCTGCCAAGGCAAACACCTTGGTACCGTGGCTGCCCTCTGTACCTACTTTGGCATATTCGTCGGCCCCGTGATGCACGATATAGGGTATCTGGCTCAGCGTCTCCACATTGTTTATAAGCGTCGGACGGCCGTCCAAGCCCTTCTGTGCCGGATAGGGCGGACGAAGATGCGGGAATCCGCGTTTGCCCTCCATCGAGGCGATGAGTGCCGTTTCCTCTCCGCACACAAAAGCTCCCGCTCCTTCGAACACACTGATATCGAAAGCAAAGCCGGTACCGAACAGCTTTGTTCCCAACAGCCCCTTGCGTCGGTACATATCCAGTGCCTTGCGGATTCGGATAACAGCCTGAGGATACTCTGCCCGGATATAAAACACGCCTTCGCGGGCTCCTACGGCATAACCCGCTATTATCATTCCCTCTATCACGCGCAGCGGATAAGACTCCAGCAGAATGCGGTCCATAAAAGCACCAGGGTCACCTTCGTCACCGTTACAAATCACGATGGGCAGCCCTCTCAACTCTGAACTCTCCCCTCTCAACTCTGAACTCTCAACTCTCGACTCACTTTCAGCTACCAACTGCCACTTTCTGCCGGTAAGGAATCCGCCGCCGCCCCTGCCGCGGATGCCGCTCCTCAGCACCTCGTCTCTTACCTGCCGGGGAGACATGCCTGTTACGGCTTTCTTCAGTGCCTCAAAGCCCCCCATAGAAAGATACTCATCCAGGTCGAGGGGGTTCAGGCGTCCGAAGCCTTCAGTCGAGATACGTAACTGTCCGTCCAGAAACGTGTTTATACTCTGCGTACGTTCCTTCTCAGGGATGAAAAGAATGTTGTCCCAGGTCTGATCCGAATGGAACACGTCGATCTGATTCAGGATGGAATTACGCAGGCGACGCAAACGGCGGAAACGGCCAGCCGGCCGGAAGTGGTGAAGCAGAATCTCCTTCACCTCGTCGGGCTGAACATTAGGATACCGCACAATGTTTCCGTCGGGGGTTGCCACATCAATAAGGGGGACCTGATTGCATGTTCCCACACAAGAGACCGGTTTGATTCTTACATGGATGCCCAAATCCCTACAAGCCTCCACCACGGCCGCATACACCTCGGCTGTTCCGCTGGCCTGACAACAGTTCTCCATGCCAAGGCGCACCTCGCCCTGAGGGCTGACCTGGGTGTCGGTATCCGAAGGTTGAGCCTCCTCCGATAACATTGACTCGAACTCGTCTAACACTTCGCGAACCCGACCGGGCAACACATGACCGAAAATCTTCTGGTCGATCTGCACCACAGGTGCCAGTGCACAACATCCCAGACAAGCCACCTTCTCGACAGAGTATTTACCGTCCGAGGTAGTGATATCGTCGCCCTCCAGATGCAACTCGCGCCGGAAAGCATCGTACACATTGCCTGCACCCTTCACATGACAAGCCGTTCCGATACATACCTTTATAACATGCTTGCCGTATGGAATCATTCGCAACTGTGAATAGAAGGATGCCACGCTCACAAGTTGTGCACGGTCTATATCCGTACGCTCGTACAACCGGTCCATAGCGTCAGACGGCAAGTAATTGAACTCTTGCTGTATAGCCTGCAGAAGGGGGATAATCTGGTCCCGTTTCGTGCCAATCCTATCGATAATGGCATCCGTCTTCCGGCTGATCACCTCTTTTGTATCATTCATAATTCACCATTTAACATTCATCGTCCCCGCAGGGAGGGATTCTTCTGGAAACATCATTCCTTCTTAACGCAATAAAGCGACTTGTCCGTCCTGACTATCATCATGCCATCCGTAAAAGCCGGAGTAGCAAACGTCTTCTCGCCGGTCTCGAACGATGTTATCAGATCGAAGGTACTGGCAGAAAAGATATACGCCTTACCGCTGTTGCTGAACAGATACACTTTTCCGTCCACCACAACAGGAGAAGAATAGAAGGGTGTGGTAAGGTCGTGTTCCTTCTTCACCTCACCGGTTTTGGCATCATAGGCGCACACCATTCCGTAACTTGTGGCACAGAACACCAAGTCTTTTGTGGCAGCCAGACTGGAACATTCGGGCAGATAGTCGCCGGCCTCCCATAATGTTTCTCCCGTGGCACCGTCTATGGCAATACACGTAGCATACTCGCTGGCTCCGTAAACGATGCCGTCGGCACTTGCAGGACTCGAACCTACTTCTCCGCTCATGCACTCTACCCGCCACAACTGGTTACCGTTAGACAATTCGTAGGCTGCTATGGCAGGATTACCCATCACCACCAAAGCCGTCTTTCCGCCCAACGTAGCAATGATGGGCGAACTCCATGCTATCCTGTCCTTGGCTCCCTTGCTCCATATCGTATTGCCGTTCTTGGCATTGAGAGCCAGAATCTGGGCATTCGTATTATTCTGATACTGGATGATGAGCATACTACCGTACATCAGCAGAGAAGAGGCATATCCGTAATGGTTGTCGGGCAGACCTATGTTCTTTGCCCATAACCGCTTCCCGTCCATATCGGCACATATCACATCACCTGTAGCGAAGATGGCACACACCTGTTCACCGTTAGTAGCTACGGTACTGGCAGCCAGTCCGGTGTCGGCATTCACACTGGGCATCGAACTGGGCGAACCAGCTATACCGTCGGCCTTCACAGTCCAACGCAGCTCGCCCGTCCACACATCATAGCAATAAAGTTCCCGAGCCTTGTCGTCGGCTCCCGTGATGAAGACATTCCTTCCGGTGATGACCGGTGAGTTATACCCATGCTTCGGGATGGTTGATTGCCAGAGGATATTCTTCTTGTTCTTCAGATTCCAAGTCGTAGCAATGCCTCTTGCCTGGGATTTCCCACTGGAGTTGTTACCCCTGAAAGCCTTCGACGAAACCTTAAGTTCCGGCATCTCCTCCATCCCGGTACTGTCGGCATCCGCCGCAATGCTGTCTGCCTTCACCTCTGTACTGTCGATTCTCACCTCCACACTATCCCTGTCAGCCGTCGGCTCCTCCTTAGGTATGTCAGCCAATGTCTCCTCATCCGCAGACGGCCTTGAACCGAGATTCTGAAAAACAACCAGTCCCACGCCGGCAATCAGTCCTACAACAGCTGCCCAGGAAAGATAGCTGCGTGCCCGGCTTTTAATCAGCCATTCATCGATGGGATCGAAATCCTTCTCGGGCAGATTCTTCGCCTCTTTGTAATAGAGGTTTAAGCACGTAACCAAGACAGCCGCCATGCCAATCAGCAAATAGATACCCATTTTAAGTTGTCCCTCCTTCACGAAATAGGCTTTACGGGAAAGAAGGTCCAGAGCCCGTATCTGTTCCTGTAACGATTCGTTCCCGCTGTTTGTCTCGTTCAGCTCCTTCAGGGTTTCCATTACCCCGGTCTCTAAGGGCGAAACCTGCCTCATCTGATAATAGCTTATACTCAGCATGGCAGTCAGCGTTAACAGAAAGACTGCCGTAACAAAGGCAATATTACGATATAGTTTTCTCATTTTTCAGGGGTTTTGAGGTTTTGGGGACAATAATTAAAACACTTTCCGCACATAGTACAGCGAGCCATCGAAATTTCATAGGTCTTACGGCCGCGTTTCAACGAAAGTTTCATCAGCTTGAAACCTATTACAAATCCAATCAATGCACCTGCCAGATGGGAATAAAAAACATAGTCGCTACGCACAGCATCCACCTTTTCCTTCAGTTCGGCCATATCGCCGCCCATGGCATGGAAGGTCTCCACCTCCAATGGTTCTTCCAACTCAGGACTAGCTTCTTGCCGGAGAAGCAGTTCATAGAGATACACATCTTTATGGGCAAGGCTCAATGCATCACTCTGGCTCCCCACAAGCTTTGCTCCCACAAAGGTCAGAATCGGTAACACTAAAGAAAGTACGATAACACGTCTTACACCTTTCCGCCGCTCTTCCTTAGTCCTATTGCTTTGTGGAGCACGAATGGCATCTACAGGGCAGGAAACGCCGCAAAGTGCACAGTTGACACACCCCTTACCGGTAATCTCCAGTTTCTTCCACGACAAGGCACTGAACACACTGAGCAAGGCACCATACGGGCATATAAACTGACAGAAAGGCCGCCCGACAAAGACTGACATCACCAGCAGCACGAAACCAAACGACATCACACCTATATCGCCTCCAAAACGGAAAATCCCGATAAACGGATCTAAACGACAGATAAGGAACTGACTGCGTGTAGCTGCGTAAAGTATAGTGAAAGCCAGATATATCCATGGAATAATGGATAAGGTGACAGAGACAGAACGGGAGAGACGGAAGTTCTTGACATTAATTAACTCCTGCAATGCGCCTAACGGACAGACTCCCGAGCAGAACACACGGCCAAAGAGTAAAGCAAATATGATGGGAAGTAAAAAAACAAGAAGCACATACCAGGGCAAGTGATATCCGCCATCCACGGCTGCAATTACCACATTCTGTATGGAGCCGACACTACATACACAACCACTACGAAAGAAACCAAAATACAAAACGGAAACCAATGACATAGAGAAGATGACAGCACGACTCCGTTTCCTGTATGCAGCCCACACGACAAGTCCCATCATGCCAACCAGCAACACAACATCAAGAACATTCCAGAATGACTCATTGGGGAGTCCGTGAACAATGTCCGGATATTCGTATCCTGATGTGAAGTCAGGTTTGGGAAATCGGGCAACAGCCAGGGATTCCACACTTATCAATGATGTGATAGCAAATAACAATTTACGCATGATCTTTCATTTTATATGCTTGGTCGTATGATACACGTTCTATGGCATTTGAAGGACACACCCGGGCAATGGCACATTCATTACATTGCTGGCACTTCTCCTGGTCTATCTGCAAAAACAATGAACCATTGCCAAAAGAAGTACAACCCTTTACACATTTTCCGCACCCCGTACAAAGGGACTCATCTATCGTATATTCAAAATAGGGTTCTTCGACAAATTCACGTCGAATGGCTCCCGTGGGACACATCATATTCTCTGCGGCAGTATCCAGTTCCTTCACCCCGGGACGATAATAGCCTCCACACAGGTCACAGTATCCGCAAACTCTGTTGGCATGGAAACACTTGACGGCAGAGACCGTCAGAACGCAGTCTGTCTCGCATCGTCCGCACTGTGTGCATTTGTAGGGGTCGATCTGCCAGAACAGATCTCCTTTCCTGCCATTTGCCTTTGTCAGGAGAAATCCTCCGGATGCCAATGTTAAACCTCCGGCCAGGAAAGAACTGCATGTACGCAGGAAATTTCTGCGTTCCATTGGGCTTTTAATCTTTTTATCCATTTTCCTTTAACCGTTAACTATGATACTTTTAAGGGACAATCGGCATTGCATTGCCCGCACTCTGTTTGTTCACCGAATCGCTTGTCGTATTGGAAAACTGATACTTTATCTCCACCGGCCACGATGAGTTTGCCCTTCAACATACGAACATAGTAGGCCTGATGTCCGCCTCCCAATGCTTTGCTGTCCAAGAGCACACTGCGGAACTTTCCGTCCTTTCGGTAGCAACTGATACGTGGTATGCCTTTTTCCGAGGTTATCAGTTCGCCATTATTCGAGGAGGTAAGGAATACAGGATTACAACAACCACTGAAAGCACCTGCCTCGGTTCCTGATTTGCCGAAGGAGGTTACGAACTCGCCACCTGTTGTATAACTCTCTACCTGATGACGTCCCGGGTTGGAGCAATAGACGGTTCCGTCGGCATAGGTAATGCCAAAACAGTAACTTGGAACGACGAAACCCTTGGGGCTTTGAATAAAACGTGCCAGGGTTCCGTCAGGATTGTACTTGCAGATGTTCTTGTTGGCAGCATCGGTTACGAAAACACCTTCAGGACAAACTGCAAACGAGCAATAATCGGAATTTTCACTGCAAGCATCCCATTTCCGTATGATGTCTCCCTGACGATTATACACTTCGATACGGGTAGGAAAGAGTGCATAGATGAGGCCTTCGTGAACGGTAAGGTCACGAAGGTTGCTTGGCGTGGAAAAGTTGGTCTGTAACTCACCACTTATCCCATAGACCGAGATATTGTTAGGTGTGCTGATATATAAGCTTCCATCACTTACATCCATTGCACAGATATCACCAGGTACCTGAAAACCAATTACACGACGATAGGGAGAAACAAAATCTTCGTCTTCCTTTAACAGAACAGTGCCCCTGACCCGTTTGGAATCATAGAAAAGCTTCTCGGGACGCTTGAACATCTTCCACATTCCTCGGCCCGTAATGAAGAGTATCACTCCTCCTATGGTCAGCGAACCGGATAATTTCAGAAAACTACGTTTGTCCATATATTTATCTTTATATTCCTTTATTTTGCCACCTTAATGCATTTTATTGTCTTTGCATCCCTCACTATCAGCATCCCGTCTGCGTATGCCATAGGTCCCCATGCATCTACGCCCTCGTCTATTATTTTCTGCTTTCGAAGCAGTTTCATCGATTTGGCATTCAGCTGATATGCATACAGTTCCCCGTCTTCTTTCAGAGCAAAAAGTCTGTCCCCGATAACTAAGTAGGGCCCCAACCCGAAGCGCTCATCAGCAGCTGACGTCCAGATGGGATGGTGTATGTCGGTAGGAGAATACATGGCCAGACGCTCACGCATGCCGCCTCCGTCTTTGGGAAGAATGGTTATAAGTGTACCCTGATAGTTGATGGGGGTCTGCTGTTCGCTGGACATTCCTTCGCTTGCCTTATAGCTATCTTTTATTACGGTGCGCCAGGAAGTTCCCTGCCTGTTTACCTGAAGCAAGGCTCCGCCTGCCCCATATCCTGCCACAAGGAATACTTGGTTCTGCGATATCTGAAGGGGAGAAGGAGCTACTACCGAAGGTTGCCACTCCTGGGCACTCCATAACAGACGGCCTTGGGTGCCGGTTTCGGCCGAAACGCCACACACGCCTCCCACACCAACATATACAAAAGTGGGTACCCCGTCCAGGGTCATGGGAATGACGGAGGAGTGGGACATCTTAAACTGTACTGAGTTGGGGGTTGCCCATAATGTCTGACCTGTTTTCACATCGAGCCCCAACATTAGCGTGTCTTTACCTGCCGGAGCCAAGACGAGCATATCCTTGTATATGAGCGGACACTGCCCTGTGTACCAGAACGGGATTTCTGTACCGAAACGCTTTTTCATATCGATACTCCAACGCATCTGACCCGATATCTTATCGCAGCACATTACATGGCCTTCCGGTCCTATGGTAACTATCAGTTCTCCTGCTACAGCCGGAATGGTACGGGAGAACCCGTGGTTTCGTTTCATGGGTACACGATACCAGCGACGCCATAACTGTTTGCCCGTTTGAAGATCCAGGCAGCGCAGCGCATCGGAACTCAGTTGTTCGTCATAATCGAGCACATACACACGACCTTCAGAGATAACGGGAGCAGCATGCCCTTCGCCAGTCTCTACCGACCACATCTCCTGAAAATCTCCCTCAAGCCATTTCGCGGTTGGTGACAAAGTAGCCTGGTTGTCGAAACGGGCACCACGGAAACAAGGCCATTCCCCTTTGAGGGCTGAGGCTTGAGAGGAGTCTTGCATGAAGAATTCACCTATCAGCACATCATCTGCCTTACGGCTATGCCCTGCAGGACGATGGTCGGCTCCTGGCTGCGACTCGGTGAAATGGCTACTGGGGTCGTAAAAGTGCCAGAAGATAAGCAGACACAGGTAGAAGATGGTGACACCTATGGTAATCCATGTAATCTTTTTGTCGTTCATGCGGTCGTTCCTTTTAATGCGTTCAATAGGAATAATACGTTATAGAGTTCCTCGGAGTACCAGAGTCGCGAGAAATACAGTCCGATGGGTTCGCGTTCGTAAAGAGTGCCGGCCTTAAAGCGCTGGTAGAGATAGTCCCAACCCCGTTGTCTGGGTTCTTCGTAAAGGTGGGGAAAATGTTTCAGGGCAGCAAGGGCACGACAGGTATAGGTGACCTTGGATGGCACACCTTTGTTTCCGCCCCACCCTCCGTCTTCGTTCTGGGAAGTGAGGAGAAAGTTGATTTGAGAGGCGGCCAACTCTGTGGCAACGGGGTGATGGGCAGACATCAGATAGTCGATAGCTGTAGCTGTTCCATACACGGGGGCTTTCTCGTCCTCAGCATCCTGGTCGCCAAACCACAAGGGTATCCATCCGTTACTTTCCTCTGCACTCTTTCTCATCCATGTGAGCATACGGTCGAGACTCTTCTGTACGTCTGATTTTAGCTTGCCATCGAGAGAGGGCAGCCAAAGTCCCATGGCGAGGATAGCATGTGCAGTGATGTCTGGGGTGCTACGGTCAAGAGGAAGTCTGCCCCA
>JAEEGJ010015389.1_pt1 | contig 17872 bp, 15 predicted proteins | sample 8958761 | NCBI WGS metagenome assembly JAEEGJ01 (sample SAMN16246546, study PRJNA631951) | gut metagenome | biome: gut microbiome; feature: rumen; material: RS-attached | host: Bos | place: Iran: Karaj | collected 2018-10
GCAGAGCTATGGCACTCGTTGCGTGAAACCGCCTGTAGTTTGGGGCGACGTGAGCCGCAGCGCTCCGATTACCGTCGAATGGTCTGTATACGCTCAGAGCTGCACCAAGAAACCGGTGAAGGGCATGCTCACGGGTCCGGTGACGATTCTCAACTGGTCGTTCCCGCGCGAAGACGTTTCGCTGAAGGTACAGGCTCAGGAAATCGGCTTTGCCATCCGCGACGAAGTCCTTGACCTCGAAAAGAACGGTATTCGCATTATCCAGATTGACGAAGCTGCCCTCCGCGAAAAGCTGCCGCTCCGCAAGAGCGACTGGCACAAGGAATACCTCGACTGGGCCATTCCGGCATTCCGCCTGGTGCATGCCAAGGTCAAGCCCGAAACGCAGATTCACACTCACATGTGCTACAGTGAATTCAACGACATCGTGCGCGACATCGACAACATGGACGCTGATGTGATTACCTTCGAAGCAAGCCGTTCTGACCTCAAGTTGCTTGACGCTCTGAACGAAGCCAAGTTCGAAACGCAGGTGGGTCCGGGTGTGTATGACATTCATTCTCCGCGCGTTCCCTCGGAACAGGAAATTGTGGACGCGCTCCACAAGATTATTGCGAAGGTTCCGCAGCAGAATGTGTGGGTGAACCCGGATTGCGGCCTCAAGACCCGTGGCGAAACCGAAACGACGGCTAGCCTCAAGAATCTTGTGACTGCAGCCAAGGCTCTGCGCGCCGCATAATCCTTTTTGGAATATTCCTTGAATGAGGCGTCTCACGTTTTTTGGCGTGAGGCGTTTTTTATTGCACTTCCGCTGAAATTATTATACATTAAGGGTATGGATATCGCATCGAGTACATACCGCCGGATTTTTGTATTGGGTTCTGGATTCAGTAAATCGTTTTGCCCGCAGATGCCTACGCTGCGCGACTTGAACGAACTGATCCCCTTTGGAATTTCGGACGAGTTTCCGCACCTGCGCGATTACTGCAGGCGGTTTTTGGAACTTTGCAATAACCAGGCCGAATACCTGAACATCGAAACCCTTTCGACTTCGATTCTGTCGGCGCAGATTTTCCCGGGGGTGCGTGAAAGCCTCTACCATTCCAGCTTGCGCTTTGAACTGTTGCGCTTTATTGCGGGTGCCATTCGCCACGACCATGCGGTAGATTCCCAGTCGGCGACTATTCTCCGCAAGTTCTTGGCGGACTGTGTGAATTGCCCGAGCGAGGGCGTTCGCGATACCTTGCTGCTCAGCTTTAATTACGACACTTTGATTGAAAACATCATTGCCGATGACCCTAAAATGGGCGCGACCGTGGCGGTGGATTACGGTGTGCGTATCGATCCTGCCGACCGCAGTGCGGTTCGTGCGCCGCGAACCCATTCGATTGATTTGATCAAGCTGCATGGCTCGCTGAATTGGTATCCGGTCAAGGGAGCCTCTGACCCACTGGATTTGAAGAACGTGTGCCAGGTGGAACCTTGCGACCGTAGTTTCCCGATTTACCGCGAAGATACTCCGATTTATATTCCCATGGCCCATGCCAAGGAATCGTTCTTGCGGGGGAGTCTGTTTAATTTGTTGTGGAGCAAGGCGGATTATTACCTCAAGAACGCTCAGGAGATTTTCTTCTTGGGCTATGGATTCCCGAAGTCCGACATGAACAATCTGGAATTCTTGCTGAGGCATCGTGACCGCTTTAAGAAGGTGGTGGTGTTCGAACGCGAAGGTCACCCTGATTTGGAACGCTTGCGGGCTCTCCTGGGCGATACCTTGGTGCAGTCCATGGATGCCAAGGAATTTTTGACTAAGTTCTAGGGGCGCGTAATTCGCGCTGCCAAGGTCTTGCTATATTTTGCACCGAAGGGTGCAAAAATGAAACTTTTTGGATTGGCCATATTTATGCTTGCGGGCATTGCATGTGCCCAATTGGTGCAAAAGAAGGCGCCGACGGCTGCCGATTCCATTGATCTTGGCAACAAGAAAGGCCCGATTGTCTATTCGGACCCAAAAGAAAACGAAAAGTCTGCCATAAAAGATGCGACTGTCGAAATGGACAGCCGCAAGATTTCAAACGATTCTACCGTCGGGACATTGATTGGTGTCGGCGCTGAATTCGTGGGCGATGTCGTGAAAGGCATGCTTTCGCCCAATTCTGCTGAAACCGACGCCGTCGAACTTGAAAGAACGAGGCGATAATCCTCGTTTGTCATTCTGAGGCGAAGCCGAAGAATCTAATACTGACTTTTATCCCAGGTACTTTTCGCCGGATTCCACGCTCTGGTAAATGAGCGTGTTGATAGTCATGGGGCCTACGCCGCCCGGAACCGGAGTGTAGGCGCTGGCCACGTCTTCGAGACCCTTTTCGATATCGCCGACGCCACCCGGATGGTAACCGGCATCGACCACGACGGCGCCCTGCTTGATCCATTCCTTCTTGATGAATTCCGGCTTGCCGACCGCACCGACCAAGATGTCTGCCTGCTTCACGTATTCGGGGAGGTTTTCGGTCTTGCTGTGGCAAATCGTCACGGTGCAGTCTGCGTTCAAAAGCATCAAGGCCATGGGCTTGCCAAGGATAGCGCTGCGGCCTACAACCACGGCATGCTTGCCAGCCAGAGGAATGTTGTAAGCCTTCAACAAGCGCATAATGCCAGCCGGCGTTGCGCAGCCATAAGCGGGTTCGCCCATCGCCATGCGACCAAAGCCCAGGCAAGTCACGCCGTCCACGTCTTTGCGGGCGTCAATGGCTTCGAAAGCGGCGCGTTCGTCAATGTGGCGCGGAACCGGGTGCTGCAACAGAATGCCGTGCACGTCATTGTTGTCGTTCAGTTCCTGAATTTTGTCGAGGAGTTCCTGCGTGGTGGTGTTCTTCGGGAGCACCACGCGGATGCTTTCCATACCCACGCGGGCGCAGGCGTTGCCCTTCATTTTCACGTATGTGGCGCTGGCCGGATCGTCGCCCACCAGAATGGTGGCCAGAATCGGGGTCTTGCCCGTCTTTTCCTTGAGCTTTGCCACGCGGGCGCTGAGTTCTTCTTCAGTGGTCTTGGCAAGAGCCTTGCCGTCGAGAATGAGTGCTGCCATAAGTGTCTCCGGGGCGCAAAATGCGCGGGTTTTCGCCAAAAATAAAAAAAACACCCTGCATTTTGCAGGGTGCTTAAAGTGTTCTATTGGAAATTCTTAGAACAGTTCCTTGAGGGAGGGGACCAAGGAGCAAATCAAAACCCACGGATAGGAAAGAGATCCCCTGAGCCAGCCGGTAGCCGAGGCGCTGGGGGCGGCCTGAGTGCTCGTGGAGGCCATCATGGCGTCCAGAGTATTGCGGACGCCTTCGATGGAGGTATCGAAGGTGGCCTTGTTCTCGTTGGCCGAGCTAATGAAATTTTTGAATCTTGAATTCATACAATTTCCTTATTTTTCTCACTCTTATGTGTAAATTTAGTAACAATAACCTTATTGTGCAACCCCTTTGTAAACCCCCGTTTACGGCGTTTGTGTAAGATAAGTTGTTGCCTATTTGGATAAAAGTCCTTAAATTTTTTCAAAAACGGCAATTTTTGTTTAAAATTTTTTCTGACGAATCGGAATTTTGTACTTTTTAGGTCAAAAAGTAGGTCTCAAAAAGTGTTCACCATGCGTTCCTAAAAGTGTTTTCTATCTTTGGGTGTGGCGAAAATCACTAGAAATTGCGATGTAAGTCGCTATAAATCAAGGCATTATATGAAGAATTACCAGATTTTTTCGGCTTCTTTGGCACTTTCTTTGGTGCTGGTTGCTTGTGGTGGCGGTGAAAAACCCGCTGTAGACCCCGCTCCCGTGGATGCTGCGGCTGTTGCGGACTCGTCGAAACCGGATTTGAACAACCCCATAGACCGCTACAGCTATGCGCTGGGTATGGATTTGGGCAAGGCTGTGGCAAATGTCAATGTAGACTTGAACATTCCCGTGCTCATGGGCGCAATCAAGGACCAGGTGGATTCTAGCCGCACGGTGCTGATGAGCGATTCTGCGTCGGAATCCGCTTTGCAGGACTTGCTTTTGCAGATGCAGAAGAAGAAGGAGTCTGATGACAAGGCCCAGGCCCAGAAGGCTTTGGATGAACAGGCCAGGTTCCTTGCCGAAAACGCCAAGGATTCTACGGTCAAGAAGACTGCCAAGGGCGTGCAGTACAAGGTGATTAAGGCCGGTACGGGTATTAGCCCCAAGACGGGCGACAAGGTGCAGGTTCACTATGTCGGTGCCCTTTTGGACGGTACAGAATTTGACAATAGCGTGAAGCGCGGCGAACCGCTGGAATTCCCGGTGGAAGCCGTGATTGAAGGCTGGCAGGACTTGCTGCAGGTCATGAAGGAAGGCGACAAGGTGAAGGCTTGGATTCCGAGCGATCTCGCTTATGGCGAAGCTGGCGTGCCCCCCATGATTCCGGCGAATGCGATGCTGGTTTTCGAGGTGGAACTGCTTAAGGTCTTTGCCGAAGTGCCTGCCATTGACAGCGCTGCCGTGGCCCCTGCTGCCCCTGCTTCCGCTCCGAAGGCTGAAGCAAAGCCGGCAGAACCTGCCAAGGCCGAGGTGAAACCGGCTGAGAAGAAGGCTGAGGCTAAGCCTGCCGAAAAGAAGCCGGAAGCAAAGCCTGCCGAAGCCGCAAAGCCCGCTGCCAAGAAATAGCGTTTAGCTTTAATGCTCCATTAGAATATTGCCCCGCATAAGCGGGGCTCTCTTTTTTTTAAATTTGCGGTGACACTTTCAACTTCCTCTAGTGTTACAATGGTATGAACAGGAAAAATCTCCTTGACCGCATGGCTTTTTCGAAACTGTACGAGGCTTACGCCCCGATGGTTTACAGACGCTGTGTGTTTTTGCTCAAGGATGATGCTGAAGCCAAGGATATGGTGCAAAACGTGTTTTTGCGCATATACGAACATGTGGATTCCCTGGATTTGTCACAACCGTCAAGCTTGTTGTGGAATACGGCGACCAGGCTTTGCCTGAACCGCATTCGCGACAAGAAACGCCGCGGGCTAGATGTGGATTCGAGCGAACTTTTGCTCACCATCGCTTGCGCCGAAGAAGATGACGGCGTGGAAGCCAGGGGACTTTTGGCAAAGATTTTTTCTAAGGAGCAGGAATCGACCCGCACGATTGCAACGTTGCATTATGTAGACGGCATGACTCTGGAAGAAACTGCTGAAACCGTTGGACTTTCGGTGAGTGGCGTGCGCAAGCGTTTGCGTACCCTGCAAGCCAAGATTAAGAATCTGGAGGTTGAAAGATGACATCTGTCAATAAAATTTCCGATTTCAAGCTGGAACGCTATTTGCTCGGGGAACTTCCCGAAAAAGAAATGCGCGAATTCCAGGAACGTGAACTGAGCGACGAAATTTTTGCCGCCCGTGTGGCCGAAATGCGCCTGCAGGGCAAGCGCTTTGTGGCGGAAAATCCGTTTGAAGCTTTGGAAGCGAAAATGGATGAAGCGGACGAGGCTGCCAATGACAATGGCAACGTGATTTCTGGAGTGTGGCTCAAGGTGGCTGCTGCCCTGGTGATTGCGCTCGGCGTATTCTCCATGGTGATCTTGAATCGCGACGTTTCGACTTACGACAGCAACGCCACTTCGATGGAAGTCGCCATGGCCGATGTGGACAATGGCACGCGAATCAAGGGTATGCAGGCTTCTTTGGAAGTCTGGAAAAAGACGGGCGACAGCGCCGTTCAAATGGTGAACCTGGGTAACGCCTACGAAGGCGACGAAATCCAGTTGCGTTACCGCGTCCCGCAAAAATGTTTTGGCATGCTCATTAGCATGGACGGCAACGGAACCGTTACGATGCATATGGGCGAGGGTAACAGCGCCATTGAACTGGAGCCCGGCAAAATGACGACGCTTCCGTTCGCCTACAAGCTGGATAACGCTCCGAAATTTGAAAAGTTCTTCTTGCTGACTTCGCAGAATTCTTTTGCAATCAATGTAGATGATTTTGACAAGAGCTTGAAGCAGGCGGGAGTAGAAACGGTTTCATTTACGCTCCGTAAGGTGGAAAAGTAAGGGGGAGAAAATGAAGAAGATTTTGGGAAGAATTTTGTTCTGCGATTTTTTGTCGGGTTCGGCTATTTTCTGCCTGGTGTGCCTGGTGGCTATTTTGGCGGCGGCGAGCAATACCCATGCCGCGACGAATTCTGGCGAGATCGCGATTAACCGTTACGTGTTTGCCGTGAGTGCGAATAACGGCGGTAAGGGCCGTCCGGTGCTGCGTTACGCCGAAAGTGATGCCCGCGCCTTTGCGAATGTTCTTTCGCAGATGGGTGGCGTGTCCAAGCAGAATGTTTACCGCGTGACTGAACCTAGCGTTGCCTCTTTGCAAAGTCAGCTGGATGCACTCGATAAAAAGCTTGCCGCTGCAAAGTCTGCAAAAGGCGCCGATGCGAATTCCCGCGAAGAAGTGCTGGTGTATTACAGCGGCCACGCCGATGAAAAGGGGCTCCGCCTCGGTGAAGAAATTTATAGCTGGAAGGAATTCCGCAAGCGTGTGGATGCCTTGCATGCCGATGTGAAAATTGCCGTGATTGACGCTTGCGGCTCGGGTGCTATTACTCGCGCGAAGGGCGGTGTCGCAGTCCCTGCGTTCATGGTTGACAAAAGCAGCGACATGAAAGGCTACGCCTTTATCACCAGTAGCACTCAAGATGAGTCGAGCCAGGAAAGTGACAAGCTTAAGGGTTCCTTCTTCACGCACTCGCTGGTGAGCGGCCTTCGCGGCGCGGGCGATGTTAGCGGTGACGGCAAGGTGACGCTTTCTGAAGCATATCAGTTTGCCTTCAACGAAACGCTCCAGAAAACGGAAGCTACGATGGGTGGCGCCCAGCACCCCAGCCGCGACATGAACTTGGCGGGCACCGGTGACGTGGTCATGACCGATTTGCGCAGCACGAGCGCAGGCCTCGACTTGGACGAAGATGTAGACGGTCACTTGTTCATTCGCGACGAAAAGGGTGAACTTGTCGCCGAACTTTACAAGAAATCTGGTCGCGCCATGAGCCTCGGGTTCCCTGCCGGCAAGTACAGCGTGCGCTTGGAACGCCCTGCCGAATATAAGGAAGCATCGATCACGCTTTATGACAACAACCGTGCGCGTCTCGGCAAAAAGCAGTTCACGGCGGTCGCTGTCGAAAAGACGGCTCTTCGCGGCGAAATCAAGAGTGGACGTTCTTGCGCTAATGGCGATACGGCAAAATGTTCGCTGGATTCCCTTGACCGCAACGGAACCTCTCGCACGACATTTGACTTTTACGATCGCGACGATAAGCCGCGCAAGGGCGTGCAGCTGGGCCTTTTTGCCACCAAGACAAAAGACTATATGGTCGGTTCGCAGGTGAGCTTGTTTGTGAACAGCGCCGACAAGGATATGCGTGGCCTTCAGGTAACGGGCCTCTTGAATATCGCGAACGAAAATATCGACGGTGCGCAGATTTCGGGTACCGTGAACTATGCCGAAAGTGTCGATGGCTTGCAGCTGTCCTATATCAACTGGGCGTCTGAAAAATCCGAAGCGGCGCAGATCGGTTTTGTGAATGCCGCTCTTGATACCATGCGCTACTTGCAGCTTGGCTTTGTGAACGCCTCTGAATACAGCGGAACTCATGTGGGCTTTGTGAACACGAGTGTGGGTTCCAAAGTGCAGGTGGGCTTTGTCGATGTCGCTAAGGATGCCGACGTACAAGTGGGCTTTGTCAATGTGGCAAAAGACAACGACGTTCAAGTCGGCTTTACCAACGTGGCAGTCAAATCCCGTGTAGGCGTGGGCTTTGTGAATGCCACGGCATGGGAAGGCGGCACGCAGGTGGGTTACGTGAATGTGGCGCCCAAGTCCAAGGGTCGCCAGGTGGGTTTTGTGAACGTTTGCGTGGAATGCGAAAAGACTCCGGTAGGCTTTATTAGCGTGGTCGGTAACGGTGTATGGTCGGCAACCACTTCCTTGAACGAAATGGGTGCTCTGGATCTTTCGCTTCACTTGGGTACGGCTTATTTCTACACGGCTTTCCAAGTGGCCCGCCCCTTCGAAAAGGGTGACGGATTCAAGCACTTTGAAGACCGCTACGAAAGCGGCTACGGTGTCGGTACGCAGTTCGGCAAGTACGGTAACCACTTTGAATTGGAATACATGCTCCTGAACGCCCACGAAGCTGTCTCGTTCAGCGACGATACGAATGAAAATTACCACCACCGCCTGCGTCTAGGCTTTGTACATAAGCTGTTCCCGGGTGTTGGCCTTGCCGTGGGCGGTACGCTGAACATTGTAACCCTGGGTTATGCTGATAAACTGTGGCCCAAGCCTTGGAACAACTACCACGACGACTTCGGCAGCGAAAAGCATAAAGGTCGCTGGTGGCCCGGATTCTACTCGGGCATTACTGTGGGTAGGTTCTAAAAGAAAATTCTAAAAAACAAGTGACACTTTTTGCTCCTTATAGTGTTACAATAGCAAATAGGGTTTCCTATTTGCTATTTTTGTTAGAACGCGAGTTATTTTGAAACGTTATATAGAAATCTTCGTTTTGTTGCTGGCTATGTTGAGTGTAGCCGCCGTGGCACAAGAACCTGTGCCCGATTCGCTTGCACCCCAAGGAATCACTTTTAACGGAATTGTACAGGATTCCTCGTTTGCCCCAGGCGAAAAACTCAATGTCGAAATCCTGGAATCGGGCGAGGCGCTGCAAACCACCGTGGGCACGCCCTTTAGCATCGTGCTTCCCGAAGATACCCTTTGGAATGTGTGCGTCACGAATTCCGACACCGCGGGCGCCGAAAAAGAAAAATGCTACGAACTCAAGTACATTGGCGCTGAACGCAGTTTCTCGCAGGCACTGGGCGAGGCTTTTGCAGAACCCGATTCTATAGTAGAAGGGGAAGGCCTTCCCCTCGCTGCTGCCGCTGACACGGCATCCGCTACCCCTTCTAGCGTGGTTGACACCCCGCAACGCCCCGATACGCTGGCGCAAGATTCCGCAAGCCAGGACGTCGATGTCGATGCCCTCCTTGCTGGCGGCGACAACGCCAAGGTCACCGAACTCAAGAAAGTCGTAGTCCAGCTGCGCCGTCGCCCCAAGCGTAAGCCCGGCGAATCTGTAGTGTCGGCTAAGTCCATCAAGCGTATGCCCAGCCTCGCCGAAGCCGACGTTATCAAGAGCATCCAGGCGCTCCCGGGCGTGGTCGCCAGCTCCGATTTCAGTTCCAAGATTTATGTGCGCGGTGGCGCCGCCGACCAGAACCTCTTCTTGTTCGACAACGCTGTTGTTTATTCGCCGGTGCATTTCTTCGGACTGTTCAGTACCTTCCTGGTCGAAGGCATTGACGATGTGCAATTCTACAAGAGCGGATTCCCTGCACAGTACGGTAACCGCTTGAGTTCCGTGCTCAAGATGGATGGCCGCGCCGGCGGTCAGGATACCGTCAATGAATGGTTCAGCAAGTCAAGCATCAAGATCAGTACGTTTGCGGCACAGCTCCATACCGAAGGCCACCAGGGCCCTGCACGCTGGGTGGTGGCGGGCCGTACCACCTACATCGGCTACATGCTCGATTTGATGAACGCCCTCGACATTATCGACCTGAACCTGGACTACGAATTTACGGACGTGCAGGGCACGTTCATGTACAACTTTACCGATGACACCCGCATGAAGCTTAGCTTCTATGTCGGTAAAGACCGCTTGAGTTTTGACCCGCTTTATATGGACTGGGGTAACGTAGCCATTCCGCTCAATATTTCTCACCGCATCAATGGCGACTGGGACTACAACGCAACGCTTGCATTTAGCGAATTCTACCAGACCATGAAAATCGGTGAACTGATGTCTATCGAGATGTTCCTTTACACCTTCGCAGGCAAGCAGTGGGTTAACTACCGCGGCATTCCGAACCACACGTTCACTGCCGGCTACGAACTGGAATACATCTACGAGCGCTACCGCGAACAGATGTCCACCATCAGTGTGGCCGATATCCAGGAACCCTTCCACCATGTGGGCTACCTGCAGGATGCCTGGAAGTTTGCACCCGATTACCTGTTGCAATACGGCCTTCGCTTTAATTACCAGACGGCTGCAAAAGACTTTGGCGTAGAACCGCGCGCCTCCTTGACCGTGAATATCGACGACGACAAGACCTTGGAATTCTACGGCGGTTATTACCTGCAGTACTTGAATGCGCTTGTCTATACCGACCAGGAAACGTTGAACGAATTCTATTATCCGGCCACCACGACTACCAAGGGCAAGCATATCGAGCCGGCGTCTTCGTGGCTGTTTGCCGCGGAATATAGCCAGCGCGGCATTATGGAAGATTACGATGCGACCGTGGGCGTTTACTACAAGACCCAAAGCAACCTGAATACGTTTGTGTCTGTGCTGGACAGTAACGATGAAACCGCCTCCGACGACTTTGTGCTGGCCGACGGATTCGGAACGGCAGAAGGCTATTCCTTCGGTTACGAACTTTCGCTGCGTAAAGATAAGGGCTGGTGGTTCGGAGGCATTAACTGGAGTCAGAGCATTAGCGTCATGAAGACGGATGACGGCACCAAGCCGTATTTCCCGAGCTGGCATCAGCCTTATGCCCTCAAGATGGACTTGGGCATTAACTGGCGCGGCCCGGAAGATGCGTTGACGGTGCACCCGACCCAAAAGGACATGTATATTCGAACATCGGTTATCATGAAGTATTCAGCGGGCATGCCCATTAGCGAATACAAGGGTTACTACGTGTCGCAGGATATGGGTCACCAGCAGTATACCGATGCGACAGTGGTGTTGCCGGGTAGCCGCAATGCCGCCCGCCAGACGGACTATTTCCGTGTCGATATCAAGGCGATCGATATCGGTCGCGAAAACAAGTGGAACTTTAGCTGGACCTTTATTAACGTAACCGATCACGAGAATATGTTCTACACATTCTACGATACGAGCAAGAATCCGCCCGAAAAAACGGAGGTCACCCAGTTCCCGTTCTTGCCGGTTATGCTCAGTTACGAGTATTATTTCTAGCATTTTGAATAAAGTAGGGCTGACAAGGGTCTAGATTTTTCTATAGTTTTTAATACTATGGAACGCGAAACCTTTAAATCAAGACTCGGATTTATCCTCATTGCCGCCGGTTGCGCCATTGGCCTGGGCAACGTGTGGCGTTTCCCTTACATTGCTGGCCAGTACGGTGGAGCGGCCTTTGTGCTCCCGTACCTCGGCTTCTTGCTTTTCTTGGGCCTGCCCATTTTGATGGCAGAACTTGCCTTGGGTCGTGGCGGTAAGAGCGGTATCGCTCGCGCCTTCGACAACCTGGAAAAGCCGGGCACCAAGTGGCATTGGGCCAAGTTCCCGCTGATTTCGGCCAACTATATATTGATGGCCTTCTACTCGGTGGTGACGGGCTGGATGTTCTACTACTTCTACAAGATGGTGACCGATCCCAAGTTCCTCTTGGGCACTCCTGATGAGATTGCGGCCGGCTTCGGCGAAATGCTCGGAAACCCGGGCCTCATGATTTTCTGGATGACGGTTGCCATTGTCATTGGCCTCTTTATTGTGTCGCTTGGCCTCCAGAAGGGTGTGGAACGCATCACCAAGGGCATGATGATTTGCCTGCTTATCATTATGGTGATCCTTGCGATTCGCGCCGTGACGCTCCCCGGCTCTACGGCTGGCCTTGAGTTCTACCTGTTGCCGTCCTTGGAACGCCTTACGCAATCGGGCAAGGGTCTGGGCGAGGCTATCTTTGCCGCCTTTGCACACGCCTTCTTTACCTTGAGCCTCGGTATCGGTAGCATGGCTATTTTCGGTAGCTACATCGGAAAGAATCATTCCCTGGCAAAAGAAGCCACGAGCGTCTGCGTTCTTGATACCGTCGTCGCCTTGGTCGCGGGCATCATCGTGATTCCCAGCTGCTTCGCCTTCAACCAGTCTCCTGGTCAGGGCCCGGGCCTTATCTTCGTGACGCTTTCCAACGTGTTCGCCATGATGCCTGCCGGTAGATTCTTCGGAGCCGCATTCTTCCTGTTCATGTCGTTTGCGGCCATGTCTACCTTGATTGCCGTTTTCGAAAACCTGGTGTCGTTCTGGATGGACCTCAAGGGTTTCAAGCGCCGCAAGGTCGCCTATTGGAACATTCTGATTGTGTTCCTGCTTTCGCTCCCTTGCGCCCTCGGTTTCAACATGCTTTCGGGCTTTGAACCGTTCGGCCCCGGCAGCTGCGTCCTGGACCTCGAAGACTTTATCGTGAGCAACACCATGCTCCCGGCTGGTGGCATGTTCATCGCCATCTTCTGCTCTAGCCGCTACGGTTGGGGTCAGGAAAAGTTCTTTACCGAAATGAACGCCGGTAAGGGTTACAAGATTCCGTACAACGCAGCATTCAAGATTTACTTCAAGTGGATTTTGCCGCTGCTTGTTTCGATCCTCTTGATCCAGGGCTACCTGTCCAAGTTTGCCCCGGAACTCTGCGCCAAGATTTTCGGATAATCATTCCCCAAGCAAATGCATAATCACAGGCCGGTTCTTACCGGCCTCTGTTTTATGGATGGTAAGTTTGCCGGTGGTATCGTAGCTGAACTGCTCGCCCACCCGTTCGCCATTTACATAGGTAAGGCTATCGCGGAGCACACCACTTGCATACCAGTTGCGCATGACTCCGTTACGTTTACCGTCTTTCCAGAAGGTTTCGCTAGCAAGTTTTCCACCCATGGTATCGGGGAAAAAGCTCCTGCTTTCGGCAATTTTTCCGTCTTTCCAGTATTCTTCGTACAAAAGGGCGCGTCCAGGCTTAAAGTAGCGGATGGTTGCCGGGAACTTACCGATACTTTGTCCAAAATCAACACTCTGAGATAGATTGGAGCTATCCAACAGGCCTCCAATCTCTCCCACATACGAAGTCTCTGCGCAGAACTTGGACATGTTTCCTTCGCAGGCCCCATAGACCACGCCAGACACATTCAAGTCACATTCACGGATCACCGATCCATTTTCATCGAACCACCGCCATATGGAGTCCCGCTTACCGTCACGGTCCCAATGTTCCTGTTTCATGGGAGTTCCATCAGCCCTATAGTAAGTCACCGTCCCGATAAGAGCGCTGTCCTTGCCAGTCGTTCCCTTACCAAGTACACCTTGTACCCGCAGGCGTCCGGTTCCGCAGTTTGCAGAATCTAGAGTTTCTCCGTAGCTTTCATAATACAGTGAAAAAGTCCCATCAAGTCTGCCTTTCCTGCAAGTGAATTCTTCCAGCAGATGGCAGTCCTTCGAAAAGCGCTTCAAGTACGTTACGGAATCCGTTTTGGTCGAAACAATCTCCCGTTTGGGATCCCACTTGGCGTGGCAATCGCCTTCCTGCTCCAGCGCCCCATTATCGTACCACTTTTTCCAGATGCCTATAGCCAGGCCGTTGTCATCGTAATGTTCTTCGAAGGACCTCTCGCGATTATAATGCCAGCCTTCCCAGTCACCAATGGGGTGATCATCCTTGTAATAACGGTATGCTTCCACTTTTTTGTCGCTAAAGAGTGAAGTCCACTTGCCGTCCTTAAGACCTTTCTTGTAATGGCCCAAAAGAGCCACATCGCCAAAACCCGTCCATCGTTTGAAGTCCCCATGGGGAACGCCATCCTTGTAAGGGATTTCCAGCTCCTTGATTCCGTCAGTATACCATTCGTTTCTCTTTAGAATTTCTCCATCGGGATAGACCCATATCGAGGTCTTTTTGGCCCCGTTTGCGTGTTCTGCAAGAACCTGTTCCTGGGCACGTTCCACCGTACAGCCCGAAAAGAGCAGCAAAAATGGCGCAACTAAGCCCAAAATGGGTGAAAAACGAATCATAGGCATACCAGGTAAAGTAGAAAAAAGGTAATTTCTAGTTGTGCTCGAGTTAAAGAACAAATCGATTGCCGATACCTTTAACGCAAGAATCCGCTCCCCCTGGGCGTGGGTGGTGCTTGCTGTAGCCATCGGCCTCACCATCCTATTCTACTTCTCGCAGAAGCCGCAGATCATCATGTACTCCCGCTACATCAAGACTCTGTCGGATTACCAGTTACAAGAATCCTATGCCCTGCGCGGAATGGAGCGCGTCCGTATCGGATTCGGCATAGATACCGTCTTTGTACAGGCCCAGACCATGACCCTTCGGGAAATCGCCGTATCGTTTTCCCGCGAAATGGACGAAATCAGCCGTGTCGGAGTCAAGGCCCCGCCCCGTTCAACCGTCGAACGCTTCGAGCGCGAAGTCCTGGCAAAAGTTTCAAGCATGCGCCGTTACGCGGCAGGCCGCCACCAGTGGCTTGAAAAATTTCAAGCTGTAAAAAACCAGACCGCAAGTCTCCCCGCCAACATTCAAATCCCTTTGCAGGGAGTCCTGGATTCAGCCCGCGCCGGCTACATGATTGGCTTGGCAGGCCTCGGCGACAGCATCGTCAATGTCATTCCGGATTCCACTAAAGACGCCATTTTCAGCCTGCTTCAAGAAAACGAAGAGCAGACTCTCGCCTGGAACCGTTTCAATAACGAACTCGCCGTCATGTACAGCGAAGACCTGATTCAATTTTTCCAGAGTCAAAACATGGAAGAGATGTCCCTCAAGTCTAAAATCCCCATGGCATTTTATTTCTTGACCCTGGTACTGATGCTTTCGACCTTCTTCTTTATTTTCAGATCCAAGCTATAAGGAACCCATGCGCTTTTATACTTCTAGAAAACCGGCACTTCTGCATTTCTCTTTGCTGCTGATATTTTTAGCAGGATGGCTCATGTCGTACCTGATGCCCGCCCTCAAGGGCCTGATGCAAGAAGAGCACCTGTTCTACGGAACGGTTTCTCACGCAGCCATCCCCAGTATCTTTGGCGGAAGCAACATTCCCTTTTTCGACAAGACCATTTTCCAGATTAACGGCGACGACCAGGTAAACTTTATTCTGTACGCTTCGGAAGATATTTTGGAAAGCATGGCCGAATGGTTCAGTTTTGCAAGCCGCAATGCAGGCGATGTACCTCTCGAAATTTCAGCGAGCCGCATCAACGACAAGACCTTCATTGTCCATAGCCTGGCCTCCACCGATGGCGAAATGGACTTTGACTCGCTGGTCATAGACTATCAAGTTTACTACGCCTTTATCGGCTGCACCATCGTCCTCGCCTTGGCACTCGCCTCGATCACCCTATTCATCCTGTGGGTAGTGAAGAAGAGAAAGCACTAGGATAACTTCATTGCGAGGAACGAGCGTGAAAAAGCCTTCCATACTGATTTTATTACTAGCAGCATTCTGTTTAGCAAATCCGGCCTCGGATACCCTTACCATACATCGCAAAACGCCACCGATCAAAGGTTCTGTCATGTTTCCGGTGACTAGCCCCACAAGCGACATGCCCGTAGGCGTATGGAGACGCATCAACAAGAAGGCAACGACCGGAACTATAGTTTGGTTCCACGGAGGCATGACTAGCAACAACTGCCAGAAGGGACTCGTGGCAGGCGGTTCCCTTGCAAACATGTTGCCGGACTATACAGTAGTCAGCGCCTCGGCCTGCAAGCAAAACCACTGGGTCGAACCCACCACCATCGAGGCCGTCGACGACGCCCTCGACAGCCTCGCCAAGCGCCAAAAGAAGGACATCGAAGAAATTTCTCTGATCGGAATTTCAGACGGTTCGCTCGGAGTTATCGCCTATTCCATGTGGGGAAAGCGCAATATCCGGAACCGCATTCTCATGAGTTCATATGGAGAATCCCTCGGACCGGCAGCACAGGTCGCAGGACAACCGGCCTTAAAAAGCGGACGCTGGAGATTCATTCAAGGCGGCGCCGACCGCCTGTACCCCTCCGAAAAGAGCGTTCCCTGGATTCAGGAATTTTGCAAGGGCGTCGGCACCAGTTGCGACCTCAAGTTCGACCCCCAAGGAGAACACGATTGGAGCTACTGGCAAAACAACCGCAAAGACTGGATTTTGGAGATTTTTTCTAAATAACCCTTGACAAATAGGGCAAATTTTTCAAAATTTGGCTTACCCCACGCGGATGTGGTGGAACTGGTAGACACGCTAGATTCAGGTTCTAGTGCCTGCAAGGGCATGAAGGTTCAAGTCCTTTCATCCGCACTGAAAAACCGTCGAAGCAATTCGACGGTTTTTTCTGTTCTCACTTCGTTCGAACAGCAAAAGTGAGCAAGGTTATGACGCATCGAAATACTTGTATTTCGATATGCCATAACCGTAGCCACGAATGCCGAAGGCATTAAATGCTCGGCTCGGTTATATCCGTGCGAGCACGGCTGCAACACTCGCCTTGCGCATTTGTATTTTTCCTTTTTATCCAATTTACTATCTTCCCCCTTATGGAGAATTTTGAAGATTTTTTCACCGAAGCGTTCGAGACCGCAACCCTCAAGGGAACGCAGGTCACGCTGAAGGGCGTTCGTGAAAACGCTCCGGGGGCAGCATCGGCAGAAAACATCTTCGCAACCATCGAAGGTTCCCGCGACTTCCTGGCTGAGCATCTTCCATGGATTCCCGAAACGGACATCTTCGACCTGAAGAAAAGAATCCGTTCGTGGGTGTTGAACGAAAGATTCGGGCAAGGCGGCTGCTGGCTCATTTTCAAGAACTCGCCTACCAACCCCGAAGGAGAATTCGCCGGTTCCCTCATGATGGACGTGAACCTGCGAAACCGTTCCGCCACCTTAAGCTATTGGCTCGCGAAACCGTTTACCGGGCAAGGCCTGATGACCGAATCGGTAAAGCTCATCATCAAGTTCGCTTTCGAGCACCTAAAACTCAACCGACTGGAACTTTTAGTCTCTGTACACAACGGCAAAAGTGCCGCCGTTGCCACCCGCTGCGGGTTCATGGAAGAGGGCATAAATCGCGATTATGAGCTTATAAACGGCAAATTTGTGGATCATCGGCGTTTTTCGCTACTCGCCCGCGATGTTTATTAATGATTACAATGGTTACTCGGGTAAACGGGAAACTTAAAATAGATATGGTTTTTGGGGGCAAAGACTTCTATTTTTTAAAGTATGGAAAATGGAGAAAAGCAGAAACTCGTAGAACCGGATATCCTGCAGTACACAAACTACAGGGTATTCTTGCGTGATTATTACGAGTATAAAAAGAAAACCTCGACCGCTTTCAGTTTGCGGTTCTTTGCCGAAAAGGCAGGGCTTTCCAGCCACGCCCACTTGAAACTTGCAATTGACGGCAAACGCAACATTACCAAAAATACGGTCACCAAGCTTATTCACGGTCTGGGTCTCGAAAACCAGCGTGCCGCTTATTTCGAAAGCCTCGTATTCTTCAACCAGGCCCAAACCGACGCCGACAAGCAAATCTACTACGCCCAGCTCATCAAGGCCAGCCCCCGTTCCAAGCTGCACAAGATGGACAAGGCGCAGTTCCGAATCTTCCAGGAATGGCATCATTCTGTAATTCTCGAGATGGTAGGGCTCAAGGATTTCAGACCCATTCCCGATGTCATTTCTAAAAAGCTCCGCGGGCTTGTAACTCCCGCCCAGGTCACCGAATCGCTCCAGCTGCTCCTGGAACTGGGACTCCTAGTCAAGACCGCCAACGGATACCGCCAGCGTGACCCCCTGATTACGACCGACGACGAAGTCCAGGACATGATGGTCAAGATGTACCATTTCCAGATGCTCAAGCTTTCTGCCACCATGCTCAGCGACCTTCCGGGGACAGAAAGGGACATTTCTGCGCTTACTTTCGGAATTAGGCGCTCAGATTTCCCTAATTTGAAAAAACATTTACAACTAATGCGAAAAGAACTACTAGATTTCTCTGCAAAAGCCGGAGAAGCAGAAGATGTTGTGCAAATCAACATTCAGC
>JAEEGJ010015392.1_pt1 | contig 17868 bp, 19 predicted proteins | sample 8958761 | NCBI WGS metagenome assembly JAEEGJ01 (sample SAMN16246546, study PRJNA631951) | gut metagenome | biome: gut microbiome; feature: rumen; material: RS-attached | host: Bos | place: Iran: Karaj | collected 2018-10
CCCTCATCGAAGGGACTATTGTGGGCCACCAGCGGCAGTCCGGCGATGCGGGGCGCAATCTGTCGCCACACTTCCGGGAAGGAGGGGGCGGTGTCGGTATCGGCGTGACCGAGGCCGTGAACCTCCTGGCAGAACCACGCATAGTAGTTGGGAGTGGGGCGGATGAGCGAGTAGAAGGTGTCGGTGATGAGGCCGCCGCGCACCACCACCACGCCCACGCTGCACACACTGCTGCGCTGTCCGTTGGCGGTCTCGAAGTCGATGGCGGCGAAGTTTTTCATACGAGTCTTTTTGATGCCGGCATTTCAGGCGGCAAAGGTACATTTTTTTCGGTGGCAAAAATAAGGCATGACTATGACAAAACACGGCATAACGAATGGAAAATGGAAAACTGAAAATTGAAAGGTGGGGATTCCGCCAGCTCCTTGCGTCGCTGGCGGAATGGTGTGAGAATGTAGGGACGCACCGCATGCGTTCAATTACTCGAAACGCATGGTCAAGCGCAATGGAATAGTAAGAAGAGGGAAGGAATGGAGGTGATGGGCTTCGTTTTTTATAGCTGTGGCAGATTCAAAAATTTCTTGTAGAAAGGATGCCAATATTCATAGTCACTACCATCCTTCGTGCTCGGGTGATAGCATGCCATTGCTGGAATTTCCTTTCCATTTATTGTATATATCCATACTTTTAGTCTTTCGCCGTCGATTTCAACTTGCGATTCTCGCCCTCCCCAATTGGGAAGATTCTGCCATAATCTAGACACTCCCCATATAAGGATGTAATCTGGCATAAATTTTTCAAGAACTTCTTTGAAAGCTTCCTCTGATTTCTCCCAATATTTTTCAGGAACACAAACTCTTGGAGCATTTCCTACAGAATACTGAACATAATTATAGAAAACAATTCCATTCCAAAATTCTGCACTTTCCTCATCTGTCAAAGCGCGTCCGTAAATAGTTTTTTCAAAATTGCGATACTGCTTAAAATTTTTATGAGTTTCCACAAAATCGCTAATACAATTTATGGTTTCATTGTGGCAAGCCACTCTCATTTTTGCTTTTGTACAAGATGGAAAACACCGACCGCCTTCAGATAATTCTTCTTTGCAGTAGTGGCTTTCTCCTAAAACCAAGATTTTCTTTCCTTTGAAACCTGTAGTGCCATAGTTTTCACCAATCCATGGCTTGAAATTGATTGTATCCATTTCAGTAAAGTGGACCTCTATTTTAACTCTTTTCCCCACACTCCCAGACCTTGCGAAGTCCATTAAACAAAGCCTGAAAATATGGTTCTGCAAAATTACACATTATCTTGTATGATACAATGACTTATCAATAGAGGGTGGTAAGGCATTGATTATCAGTGATATAATTTGCAAACATTTTATTAACACACTCCTCTCGTTGGTTGTTGCCAACGGCCTACCGCGTCACTCTTTTTTCTTCCACTTCACATCATTGCCATAAATCGACACCAACGCATTGAACGGCAGAGCGTTGATGGTCTCGATGGTTTTCGGCAGTTCATCCATGATTTTCAGAAACTGCTCCATCTTTTCGTAGCGCACATGGAACATCAGGCACCGCCGGTTCTTGCACTTAACTTTCAGCTCGATGCCAATAGTGCCGCGCTCGTTGTACCACCCCCTCCTTCCATCGGAGGATTTTTTGCCGTCCCATTGATACAGTGCGTATTCTAACGACAGCTCCTGCATCTTGGCTTCCAGCAGGTTCTCCATGGTTTTTTTGTTGATGCTGCGGAGTTTGATACGCTTGAGTCCCTCTTCGGCCACATTGCACGCCTTCTCGTACAACGGAGGAATGAGGGCAGCCAGCGCACGGACACTTTCCACTGTCAATTTGCAGTTCAAGTCACAGTGTGCACCCTTGTAATCCAGATATGCGACGAACGCCCCTCTCGTATAGCCAATTTCCATTTCACCAAATTCACGGGAAAAGTAACCGGGTACTTTGCCTTGGTTGAAAGGATAGCCCTCGTTGGCGAAATTGGTGAGAATAGCGCTCTGCAACCGCCGCTCGCGAGGCCAATGCTGGATTTTGTGTTTCAGCATTTTCACAAAAGCATCCGATGTGATTCGCTTGGGGTCTGGGAATGTCGAATTGGAGATTTCTAAGACAAACTCCTCCCATTTGTTCTTGAAATTCTGCTCGCAGATATTCTTCACTTGCGGCTCAATGTCGTGCCATTCTTTCAGCAGTTGGGGGATTCGCGCATCGTAGGCAAGCAGCGACGACAATTCTATGCGAGTGTACAAATAGAGTTTCAAGTTCATAATATTTTCCCCCAACGAATTATAGACAGTAACATCGTAGGTGTAGTTGTTGCAGACAACTCCTATATGGGACAGCCGGAAATAAATTTCTGTTTTATCGCTATTGGTATAAGCAAAGGTGATATTCTTGGCACGGAGCTGAGTCTCCATTTTGCTGCGACTTTTGGTATATCTCCACTGCATAATGAAAAAACGTTCTTTTGCCTCGTGAATGTCGTCAATCCGAATGCGTTTCAGTTCATCAAAATAATTCTGTATCTCCATTTCTATAATTCTAAAAATCAATAATTTACACAGTAATAAAAGCCGCTTTCCCGCTCCGTCGCATCCATTCGTGGTGCTGTTCGTAGTTTCGTTCGTCGTCGCAAATCCAGAGCACTTTGGCATGCATGGGTTGCGGCACATTGGGTTCGGGGGCATAGCCGTCGGTGAAAATGATCATGCCGTCGTAACGCGGGTGCTCCGCAATATAGTCGAAAAGTATTTGGAAGTTGGTGCCGCCACGTCCCTCGATTTGCACCTCCTTCGGCGCTTTTTTGAGTGTGGTGAGTTCTTTCAAACTTGCATCGAACGGCAGCACATCGATGGTCTCCACGCCGTATTTGAAAAAGCGTGCGATGGCCGAGTAGAAGGTGGAGAGTGCGTGCGACGACACCGATCCGCTCACATCTACGCACACCAAGATGTTGGATGCCAGCTCGTAGCGACTGCCCATCTGCTGGAAGCCGCTGCGCCGGTTGGGCCTCATCCGCGTGAGCCGCCGTCGGCTGCACAGGATGCTGGTGTGGAAACTTCGCAAAATGGCCTTGTAGTTGAGCTTCACCTTGAGCGTGGCAATTACCATTTCTGCAAAACGTCCCGGAATCGAACCCCACGACTGCGAGGCCTCCAACTTTCGTATCAACTCGTTGGTCTCCTCTTGTTCTAGTACATCCTCCTCCCATAGTCCGCTATAGTCTGCCCACTGTTGATAGGGATTGTTGCTGTTTTGACCTTGTCCACTGCTTTGTTCCTGACCTTGACCGTTCCCTTGCTTTTCTTTGTCTTCTTCGCCGTCGCCATGTTCGACATCATCCTCTTGATTGTTGCCTTGTGACTGCTCTTGGTCTTGTTTTTGCTGGTCACTTTCGTCATCACCTTCTTTGGGGCTTTGTCCTTCACCCTCATCGCCCTCTGGTGTCTGTTCGCCGTCAGCAGGAATCCAACTATCATCCGAAGCATCACCATTGGCTCCAATCAAGTCGTTCAGTTTCAGGGCGTACCACTCAAAACTTTCCCCGTTGGGCAGTTGGAATTCGTGGGCTTTGGGGCATTCGAAATAGTGGAGCCGATAGTTCTGGTCCACCACCATATTCCCCGCAATGGCAATGGGTTCTGGCTTACAGCAATCAGGCTGCCGCTCGTAGGGGTGCTTGAGCAAGATGTGGAAGCACTCCACCTTCAGGTATTCTTCCAATGCCTCGTCGCTGAGGGGCTCGGCCAGTGTCGGGTTGTACTCGATGCGCCGCTCACCCGTGCGCATCGTGCATTTCATCTGTCCGTTCTCGGCCAGCGAGTGACTGCAATACACGGCGAAGAAGGCGGGTTCGGTGAGCCACCACCGCTCCACAATGCGCGAAATCCGTTTTTTTACACTACAGCTCATGTACGAAGGTTCTGATTTGATTATATAGGTCGATGTTTTTGGTCATTACTTGGACGATGGCTTTTGGATAATTTCCTGATTCAAAAACAGATACCAAATGAGCGAAGGCTTCCTTGCTTTTCTTGCCCCGCAGCATCCGCCAGTATTGGTCGAAGTTGGCCACGATGGTGGCTTCCTGTTCTGGCTCCCACTCCTGCATGTCGAGAAAGCGGAACACATCCTCGTTGAGCAGCGAAAGTTCGTGCAGTTTATAGCGGGCGAGGCGCGGTTGGCAACCCTCGTAGCTGAGCAGTATCTCTTTGGCCGACAACTGGTTGAATGATGCAAGAAATTGATAGAAAGTAGCGGTGGCTGCTGCGCCCACAATGCCGGTGCACAATATCTTCAAATCCTCCATATTGTTCTGTCCTTTGATGCAGTCCGACAGTTTCTTCCACGCCCTTCGGTCGGGAGTTTTGGTGAGACCGGCCGCCTCGTCGCTGCTATATTTGCCATCGAGCATATCGGGGTGACTTTGGATGAAGCTGATGACCCTTTCGTCGAGGTGGCTCTGGGTGGCCCAGCGGATCCACTCCTGCACCGAGGGACGGAACTCGTAGATGTTGAAGCGCGACACAAGGGCGGGGTCGAGGTCGGTGAGCTGGTACTCGTCGCCGTCGTTCACGGCCGAGATCACGCGGCTGCCTTCGGGCAGAGCGTGTCCCGCGAGGGTGCGGTTGAGGGCCAATTCCATAATGGTCTGCAGGATTTCGGGGCGGGCGCGGTTCAGTTCGTCTAAGAACAGCACCACGGGCTTGCCATCGATGGGGAACCAGTAGGGCGGCATAAACTCGGTGACTCCAGTGATTTCGTCCAAGCGTGGTAGCCCGATAAGGTCGCCGGGGTCGCTCATCTGTCCGAGGAAGAGTGCCACCACGGGGATTCCCTTGTTGGCGAAATAGTGGGTGAGGATTTCCGATTTGCCGATGCCGTGTTTGCCCACGAGCATAATGTTTTGGTTGGCAGGCATCACGCTTAAAATATTCTCTAATTGTTTGATGTTGATTTTGCTGAGGTTCATCTTATTGTATGTTAATGGTTTCTGTCAAATTCTCCAGATTCTGCAACCGTTTTTCCAAGTATGCGCCATTCCTTTTCCGGTGCAACGGATCCAGTTCGTCAAGGGCATCGTAGAACTCGCGGCTGTGGTTGAGATGAATCAGGTGGCACAGCTCGTGGAAAATCACATGGCGGATGACCTCGGTGGACTGGTTGCCTATGGTCACATTGATTGTAATTTTCCCGTTGGAAGCCGTCCTTCCGCCTATGTCTGGTGGCAGTAATGATACCTCTACATTGGGGCAGGTCACGGATGGGTGTTTGGCCGAGAAGATGGGCCAGCAGCAGTTGAACTCGGTGAGGATTTTCTCTTTAGGGGCTGTTTTTTGTCGCATGATGGTGTTGGATTTTGGATGCGGCAAAATTAGGGCACAGATATGACAAAGCATGGCATAACAAATGGAAAATGGAAAACTGAAAATGGAAAGGTGGAGATTCCGCCAGCGCCTTGCGGGGCTGGCGGAATGGTGTGGAAAACCGCTTTCCACCTGTATTACTGACTTACTCCAAACTCAACGTCACCCCGAAATCGTGCAGCCACTCCTCGCACTCCTTGTAGTTGGGCATCACGGAGAAAACCGCATCCCAAAACTGGCGGGGGTGCTGCGGGTATTTCAAATGGGTCAATTCGTGAACAATCAGGTAGTCAATGATCATCGGCTTGGCCATGATGCACTTCCAATGGAAGGTGATATTGTGACTCTGTGTGCCAGTTGGCTTCAAAACAATTCATTCAAACCATTATAGTTCAACAGTTTAACATCTGAACTATTGTTTTCAAATTCTCCAGCGTAAACAACCGCCCTTTTCGTTACCGGTGTTTTAATCCAGTCTTGCAATTGCCGTAAGGATTTCTCAAAGGATGGATGATACGTCATCGACGACTTTATTTCTACGGCCGTGATTTCCCCCTCCTGCTTCAGCAAAACATCCACCTCGTTCTGATTGGAGTCGCGATAAAAGAACACGCCGCCGTCTTTTCCCTGATTGTAGCGATGTTTCATCATTTCCATCACCACCATATTTTCAAACAGAGATCCTCGTATTTTGTCCCTTTCAAGCTGTTTGGGCGATTCAATATCCAACAGATAACATGCCAATCCCGTGTCGTTGAAGTAAAGTTTCGGACTTTTGACCAACCTTTTGGAGATGTTTTCGTAATAAGGCGGCAGCAACGTGACCAGATAAGACGCCTGCAATACCGAAAGCCATCGGCTGATGGTTTTGGAATCCACTCCAACCTCCGCTGCCAATTCCGAAGCATTGAACAAAGAGCCGATGCGGGCGGCACACAGCTTTATGAAACGCAAAAATTGCATCTGGTTTTGGACATTCAGCAAATCCCTGACATCTTTTTCCAGATAGGTTTTGACGTATGATGGATAGAAGAATTTTGCCGTATTCTTGCCGGCAATCACCGCAGGGTAAAGCCCTTCAAAGATTTGCTGGGAGAGGTCTCGCTTGGTTCGTTGGGCCACTGTCTCCGACAGCGACATCGGCATGAGTTCGAACACCCCCGCCCTGCCGGCCAGCGACTCCGAAAGGTCGCGCATCATCTCGAAGTTGGAACTGCCTGTCAACAGAAAGCGCCTCTCTGGATGATGATCCACGATACCTTGTATATATTCCATCAGAACAGGGGCCTTTTGCACTTCGTCAATAAACATGCCGTCAGTGGTTTGCTGGAGAAACGCCACCGGATCGTTCATGGCATAATCACGGATATGCACATCCTTCATGCTGAATTCTTTATAATCAGGGAAAAGATGCTTCAACAGCGTGCTTTTTCCCGATTGCCTCGGCCCCGTGACCGATATAACTGAGTAGTAGTTAGATGCTTCTCGAACCACCTGTTCTATTTTCCTGTTGATATAATCCACTTTCATTTTTATGTAATTTCGGAATCGGATGGCAAAAATACATAAAAATTTAATACCAACTACATATTTTTTTCGCAAAACACTTTCGTTGCTCTTTGCCAGTGGAAGGATTACGGGAGAGAACTTACACGACCAGGTGGGACAGGCGTTGCCGTCGGTGGCATTTTTCACACTCGCTGCCGTGCCATACCTTGCCGAACCCCTTGATACACACAAATTTCCCAAAATTACGCAAAAGGTGTAATACAAAAGGTGTAAAACTCAAATGCCGTAGGTGTTCGGGCAAAAAAAAACAAGGTTTTCACCCCGCAGGAAACGCGGATTTTTTGGAAAAGGGTGAGAGGCAATGTAGAGACGCATCGCTTGCGTCCGTCAGCATCCGTGCGTCTTTTAGCCATAGCGGTGGGAAAGTGGGTGGAGGGCGGTGACGCAATGTAACATCATTTTTGTTCGATCGTTTCGTTTTCATCGGCTTGTTGTTGGACAATAAGGAGGGCAAGACGCTTAGCAAATGCAGTGTCATCATAATCAGCGACTTTGAAGCAATAATATTTATCCTCTTCTGTCAGGTCTTTTATTTGTTTTGGATTGGGACGAGGCCAGTACTTATCTTGCTCAATCATTAAATAGATATATCCATTAGTATGCCATCTGAATTTATTAACATTGCTGTATCGGAAATCAATATGCTCACCAATATAAATATTTTTATTATCAATCTTTAAACTCCAGTCCGACGGATATTTTTGCAATAACAGATTATCACAATGCATTTTGTCCAATATAATATTGTTATAACTACGCCATGTAGCACTGGGCTTCCCAAACAAAACAACTTTGTCTCCATAAGATTTCAGATTCAACTCATTTTGCTCAGCTCTTTTATTTAGCAACATTGTCTTTGTTAGATATTCCACATATTTTAATTTGGAATCAGCAATTTCATCCTTTTCAGTATTTATAAAACATTGTGATAAATCTTTGGTTATTAATTTTTTCCATTTCTCGGGTGATCTTTTAAGTTCTAGTTTTGTATGGGGTTTATCATACTGATATCTGGATAAAAGAACTTTCACTAAGTGGTATTTATCTTCCTTATTGTCAATAAGAGAACATAAGAGATTGTATCTTGCTTTGAAGGTTCCCAAAGTGGTGACATTATTGTTTTGGAATAAGATCCATATTTTTCCTAGCAAATAGGGATAACTTTCAGCTCTAACAAATTCGTTTTCCCATAATGGATTTTCAACTATCATTTTTGCTTTGGCGACTTCTTCTTTGAATTGCTCTTCCGAAAAAGCAGATCCTTTTTTCCATTGCAGTTCAGTGACCACTTGATATAAATTATCAGCATCTACTTTGTTTGAGACTATTTCAATGGTTTCGCAAGCATTTTTAATGTTTTCAGCCGTTATGTCAGAATTAAGCACCAAGTTTCTCCATAATCTTATCCATTTATAGAGTGATTCATTTTTATATCTCTCTGGTGTCTTAATTAAGGAATAAAGCAATGGTAATGTTTTTGCATAAGTGGCTTCGTTAAATGCTATTTGGTATAAAATGGTTTGTTCTTTTTCGAAATCTAGTATATCGACAATTCTTTCTGGTAATTCGTTGACATAATTTTCATTTTCTTTCAAGGATTCCAGACTATTATTGATAAATTGAAATACTTCCTTGTTGAACATTTCAGTTTCCTCAATCCAATATAGAGGGAGCATCTTTTTCCCATTTAGTAATAAGGAAAATGTCTTTTTTTGAATGTCTTCAATTGTTGATTTTTCAGATAATTTGCCACCTTCCTTTTCCCATTCATTGAGAAATGAGATATAATTGGATTTTGTCGTTTTTTCTGTTGCAATCTTTGAATTTGTCAAGAATGCATTTTCATTCTTTTTCCAGTACAACAGCAACATGCTATAAAAGAATCGAATTTGTTCATCGTCAATTTCTTCAGGATGTTTATCCTTTTTATTACGATTCTGCCAAAATAAATCGGTCCATTCATTATCAATTCTTGTTTTCCAATCCTTGGTAAATTCGTTATTTTTTCCATAAATATTCTCTATGAATTCATCCATCCACGATTTAAGATTCTCAAAATATGTCAATGGTCTTCCACGCCCGTTCATTTTTACATAAACATCATCATCAAGCCCTTTGTCTTTCATATCAAGAAAATCAAAAGTGATATTTTCTGTATGGGGATCGTCTGGAATCAAGTTCTTTTTATCGTCAATCAATTGCAAAGTTTTTAGTATGTTGCGAACCGTTGTGTCTAACAACCAGCCAGCTACGAACCATTTACAGTCCTTGATTGTTTCTTCCAATGTAACAGACTCAGTATCTTTCCCATTCGAAGTGCCATCCCTTGACCCTTTCTGCGAATTTTGTTTTGGATTTAGAATGTCACAAAGATTTTCCCTTAATTGTGTACAAAAATTGTCTGCAAATTCTCGAAATTCGAATTTTAATTCAATAGGAAGTGGTTCGTTGTTGTTGGCATAAATATAGAGATGCAACAGCCATAGGGTTATAAGGCGTTGTTGACCATCAATAGGCACAAAACCATTTTCGGTATTGTACCCATATATATATTCCAAGTTTATCTGAGTTTGTTCTTTGCTGATTGCATCAATCAGTTTATTCAGAAAAGGATCAATCACATCCAATCTTCCTCCTTGCACATAATCGCGTTGCAATAGAGGAATTATAATGTTTTGTTTTTTGTCTAAAAATTCTGTCTGGAATGATTTCAATACAGTTTCCGATTGTGTTCCCATTTTATTGTTCTCCTTGTTTTGATGTGAAATAGTCTTTTAATTTTTCCTGCATATCAGAATAATATGCATCGTAATCTTCCTGCCCCCAGCAATTCAAATTCACAGTGCTTTGTTTATTGTAAGATTTTGTGTAAACCTGCTGTGTGCAAATTGGAATATAGAGGGATTCAACATCTTTTTCGGTGTCTTTGTCATTTCTCAATCCGCTTGCCATTATCACAATCCTGCGTTTGCGAGGGAACAAGGAATTGTGAAAACTCTTGTTCGTGTGTTCATCCAACAAGACTAAATTTCCTATGCCATTTTTATCTTCTTCACTAATTGGATTGTCATCAACTACTTTAACAACATACTTATATAGTTTGTCGAAGTTCTCTTTATTTCCTAAATCTAATTTAGCCTCCGATTTTAATTTTTCGAATTCATTGTCATTGTTATTATCACTAAGTATTTTCTCCAAAATGTTTAATGCCTTAATAGTCGTTATAGGATTGTTACTGTCTGTCGCCTTAGATTTTAAAATTCCTAATTCTGTTTGAAGCCTTTTTGGGAGGCTTTTATTACGAATCATGGATGTAAAATCAGCCTCAATACTTTCAATCCAATCTCGTCTATCACTTTCCTTTTTCAAGTTGTTGTCGGTATTAGAGGCTATGTGTTCTATGTTCCATGTATGTGAATAGAGGAGCTCAAATGGGAAATTCTCATACGAGAATTTCAAGCCTTTTTTTTCTTTTAGATCTTCATATCTGCATAAAAGTGTTTCTATATTATGCAGTACAAACAATTTTCGCAATGCATCTTTTGGGTCTTCGAAAGAATACTCATCAAGTGATTCATGTATCAGCCTTCTTTTTATCGAACCCTTCAAGTAGTCTTTGAAATACTGTTTTTTACTGTCAGCATATTTACATAATATGTCATTTAGATTTTTACCACAATATGTTAAGAACCCGACATAATGAAAGGTATAAGGATCATCAAACAAATCTCTAAATCGTTGGTATTTCTCTCGTACATTTTTCCACATTTTCGCCAATTCTGCCACTGCATATTTTGAGAATTTAGAAAATGATTTTCTGGAGTCTATCTGATAGTCTTCGGGTTTGACATCCGCAACTATATTGAACAACAAGTCAATGCGAGACTGTCCTTTCAATGGTTCAACATCCTTTTGCTGTAGCATATACCAGAAACGGTTTTCTGCCAATTGTCGTTCCATCAACTCAAATTGTGCTGCTATTTGCTGGCGATTTTCAAAACCATTAGTGTTATTTAGCAGCAATGCTTTTATCAAGTCGCTGTTGCTCAGTTGAATTTTACCGCTATTTATGTTGCGAAAAGACTCGTGTTCTACACAGGAATCAACCTTGCACCATAATACTTGAATGGATTTCTGGTCTTTTTGTGCGTTTAGTAATTCCCTGAATTGATCTTTTACATTATCAATGGTTTCTGATTCGCCTAACACACACCTTTCGCTTTCGTCCTTCAGTAGTTCAAATGTATCACGATCACGAAACCATTCTTTGATAGTGAGATATGCACGTGAAATATAAAAATAATCTATCTTTCTGTCATTTTCCTCTTTAATTTTCGAAATGTCATTTAGAAATGTTTGTCGTTCATTTTTCTCATCTCTATCAAAAACAAATCGATATATTTGTTTACCAAATAAATACATCCATAGAAGATACAATGTTGTTAGTCGTTGTTGCCCATCAATAACTTCATACCTCTTCTCATTTTCATTGATTGGAACAACTGCTATTGGCTGTAGGCAATACATTTTTTTCTCTTTATTGTTGAGAAAATCCTTGAAGTCATCAAGAAGAACTTTGATATTATCCGATGTCCATTTGTAACCTCGCTGTTGATAAGGAACAACAAACGTGTACTCATTCAATTCTGAAATAGCTTTTAATTCCATATTCGATTTGTTTTTTTCACTCCGCAAAACTACAAAAATATCCCATCCACCATCATAGTCTCAGACAACAATTTCCCCCTCCCTCTCCACCTTCGCAACACACTCCTCAACGTCCGCAATCAATTCTTTCAAGAACTCGATTTTTGCCGACTTGTCTGGAAAATTGTCAGGGCTTGCTTCGAATTCACTCTCGATCAAGTCGCTAATCGTGAATTCCCATCCCAAACCTTCTTCGTCTGGGGCAACGTAAAAATAGTAATCGTTCATATTCATTATCCCTGATACGTGTCGGGCGCAACTGTTATTTGTTGGTGCAATATGTCTTATTGTTCTGTCCAGTAAAATCACATAATACCCCTTATCCACATTCATGCCGAGTATGTTCCGCGTTCCACTCTTTTACAATATTCCTCTTTTCTTCCTCGACCAGCTCACCCCAAAATTCCGATTTGTATTGCAGAATCTCAAAGGGAATGTGCTGATAATACCGCAATAGGAAATCCATGGGAGACACCGCTTCTTCCGAAGAATCGACAGCCACTATATGTTCACTCTTTGGGGCATGCATCACCCACCATTCCCAACGGTCGATATACAGATCTATCAGTTCGCAAGACAAGGTTAATCGCATGGTGAGTTCTACCCAGTCCCAATAGTCCTTAAACCGTTCAATGTTATTGGGTGTTAAAATTCCCCAGTCCACATTGTGTGAGAAGACATTCCAGTCAATACGGTCTTTCCACCGCTCGATTTTCTCGGCACACCAAGGAATACTGTTGTTGGCAGACACTTTCGTCCAATCTAATTCGTTTTGAAAAGCGAGCATCATTTCCTCCGTCAGCGGGTAACTACGAGATAATTCTTTGAAAGCTTCTATCCTGAGTTGTTTGCTCAGTAGATAATCGTTTAATTGTTGTTTTTCCATATTTTTTCATTTTTGATGAATGATTGATTTTAATTCTGCCGCAAAATTAGGGCACAGGTATGACAGAACGTGACATAGGTCGGTTCCTGTTTTGAAAAATCATTGTTGTTCTTTTGCTGTTTGGAAAAAATGTTCTACTTTTGCCGCGCAATAGTTAAAAATTGATTAAACAGATGGTTGCCAATCGCGGTGACATTCTGTTTTTACTTTAAAATCTACGCCGTATGATCAATAACAACGACACTGTCAACTACCAGACCCGGGATCTCCTTGACGTGGTGGCAGACTACACCTTCGCTCTCGACACCCTCGACAACTACGATTATGAACGGTTGACTATAGGCAAAACCACCCAAAAGGAGCACTTTCACGCTACTTACGAGAATGCCATGCAGGCGATCGGGCGACTGCGCGACAAGTTCGGCGGCTCCGCATTGTTCGGGCACGAGAAGGACGGCTCTTTCAAAAGCAGCATGGGGCAGATCTACCAGACGTTTGACGGTATCGAGTTATATCCCAGCGTGGAGGAGAAGGCGGCGATGCTGCTCTACTTGGTCACGAAAAACCATTCGTTCAGCGACGGCAACAAGCGCATCGCCGCCACGCTGTTCCTGTGGTTCCTCAACAACAACCGGATTCTCTACACCCCCGACGGCTCGAAACGCATTGCCGACGGCACCCTCGTCGCACTCACACTGATGATAGCCGAAAGCCGTCCCGAAGAGAAAGATGTGATGGTGAAGGTGGTGGTGAATCTGATCAGCAGGGAAACGGGAAACTGAAAATTGAAAATGGAGCTTCCGCCATCTCCTTGCGGTGCTGGCGGAATGGCGTAAGGATTTATGAAACACAAGGTTTTCACCCCGCGAAAAACGCGGGATTTTTTACAACCGTTCCAGCCAGTGCGAGAAGAAAACGTCGTTGACCGTGTATTCGGTACGGTGAAGGGTGGTTTCGGCATTCAATAGCCCCTTTTCACACAAGGAGTCAGCGAGACGTTGTGCGGAGGAAGGGGTGCCGATTTTATGTTTTCTCAAAAAATCGCCGGCTGTAATCTGTATGACCATGCCCTCTTTAGCGATAGCGGTGAGGAATCGCCACTGTTTTTCGGTCAACATCTGGCGATATTGGAGGTACACCGCCTCCCCTTGCTGTAGCAACTGGGCGCAGGCTTTTTTTACATCATCCAATCCGATAGCAGTGGCACCGTTGTCATAAATCGTATGACAAAGTTGCTGGGTGTAAAAGGTATGCCGGCGAGTCCATTCAAGTATTAAATCCACCGCATCAGGTTGGATGTCGCGATTTTTTTTATTGAAAATACTGATTATGAATGTTTTGTATTTCTCTATAGAGATTTTATCAAGGGTAAGGAAGGCGGTGCTGGAGTAAAACGGTTTGCGTGCGTTGGCAAAAATATCGGTCATAATATGTTTTTTACTGCCGCAAAAGATGAAGGTTATGTTTTTTGTCTGTTGTATATAGGTACGCAATAAAGCCTCCATATTCTGTTCCGGATATTCGCGAATTTGCTGAAACTCGTCAATAGCCATCACGATGGGTGTGTTTTGGCTGTCCAAAAACTCGAACAAGCCACGCAGGGTGTACTCTTTTTCGTGGGTGGTCTGGTAGGAGATTTGCAGTTGGGGCTCGCCCGTGATGGGGTCAAATGAAATTTGCGGACGAAGAGCTCTGATGAAAATCATAAGTTTGTCCAATATGGAACTTTTGGGACGAAAAGCCCGCATAGCCGCTTCCGCCATCATCTTGATGAAATCGTCCAAGCTTTGGGAGGCGAAAATATCCATATAGATGGTCTGGATATCGGGATGAGTGGCCGATAGTTCGTCAAACAGCCGCAGAATCAATCCAGTTTTGCCGATTCGTCTTTGGGAGATAAGGGTAGTATCGATGTGACCCGTGACGTTGCGAAGCAGCTGTTGGAGTTCTTCCTCACGGTCGCAGAACAGTTCCTTTGTTTCATACGATTTGATAATGAATGGGTTATCCATGATGGTTTGTTTTAAAGCGGTTGCAAAAATACACAATTTTCTTTAATTACGCAAAATGCGTAACGCAAAATGCGTAAAATCTCACACAATTGGATCTGGACAGACGTTGCGGCGTTGGCATTTCTCGCACTCGCTGCCACGCCACACCTTGTCAAACTCCTCGCTGGCAGCGGACACGAGGGCGGGGTCATCGGTGAGGATGCCGGCCTCGAAGTTGCGGCGGCGGGGCGACTTCATGCCCATGCCCGCGCCGGTGAGGTTGGCACTGCCCACGTAGCAGACCACCTGGTCGATGACGATGATTTTGAAGTGTACACGCGGGCAGAGGGCGCGTTCCAGCAGCTGGGCGAGGCGCGGGTAGCGGTCGAAGTCGGCGCGGAAATTGGGCCCGGGCTCCTTGGCGTGGATGAGCCGCACCTCCACGCCCTTTCCCAGCAGCTCCGCCAGCACCCCGAGGAATGGTTTCTCGGTCTTGCCCTGCGTCACGTACAGGTCTTTGATGTCGGCGGTGCCGATCCACAGCGTCTTTTTGGCCTTCATGGCGAGGTCAAGGACGGTGGTGTAATGGGCGGTGTCGGTGATGAGTGTGGTGGGCATGGTTTGTGTTATCTGTCTATAATAGTTTCATCCTTAAGAAAATCAAATAGACCAAGATTGAGAAAGCCGTTGTCGTCGTAGTGCGGGAGAATGGAGTCTTTTTGTACTAGAATCTTTTTGAAGGAGTCGTTGATGTGCCTCAGCGATTGTGTCTCCTTTTGGCGTTTTTCCTCATCATACAAAGCGAATGCGGACTGTATATAGTATCGTTGGCTGCCTCGATTGCACACAAAGTCAACCTCAAATTGTTTTCTTTTCGATTTCCCATCTTCCTTACAGTTCACTTCCACCATTCCGACATCCACTGACATTCCCCTCATCCTGAGTTCGTTATAAATGACATTTTCCATGATGGATCCATAGTCGTTCTGTCGGAAGTTCAGCCGTGCATTTCGCAGGCCGACATCCACAAAATAGTACTTCATGGGCGTGCCGATATAGTGTTTGCCCCTTACATCGTACCGTTGCGCTTTTTCTATGAGAAAAGCATCCTGCATATATTGCAGGTAAGATGCAACGGTATCGCGTGATATACGCATCCTTTTTTCGGAAATAAAGTTATTGGTCAATGTCAGCGGATTGGTCAGTGTGCCGATGTTGGAGGCCACAACATTCATCAGTTCCTCCATTTCCTCATTGCCGCGCAGATTATAGCGTGAAATGATGTCTTGGAAATAGGTTTGAGAGAACAGGAGTTGCAGATATGAGGCTTTGCGCTCTTCACTGCCGATAGACAGCAGTCCTGGCATACCGCCATAAACTTGGTAATTGTTCCATGCCTCGGATTCTGTGCCGTCAAACACTGACATAAATTCATGAAATGAGAGGGGATACACCCGCACCTCGTCGCCCCTGCCGCGGAATTCAGTGATGATGTCAGAGGAAAGGAATTTGGAATTGGAACCCGTAACGTATGTGTCTGCATTGGGGATGTGGAGAAAGCCATTCAGAAGATATTCAAAGTTCGGCACAAGCTGGATCTCATCAAGCAGCACATAATACATCTCATTATCCACAATTCTCGCCCTGACGTATTGGTTTAGATTATCCGGATTAAGATATTCCCTATTTTGGTAGTCGTCAAGTGCGAATGAGATGATATGGTCTTCTTGCACGCCCAGTTCCATCAGTTTGCGTTTGAACAGGTTGAAAAGCAGATAGGATTTGCCGCATCTGCGAACACCTGTGACAATCTTTATCATGCCGTTGTTCCTGCGTTCCAGCAGGGATGAAATATACCTTTCTCTTTTGGCCTCCATTGATCTATTCGTTTTTTTTACGTAAATACGCATTTTTTACGACTGCAAAAATACGCTTATTTTTGATTGCATCTAGTGTAAAAAAATGAATTTTGATATTTTTTTGTTATAGACACATTGTTTTACAGGTCCTTGATGTCGGCGGTGCCGATCCACAGCGTCTTTTTTGCCTTCATGGCGAGATCAAGCACGGTGGTGTAATGGGCGGTGTCAGTGATGAGGGTGGTGGGCATGAGGGAAATGGAAAATTGAGAATTGAAAATGGAATGGTACAGTGCAAAAAAGGAACAAGGTTTTCACCCGCGGGAAACGCGGATTTTGTGGAAATAAAGGAAAAATTATACTAGCAGCTGCTTCGCCCAATCTAAAATTTCAAGAGTGGCCTCCATCACAAACTCTTGTCCTCTATCTGCTGATTTGAAATAATCCGTTTTCCATGGATTGGGGTGGTAACTGATCTCTACTTTTTTGAAAAAAGAAGGCAGATCCCAGCATCCACGCGGCATGCCGGCTTTTGTAAGCACCCTGTCTGGACGATAGTTCAATATTCCGCATCCCTTTAACTTGGGCAAAAAGGACAAAGTATCTGAAGGTAAGAAAATAGCATTCAAATCGTCTCTCCTGATTTTTTTGTCGGCAACATGGGGATGCTCTTTTAACCATTCTGGAGCATTGTCCTTTTTCTCAAGAATACTGCCTATTTGCATATAACCATAAATAATGTGGCGCTCTGGAGCTTTTTTCTGATATACAAGTTGGCCATTCTTTTCCTCGGTTGCCCTGAACCATCCGAAAAAGAGAAACAGATCTCCGACAGATACATGCTGCTTATACAAATGTGACAAAGCTGCACCTGCTTGTCCGAAAGCAGGCTTCCAGTCTGGCAACCTTTCTTTTACATCTTTTCTAAGATCAGGATCCAAATGGCACATGTTTTCTGCTCTCAGTTTAGTTCTGGGTTTTAATGAATGGATTATTTCGTAATAACTCTTTCCATTCCACTGGAGCGATGCATACGGAACGTTACCATCTTCATCAGGAATCGGCAATGACAACAAGGTTCCATCTGGCATGATAGGATTCGCTTGTCCTCCATTTGCAGAATCAAATCCTTTTCTGCTTAATATGATTTTCATAAATGCTGAGGATTAATGCCTTTTGTATAGTTGTTCGTGACATATTCTATTATTTTCTTTGCCCTTTCATCTTCGAGAGGGATTTTCTTGCAGCGAGGTACGTCAAAGCCTTTGTTGGTTATTTCGATTGCATTTTTAGCACTGAAATAATAAAACTCTTCACAAATCAGGACATTTTCCCCACTCAAGTCATGCTCTATTGCTTCTTTCCCATGTCCACCCCCATTTTCATGTTGTATGAACTCATTGCATTTCCCTTTTGCCGGCTCATAAATGTTGTCACCACAATCATACATGTTAGTGTCGTCTT
>JAEEGJ010015393.1_pt1 | contig 17868 bp, 18 predicted proteins | sample 8958761 | NCBI WGS metagenome assembly JAEEGJ01 (sample SAMN16246546, study PRJNA631951) | gut metagenome | biome: gut microbiome; feature: rumen; material: RS-attached | host: Bos | place: Iran: Karaj | collected 2018-10
CCTCGATAAAGGCCATAAGTTCATCTGAGAACTTAATCTCTTCAGCTGTACCTACAGACATGAAACCTCCACTTATTATTTTATAAAGAATACATTACCTTGAATTATAGAAGAAAAGCCAAATATGTTCAAGGTAAAAATCAGGGTAATGTTGGTATAAAAATTGTGCTTGACGGCACATTAATCTGGGGTTAAAGTACAATATATGAATAAAGAGACAAGTTTACGTTTATCCAAGTACAGAAGAATTATTCAGAAGCTCAAGCTGATGGGAATGGAAAAAGTGTTCTCCAACAACCTGGGTGACGCTATCGGGGCTGCCCCTGCCCTGGTGCGCAAAGACCTTTCGGTGCTCAAGATAACCGGCCACAAGCGGGGCGGCTACAATATCGACGAGCTTATCGAGGAGATGGACCAGATACTGGGCAAGAACAAGCCCATGAATGTGATTATCTGCGGATGCGGGAAAATCGGCACCGCCCTCCTGGGCTACCGGGGCATCCACGAGGAAGGAATCAAGATCATGGCCGGATTTGACCTGAACCCGGAAAATGTGGCATACAAAGGGAAAATTCCTATTCTTCCGGTTAAGGATATGTCTGAATACATAAAGGAACACAATATAAAGGTGGCTGTCATCTCTGTCCCTAAGTTTGCGGCGGCGGAGATATTCACCACTATGCTTAAGGCTGGAATACAGGGGGTGCTTAATTTCTCCCCCACAGAGCTCAAGGACCTGTCGGGAAAATGCCTGGTCAACAATGTGAATATCGCGATAATGCTTGAGAATCTGTTCTTCTACGCCAACAATTCCATGGAGCTTGCCACATCAAGCCGGATGATGGACGAACACAACCTGCCTACCCTTTGAAGATGTGATAGTCTATATCCGGGAAAAGGCTGTTCTTTCTCTCTATAGTTGTAAGCCATTCTGTATCCACTGAGTTGCCTGAAAGGTCGTTGTAGATCTTAAGGAAGTTGGAGACATGCTCCTTCACCTGCTTTGCAGCAAATGGGGACGCAATTCCGCTTTTCATTATGAATGGCCAGTCCGATGCCTGGGCAAGGAGCGCTTCCCGGGCCGCATGGTTCAAAGCCCTGCGCTTAAGGCCCCCTTCGTCCGGGAACCGGTTCGCAAGCTCGGTCATCTTATCGGTGATACTGTATATGTGCCTGTAGATCCAGTCGTTGGAGCCGTTGAGCCAATCGCCGGAATAGCCACCGTTTCCATAGCTGGAGTAGGAAAGGGAAATCTTTTCCTCGCACTTGTTCTTTGCAAGATAATCCTCCGGGAAAATCAGGGCCAGATCATCATCAGAAGCCAGTTCCTTTATCACTGCCTCAAGCCAGTCGATTCCCTCGAACCACCAATGGCCGAACACCTGGGCGTCGTACGGGCAGACAATCACCGGAGGTCTGTCGGTGTACCGGAGCAACTTCTTCACCCGTTTCTTAAGGTTGTAGATGAAGTTCTCCGCATGGCTCTTTATTACGCCATCCACCTTGCCTGGGTCATATACAAGCTTTGCATCTCTGTAGCGGTCTGTGTTTGAATAATATTTGAATCCGCTGTTCACCCTGGAACCGTCGGGATATACAATATCCTTTCCAAGGTAATCGGCATCAAGTTCTCCGCTGATATCATGGGAATATTCCCTGTAGGAGAAGTCCCCTGGATACCCTTCTTCCTGAGAGAGGACATACATGGAGGAAGCAAGGTCGCGGCAGAATGCAAATACCCCTGAATTCCCCACCTGCACCGGAGCATAGATTCCGTTGCTTGGCACCTTGCTGCCGAACAGGAAGGCATGTATAGCTGTGAAGAAGTAGTCAAACTTGAACTTGCCCAGAGTATCCTCAATTCCCTGGCGATAACCCAGCTCTGGCAGCCAGAATCCCCTAGGGGTGGTATTGAACATGGCGGAATGGGTTGCGATTGCAGTATAGATCTGGGCCTCGACGCTGCCGATGTAGGACTGGAAGAACGGGAGGAAACAGTGGGTTGCGAAGGTGGTGATTATGTTGATTTTCCCATTTTTCTGCAGCTCGTCAAAGCCGTCAAGTATATTCATGCCATAAAGGCCTATGAAATCTGTCTTGTTCTGGAGGAATGTCTCCAGATACATCTTTGCAAGCTTGTTCTTATCGGGCTCGGATGCTGTGCGCTCCACCTCTTTCTCCCCCAGTGCTATGCGGCTGTCCAGATAGGATACAAACCGTTCCTGAAGGATCTGGTCGGCCAGCATGCTGGCAAGGGTCGGCGATATAGTGAATGTAAGCTTGAAAGGAACAGACTTGGTATCCAGCCGGCGCAATGTACGCAAAAGCGGCAGATAGGTGTTGTTTATGGCATCGTTAAGCCAGTTCTCCTCGGGGTATTCCCCAGGACAGGAGCTCTTTACAAAAGGAAGATGACAGGTAAGTTCAAAGATAAGATATCCTTTAGCCATACTCAATCTCCTTCTCTTATAGACCCGGTGTTGAGGAAAGAGACAATCTTCTGTGAGTTGTCCCCCGAACCGTCATCGTCATCATAGAACCCGTAGACACCTGCAAGGACAAGGAAGTCGGAACGGTTTATGCTCTCGTTGCTCACAATGTCCCTGGTGATCTTGAGAGGGCTCTCGATCTTGTTGGAAGTGGCCAGAACCTTGTCGCCGGATGCAAGATGGCAGACAAGATCAATATAATACTGACAGCCGTTGGACGGGAGGTTGATATACCACTTGTTCTCCTCGAACTTCACCGGAATATCAAAGAAACTCTCCTTGCCATCGGAAAGGTTTTTCTCGTGAACTCTTAGCAGCAGATGGTTATGACGGCTGCATTTCTGGGCCATTTCCTTGGCACTGTCGCCATATTCCCAGAAAACAAAGGCCATGAGGGGATTTACAAGGAGAATCTCCACCTTGGATGCATTGAAATGATCAGAAATATCGGACATCTTATCGAAAGAGATCTCCTCATCCTGGAAGATGTCATATTTCCGGCAAACTGATTTAATAGTCCAGTTGTCATCCTCAAGCTTCTCAAGCCTGGATTCCTCAAAAGCATCTATGATAGAGTCAATCAGATCCTCTCTTTCCATGTCCTCACAGTTGATTATTCCCTGCTGTTCAGCAACGGAAACCAGTTCAGAGTCAGAGAGTGACTGCAATCGGTTTTTCGTCATATTTCCCCACTGCTTGCATAGTATTAACATTTTACGATAATATCAAGTATATAATGAAAAAACTGATTCTTGTCCTTGCCTTGTTGTCTCTTTTCGCCTGCAGCCGCAATCCCGATGTGGGGCTGGAAAAGAAGACTATGTTCACCCTTCCCTACGGGGTTCTGGACGATGAGCTTACCCCTTTGGCCGCCTCAAAGCTGGCTATGAATGATGGTTTCTTCTATATTATTGATAGCAGCCTGGCAAAGATGATGAAGTTCAATTCCTATGGCGACCTGCTTCTTCTGCAGTACAACCAGGAGAAAAATCCCACCCAGATACTGGTGCATAAAAGCGAGGAGAACACCCCCTCCAACAAAGCGGCAATACCCTTCCCTTACCAGGAGCCGTCCCAGATTGCAGTTACCGACGACCAAGCCTTTTTTGTGGCAGATACCCTGCCCGACGAGGAGGCAATGTGGAGCGATGATTACAGCTGCATGCTGACCAGTACGGTTCACTGTTTTGCCCCCTCTGGAAAGCTTATATGCGACCTGGGGCAGGAAGGAAGAGCCGGTGCCGTTCCATTTTCCCGGATATCCAGGCTTGAGACCACTGACAACAGGCATCTGGTGGTGCATACACAGACCCCCAAGGGCCAGGTGATCTACTGGTTTGATGACAATCTCAGGCTTTTGTACTCTGTCCTGGCAGACAGTTCCATCCTGCCCCAGGATGAGATTGCAGACCACATAGTCAACATAGACAGCCTCACCGCATCCAGGACAGAGCCCCTGCTGTTCATAAAGGCAGACCTCTATACCGAGAACGGAGAAGATATAGAGTTCTACAAATCCTCTATCTGCTGTTATGACCTAGCTCTTGAGAAATGTGTTTGGAGCATGGATATACCTGTGGCAGAGACCTTATACCAGCTTTTAGGTGTCTATGGGAAAGACAAGATCTATCTGGTCAGCCCTGTTGACAACGACACATACAACCTTCTTATCCTGGACGGTCAGAAAAATATTTCGGTGAATACCCCTCTGGCCTTCGGGCATAAAGACATACAGCTTTTGGAGCTGAATCTAGGCAGCCATGGGATTATAACTGCACTTATCTCTTACGAGGATGAGGTTTCTGCTGTCTGGTGGCGCAGCGACAAGCTGCTTAAAGAAGAAAAGTAAGAGAGTTCTGCATATCGGAGCATAGTGTATGCAATGCCGCTGCTGCCTCTTAGGAAGGCCGGCAGGAAATACTGATGCCGCCTTTTATCATAGACCTTCCAGCTTCCCTCTGACAGACGGCCCTGTCTTATTTTCTGCAGGATAATCCCTGCCTGCTCAAGGGAAACTGCATCGGAATTTCGCAAGAGCTTGAGAGCAAGCCCGCTCCGTCCATCCTCAATGCAATCACTGATATCTTTTCCAGAGATCAGATTATAGAAATCATCCATGATCTTTGAATTATCATAGCCTATACCCCAGGCATAAAATCCTTTCAGGACAGCATCTGCCCTTGCCGGATTCTCGTCCCTAAGCTCATCTATAGCCCAGAGAAGCCCCTTGATTCCATCAGACAAATCAAAGCCGCCGTTAAACCTTCTTGAAATCAGTCTCTCACCAGCTGTCTCCGGATACTCCTTCAAAAGATATTCAGCAAAGAGAACCATGTCCTTGAAGCACGAGCTTGTTATATTTTTGGCAATATCGGAGTATTTATCCTTTATGAGAGGAGACTTTGAACAAGCTTTGGCAAAAAGGGCAATTCCAGCAAAGCCCTCACCTATGCCGAAAAGAGAGCCCACCTGGCCATTGATAAAAGGTGTATGCCATAGACAGCAGCCATGGGATAATTCTATCCTCTCATTCCAAAGATTCTCAAGGGTAATCTGAACCTCTTCTACAGCCTCTTCAGCCGACAGGGCCTTAAACTCGGCAGATTTATCCTTTTCTTCGGGCTTTTCAGTCTTCTCCCAATAGTCTATATGCTTAAGGCTAGCCCTAATGTAGGATGTCTGCACAGCCAGGTCCTTTTCGCTCATCATATCCAGGCGGTGGCGGGCATAATCCACAGGGGACATTATAAGATAATCCCGAATCAGGGACTTATCCCCGGCATCTCCGTAGAGATCCCTGCCGCCGGCTTTAATACAGAAATAAGGGATATACCCTTCCCTGATACACTTGGCTTCCCATTCAAGAACCGGTTTCCACCTTATGATATCAGCCTCTGACAGCCCCTTCTCAAGTCTCCGGAGGACTTTCTCTCTTTCTTCGTCATTCTTGGCAAGCTTGTAACGCCAGACATTGATGACATAGCTTTGGGTTGATCTCAGCAGATATCGGAGAGTTGTGCCTTTATAGCGGTTCAGAATCTCAACAATCTGATCCTTCATGATGCAGATTTTTCTATAGCCTTCGGCAAAGCTGCGGATAAAGACAGATTCGAAGCTGCCAGGTGCATTGCGGTCTGGCAGGAAGAGCGGAGATGTCTGTCCCTTTCCGTAAAATCTGGGCAGGATCATGCTCTCTCCCACAGACATCCGGTATTCAGGAAATATCTCTCCATAATCCACTGAGAACTCTCCGGCCCCTACTACTCCCTCAGCTCTAGGGCAGAGGACAGTCTCGGTATCCACCGCAACAGGGCCACCTGCAGCAGGGATGACATTGTGGCTGTGCATATCATTGCTTCCAAGGGCATAGAAGAGTGCAGCCAATTTTCCAAGGCCGGAATAATAGAGTTCCAGTTCTTCATCACTTTCAGGCTGTTTTATCACCACTTCTTCCTGGAAGGCAAAGCCCTCTCCCGAAACCTGGTGGGGAACCATTCTGTCACCCCACAAAAGTTCATTGATATCGCCTAAAAGGTCTGTAGTGCGGCAATCTCTTGGTTTGTAATAGATAGTATTTCCAGATGAGGTGACAATACGGGTCACAGCTTCTCCACGAAGATGCCTGTCACCCATATCGTCTGTATTGACTATGGGGCCGGGATCCCTGCCATTGCAGAAGCGATGCCCCAGCTCATTCCGTAAACTGTTATAACGTTCAATCATCTGATCAGATAAGGAATTTATCCATCTCTTTCCTTACCATGGAATCGCACATCTCATTATAGGTGTTGCCTGCGTGGCCCTTGACCCACTGCCATGATGGGTGCAGTTCCTGGTCCAGCTGATAGAGAGTCTGCCAGAGCTCAACATTCTTGACAGGCTTTTTATCGGCAGTTCGCCAGCCATTCCTAAGCCAGCGGCCTATCCACTGAGTTATGCCCTGCTGTACATACTGGGAGTCGGTATAAAGAGTGACTATGACATCCTGCATATTAAGAGATATGTAACGGAGCGCAGAGATTACTGCGGTAAGCTCCATCCTGTTGTTGGTGGTGGCCTGCTCTCCTCCGGAAAGCATAACCTTGTCCGAACCCGAGAGGATTACAAAGGCCCAGCCCCCGGGACCGGGATTGCCGGAGCAGCCACCGTCTGTATAGACGGAAACTTCTTTCATTTCTTCTCCTGTGCAATAGGCTCAAAACGGGTATATGCAGGAATGAACATAAGCTTGATCTCGCCGATAGGACCGTTCCTGTTCTTGGCTATTATGATATCCACCTCTTTTCCTGCCAGAGCATCCTGTTCCGCATTTTCATCCTTCTTCTTAGAATCGTGAAGGAACAGCACCAGGTCTGCATCCTGTTCAATAGAACCCGATTCACGCAGGTCGGAAAGGGAGGGTTTGTCCTCTTTCACCTCACGCTTGACCTGAGCAAGAACAATAACTGGAATCTTAAGTTCCCGGGCCAGCTGCTTAAGAGAACGGGAAATCTCGGCCACCTGCTCGTGTCTCTGCTGCTCCTTGCTGTCGGATGTGATAAGACCGATATAGTCGATGAAGATGATCTCTATCTTCTCCTTGGCGCGAAGCTTTCTTGCCTCGGTCCTCAGGTCTATAAGCCGCATATTCGGAGTGTCACAGATAAACATGGGATATTTAAATACAGTATCCCCTGCCACACCAAGCCTGTTGAACTCCGGGTCGTTCAGGAACCCGCTCTGTATTCTGTGGCTGTTGACATGAGCTTCTCCAGCAAGAAGACGCTGCATAAGGGCCATTCCATCGGTCTCCAGAGAGAAGAATCCTACCCTCTTATTATACTTGCCAGCCATATTGGCAGCCATGGAAAGAGCAAGGGCTGTCTTTCCTTTGGAAGGACGGGCTCCTATGACTATAAGCTCCGAATTCTGGAACCCATTGGTGTAGTAATCAAGAGCTGAATATCCAGAAGGAATACCGGTGCACTCCGCTTTGGTGCCCATTCTGTTCTGGATAATATCAAAGGCAGGAGAAACCAGGCTGCTCACCGATTTATAATCTGTGGAATGATGCTTTTCGGTGATATCGAAAATCTTGCGTTCTGCATTCTCCAGCATAGTACCAGTAGCCACAGTGTCATCAAAGGCACCCGCTATGATCTCGTTGGAGGTCTGGATAAGGGAACGTCTTACGCTGTTATCCTGGACAATCTGCGCATAGTACTCCACATTTGCCGTGGTGGGAACCTCGGAAGTGAGGGAGGAGACATATGCGGCACCGCCGGCAGCCTCCAGTTCCCCGATGCGCTTAAGCTCCTGGATCACAGTCAGAATATCAACATTGCTGCTGTTCTGCTGGTCCAGGTTCAACATGGCCTGGTAAATCTTCTTGTTGGCATTCTTGTAGAAATCATCCGGACGGAGAATTCTGGATACTGTAAGGAGAGAGTCGGAATTCATCAGGATAGCTCCCAATGTGGCCTTCTCTGCCTCCAGGTTGTTAGGCGGTATCTTGTCTCTCAGTCCGGATTCAGCCATTGTTATGCATTAGCCTCTTCTTTTGATACAATAACTTTGAGCTCTGCTGTCTCATTGTTATAGAGCTTGACCTTTACAGGGTATGTACCGATCATCTTGATGGCAGAGGTTCCAAGCTCAATCTTCTTGCGCTCCACCTCTATACCGTTAGCTGCCAGCTGGTCTGCGATCATTGCGTTGTTTACAGAACCGAACAGCTTGTCGCCTTCGCCTGTAGGCATCTTGATCTCCACAGAACCGAGAGATTCAATCTTCTCCTTAAGGCTGAGTGCAGCAGCGTGCTTCTCTGCCTTTCTCTTCTCAATCTGCTCTTTTTTCTGATCGAACAGAACGATGTACTGCTTTGTGTAAGGAACAGCCAGGTTCTGAGGGAAAAGATAGTTTCTTGCATATCCATCTGCTACCTTGCAGACATCCCCTTCTTCTCCAAGATTCAATACATCCTGATTAAGAATAACTTTGATTGACATATAAAAACTCCTTCAAGTCCGTTTATATTTAAACCAGATTTCGGAAATCCCTATCAGGGGAATTCCTACCAGAAGCACACGTCCATACCGTGGATGCATAAGAAGCATAAAAGCCGCAAAGGCCAGGAAAAAACGCACCACAGGATGTACTTTACGCACCTCCAGCATCTGTCTGATAAGTCCCATCCCTCTAAGTCCATAGAGGAACATGACAATCAGAAACACATTCCAACCTACATAGCCAAGCACCGGATTGGGCTGGAATCTGGCATCTACTAGAACCAGACTCAATGCTGCAATCAGAACCCAGACAAAGTAGTCGGGAATCATCACTGTTATTATTCCAGCCTCATGTTTTGTAAGCCGCTCCACCGAAAGAGCGAAGGTATAGCTCACAAACAGGATGCAGAAATAGGCAAACAGAAAGCCTTTGAAAAAAACAGAAGACACATGGCTGAGCATGGTGTCAACATCCATATCCATCATAGGGATCAGGTCTATATCACTGCTGCCTGCCAATGTTGACTTAAGGATATTGAACATCTCGGCGAACTGGGTCTTGTAGTAGGCTATAAAAGCCTCATTATTAAGAAGCACATGAAGAACTGCTATGCTTACCAGAGCTGCAATGGCTGTGGCAAGAAGAGCATTCAACAGCACTCCTCCCAGGTTACCGAAGAAGCCGTTCTCCAGAAGAAAGCCACCCAGCAGAAGGAAAGGAATTACAAGCTCCACTAAAAGCAGATAACGCCGTACATCTCCGTTTCCCAGTGCAGTATGCCGTATCCCCAGATAAACCAGAGCAATCCCTACTCCAAGCACCGCAATGCGGGCAACCTTAAGGCCGCTTCTGAAAAGGAGCAGCTGGAGCGGGACCAGAAACAGGAAGAAGAAAAAGCCGGTCTGATATGCAAATACAGAGACACAAGATGCAATCAATGCTCCTATGTAATCCCGTTTAGACATCAGTGCTTTTCCCGATCACTCATTTCTTGTCAAATGGAAGAAGAGCAAGAACTCTGCACTTCTTGACTTCTCTGGTCAATGCCCTCTGATGCTTTGCACATGTTCCTGTGATTCTGCGAGGAAGGATCTTTCCCCGTTCTGTCACAAATCTTCTGAGGGAATCAGGATTCTTATAGTCAATCTGCAGATTCTGAGCACAGAATTTGCAAACTTTCTTTTTGAATACTACTTTTGCTCTCTTACCGAATTCGGCCTTCTCGTCCTCTTCCGGCATCATTTCTCTAACATCATCTTTATTTTCCATTATCTTATAATCTCCTTTTACAAACAAAATCAGAATGGAATGCCGTCATCATCAAAATGCTCAGGCTCAGGAGTGCTTACAGGAGCACTCTTCTTTGCAAAACTGCCCTGCTGTGCCTGTGATGGTGCATTGCCGCTTCCAGGTGCTGTCCCGCTGCTCAAGAGCTGGACATTGCTGGCTACAACCTCAAGCTTGCTCCTCTGCTGACCATCCTGTTCCCATCGGTTCTGGCGGAGTTCTCCCTCCACTGCAACCTGCTTTCCTTTTATAAGGAACTTGCTGATGGATTCTGCGGAGCGGCCCCACAGCACGATATCAATGTAGCTGACCTCTTCTTCCCACTGATCGCCGTTTTTGCGGCTTCTGTTTACAGCTACTGAAAACCGTGTCACAGGGGTGCTGCTCGGTGTAAATTTGAGCTCGGCATCCTTAACAACTCTACCTACCAGGATAACCCGATTAATATCTGTCATACGCTAAATCCTTTTGTAAATCAGTCGTCCAGCTTTACAAACAAGAATTTAAGTACATCAGAGTTGAGTCGGATCTCTTTTTCAACTGAATCAAGAACTGCTGGGTTCATTTCCAGTGTGAAATAGTAGTAGTGTCCTTTTGTCTGTTTCTTGATCTCATAAGCAAGGGTTCTTTCTCCTACGTCCTTTTCTTCAAGAAAATTTGCAGAAGCTTTGGTGAGAACATCCTTTACGAATGTCTTTCCCTGCTCTAACTTGTCACTTTCCGCACGGAAAATGAAGGTTACTTCGTACTTTCTCATCTTTCCTCCTTGTGGTCTTTTGATTCTACCCATGCAGATAGAATAAAGAGGTCAAATATTTATATAACATTATTTATTATAAATAGTCAACCAGGCTTGCAAAAGACACCCCGGCTCGGTGGTCCTGCTCCCTTCGGGCCAGGGATACCGACCGGGATGCCTTTTGCCGCCTGTTAATTATAGAAATTGTTATAGAATATTTACCCCTTTATTCGTTTAAAGTTTTTGGCTTTTTAAAGGATTGTCTGCTATAAAAAAACATGGATTCTATTTCAAGGGTAAACCTCAATTAGGCAACCCGTCGTAACAATAGTGGTTCACCAATATCTATTTCCTCAAAATCTTCTCCATCATCAGGTCCTGGATGTGTACCAAATGACAATTTATAAATATTTTCGTCGTAAACTTTGCTATCCAGCCATAGCATTGAGAACAACGGTGTTGAAAACAGCCCATCGGTAATAGTCACAGGCATTATCTGGATAGGATATTTATCAATCGGTTCGTTAATATCAAAGGTTTCCCAATCAAAAGGTTCAATATGTTTTTCTTTATCAAAGGGGTCAATGCGTTTCCATTTCGTATTAATATTATTGTCTATTTCTTCTATGATTCTTTCAACTTCTAAGCAACAATTTTCAAAAGTCAAAGGATTAGCCGTCATAAAATTGGGCCATTTATCATTCTTTTTTTTGAAAGCAATAGCATTTCGTATTATTTGAACCTCCCAATCTTTATATGTGAAAAAACTACAACGCATATTGAATGGAATATCATCGCAAACAATCTTTGTCCCTGCATCTAATTTTGATAGTTCTTCAAGAGAATAAATCCTATCCATTTATCTTTCTCTCCTTCTTGGTTTAATTTTACCCCCAAGGTGTGTCAAATAATGCTACAGCCCCAAAAAATTAAAGGAAACGAGTTCTAAGCCAGAAAGCATAACAGCCCCAGCAAAAGACACCCTGGTCGGTATCCCTGGCCCGAAGGGAGCAGGACCACCGAGCCGGGATGCCTTATTGATGGGGATATATTGTAGTTATAGCTTAGAATTTGTTTCCGGCAGAGATGTGGAAAGTAAACCTCTTATCATCGTTCCACCCAGCCTCAAACCATATAGGTATCTTTGAATTGCTCAGGCCCACACCTACTCCAAAGCCGTAGATATCATAAGTTTCCTTGCCTTGGAAAAAATTGTAATCCTCATATTCTGTTGCCCAGCCGCCTCTGAGAGTCAGGAGGACCCTGGTTCTGGTGGCGCCGAAACCTACCTCGCATATCTTGAACTTGTAGTCCAGCACGAAACCGAGTATGTTTGGGCTCAGAAGCTCATCATTGGTATAGCCTGGGAAGGCATTCACATAGGTAAACCACTTCATCTCATAGAACGGAAGGTCGGTGTTGAAGTCCATGCCTGCAAAAACCTTGCCGCCAATGGAGTTGCGCTCCAAGAACTGGAAATACTGCCAGAAGCTGGCCTTGGCCTTGAAATATGTGTCCTCGCTGCCCATATGCGTATCAGAATATTTAAGCATGAGCTCCAGGAAATTTCCTTTTTCCGGCAGGACTACAGAGTTTATGTTGTCCATCCTTGATTTGAAGAATATGCTGTTTATAAATCCCTTGAAGTCCTCTTCGAAGTATAATTCTGTAAGCTTATAGTCATAATAAAGGAATTCATTCATAAACCCCACAGACATTTCTCCGAACATACGGTTGAATGTCCCAAGGCTTAATGATGAGGCCACTGTCATCTCTTTTCTGTTTGCATCTGTATTCTCTATTCCAATATCTAAGCTCTCATCCTTATCAGGCATATACCTGAACTTGACCTCCGGCCTGATAAAGAAATAATCGAGGAACGGAACGAAATACCGGGTGGTGGCAGATATTCCGCTGAAAAACTCATACTCATTCTCAAGGCTGTCCCCTTCTACAAAAAGGTCGTTGAACTCAAGCCCCATCAGCAGATTGAAAATATAACTCTCGTGGACATTTGTATTTACTTCATAGAAAAGCCCAAGACGGAAGAAATGGGGTCCCTTCTTGCTGGGCTCCACATGCATTTTAAGGACATTCTGGTCATCCTCGTTATCTACATAATAATGGACAGATTCATACTGACCTGATGAGTGGATATCCTCCACCACTCCATTGATCTTGTCTATATCTGCAAGCTCGCCTATGAACTTCTCAAGCTTTTTTTCAACTATGTTCTTCTCATAGCTGTCCAGCCCGGATACCTCTATGTTATCTACAATCACAGGCTTTCTCTTAAGGACTCCAATCCTTGGAATATTGCTTATGTTCTTTGGTCCCACCAGATTCTTGATATGTGGAATTGCCCGCCTTGCAGCCTGTTCACCCCGTTCCTCAATCTCATGCAGGTTGAAATAGGATGTGGATGTATACCCATGAAGCTCTGGAGCAATAACTACATCTGCATCGGCAAGGGACTGCTGGACCTGGTCATAGATATAGATGTTCAGCATCTGGTTGGCAACCCCAGAAGGTCCCTTCAGCTCGTTGCGGCTCACAACGTTATGGGACAATGTGACTGCGATTATTATGTCTGCCCCCATATCCCTGGCCACATGCACCGGCAGGTTGTTTGCCACCATACCGTCCACCAGGAGGTATCCGTCCTTCTCAACGGGGTTGAATACACCTGGAATAGACATAGTGCTGCGCATTGCATCTGCCAATGATCCATTGCCCAGGACAACCTCTTTTCCAGTGATGATATCTGTGGCCACTGCCCTAAATGGAATCGGAAGATCGTCAAAATCATCATCATTTGAGCAGGGACCCACCAGCTCATTGAATTTGTTCTGAATTCTCTGGCCTGTGATAATACCTGGTGAATTCTTCAGCCCATGACGGTCAAAGCCCAGGGTCATAAAGTATTTAGCACTTGAAGTTTTATTGGAGTAGGACATATAGTCCCTGTTCTTGCTGTCAAAGAAGAGCTCGGGCCATGATATTGCACTGACCTCTTTCTCTATCTCCCGGGCTGAGTAGCCGTAGGCCGAGAGAGCACCGATTATTCCGCCCATACTGGTACCGGCGATATAATCAATATGAATACCATTGTCCTCCAGCACCTTGAGCACACCGATATGGGCAAAGCCAAGGGCACCGCCGCCAGCCAGTACCAGCCCCACCTTGGGGCGGTCATCTGCTGAAATATTGGATGCGAGACAAAATATAATTGTAAACAGGCAGATTATCTTCTTAGCCACTTCTCCACCGCCTTTGTAAAACCATCCTCGTTGTTGGATGGGACATTGATATATTTCTTTTTAAGATCGTCCGGGCTGTTGGCAGTTATAAATCCCTGCCCTGCCCAGTCCAGCATATCTACATCATTATAGTCGTTTCCCACTGCCATTATGTTCTCTCTCGGGATATTGAACTGCTCTGCAATCCTGGCTATACCTGCCGCCTTGGATACACCCTTCTGGAATATTTCCATCCAAAGGCTCGCATTATCCACCGGGGATGTACTGCGGATGACCCGGAAACCGGACAGAGCCTTGTCTGCATCGGAGATAAGCTGCTGATGGTCTGATCCGGGGAATATGGCCAGAATCTGGGTGGCAAAGGTGATGTCATCCACCTTTTTCTCAAAAGGAAGATAGGTGGCCACCCTTTTTTCAAAATCGGGATTCAAACTGCCGCTGCGATATGGAAAGAAGCAGTGATTCTGTGGAATTGCATCGTGGATACAGTAATCGGCATTCAGACCATTCAGATAGGATTTGATGCACTGTATACCGGAAGCATCAATGCCGGTTTTATAGATCACTTCTTTTTTCGGCCAGTCCATTATACCGGCGCCGCAGGAGAAAACAAGATAATCCACCGGGAAATCAGGCCCTGCCAGATTGGTGAAGGACCAGATGCTGCGGCCTGTGGCCAGCACGGTGCAGATGCCTTCTTCATGCAGTTTCCTGAGGGTTCTGAGATTCACCTCGGACACAGTGCGGCTGCTGCCGAACAGGGTGCCGTCCACATCGGTGGCAACTATCTTATCAAAGCTTCTCATAGGTCTCGTCACAGTCTTCTTTCCAGAGCTCCGGCAGCATAGCCTCCAGGGCCAGGCCGTTACGGAATGGTGAGCCTGTCCTGTTTGTAAGTTCTATGGTGGCAGAAAGGAACTTAAGGGCCTTGTTCACGCTCTGGGGAATAGACTTTCCCTTGAGCAATCCACCCAGCACAATGCTGGAGAATGTATCACCGGTACCAGGATATGTTCCCGGGATAAGGGTGAACGGGAACTTCATATAGATATCCTCTGACTTGTCGTAGACACAGACGGCATAGCTCCCCTCATGCTCCACAGGAACTGATGTTATCATCACACAGCGAGGGCCGGCAGCAGCCAGGGCATAGAGCCAATCCTTTATCTCGGTGACAGAGAAAGCTGTCTTGATATCCCTGCGCAGAAGCATGGAGGCCTCTGTTACATTGGGTGTGATAATATCAGCATGCTTTATAAGGTGTTTCATTCCCTTGATATGGTTTCCATTGATAGGACCATATGGAATGCCGCCATCACCCAGCACCGGGTCCACAAGTACAATCTGCCCCGGCTTCTTGAACCTGTGAATGAACTCATCCACAAAGGATATCTGGCCAGATGAGCCAAGGAAACCGCTGTAAACAGCATCAAAGCTTATTTCCAGCTGCTCCCAGTGCTTTGCAATCTTGGGCATAAAGTCGGCCAGATCCAGCATTGCATAATGGTCAAAGCCATCGGTCTGGCTTGAAAGCACAGCAGTCGGAAGAGGACATACCTGCACCCCCATGGCCGAAAGCACAGGTATGCATACTGTCAGAGCCGACCTGCCATAGCCTGACAGATCGTGGATTGCAGCCACCTCGGGCACTAATTTCTTCAGTTCCATCTGTATATCTCTTCTTTTATGAGGGCCTTGCGGAGATCCTCCCGCATATCTATGGCAGCCTGCCGGGCATAGTCGGCAAAGTTCTTGTCATCATTCTTTCCCTGGAATGCGAATATAATCTTGCGTGAGGAATTTACAATCGCTCCCAGTCCATCCTTGTTGAAACAAGGCATCACATCATCGGCAGTGCCACCCTGGGCACCGTAGCCTGGCACCAAGAAAACAGTATCAGGCATTGCGCTGCGGAGAACCTTTGCCTCATCAGGGAATGTGGCGCCAACAACAGCTCCCACCGAGGAATATCCCTCATCCCCTATCAGGCTCTTTCCCCACGCCGCAACCAGGTTTCCCATCACCTGATATATCTTGAGCCCAGAGGCAGTATCAAGGCACTGGAATTCCTGGGAGCCTGGGTTTGAAGTCTTTACCAGAACAAAGATTCCCTTGCCGAATGCTTCGCAGTCCTTGATAAAAGGCTCAACTCCCTCGTAGCCGAGGTAGCCGTTCACTGTAAGGCAGTCGGTGTCGAACACACTTCTCTGGGAACCGAATATATCGGTCTCTCCCAAAAAGGCAGAGGAATATGCTTTGCATGTGGTGCCTATATCGTTCCGCTTGGCATCGGCAATGACTAAAAGCCCCCGGGTCTTGGCATAATTGGCTGTCTTCCTGAAAGCCTCCATGCCATAGTCCCCCAGCTCCTCATAATAAGCCAGCTGCAGCTTAACACAAGGAACAATGTCGTATATTGCATCGATAATCTTCTTGTTGAACTCATATACTGCCTGGGATGCAGACTGGAATGCCAGCTCGTAGGAGCCCATGAAATCCTTCTTGAAGAAATCAGGAATCTTGGCAAAGGAGGTGTCCAGCCCCACCACGGATGGGTTCTGCTTCTTGTCTATCTCGGCAATAAGCCGGTCGGCAAAGTTATTTTTCAAAGCCATACTTCTTCCCCCAGCCTTCAGGGTTTTCTATCCATTCGCAGATTTTGTCTATATCTTTCTTCTTGATGTATTTCTTGGCAGAAGCAACAGAAATAAGAGCGTCGAAATTAGAGACTGAATAGGTCATGCACTCTTTCTTGGTGAAAATATCGTCAGACTTCTTCATTCCATAGGTGAAGATGGAGATTACGTCGGAGACAACTCCGCCAGCATCTCGGACTGCATCAACAGCCGCACCGCTGCTCTTTCCTGTGCTTATCAGATCCTCGATTATAAGGACACGGCTTCCTTCAGGGATAGGCTGTGACACATTCTCCTTCACCCAGATGAAAGGCTTCTTCAGGATATCTGCCAGCAGTGCACCATGAGGTATTCCCGCTGTAGCTGTGCCGCATACAATGTCGAAATTCTCAGCCCCTATCTTGTCATTGATAATATTCATCATATAGTTGATTATTGTCATCCACTGGTCATAGTGGGAGATAAGAAGCCTGTTGTCGCAGTAGATGGGGCTGATTATGCCTGATGCAAAGGTGAAAGGCTTATCGGGGGAAAGGGCAACTGCCTTGATGTCCAGAAGAATCTCGGCCGCGTTCTCTGCCATAATGGAATCCAGATCCTTTGCAGGCTCTATGTCCTCCATAAAGTCCACAAACAGCTGGCTTACATATTTCTTCTTCACTGCCCTGCGGAGAAGGCTGTCGTAGGTAACCAGCGGCAGCACCATGTCATTCTCCACGCAGGAGAATATGGTAAGGATTCCATCCACGGTGCATCCTGTGCCCTCCAGCGCCTTAAGGATTCCATTCACCTCTTTGTCTGAATAAATGGCATCTGCAAAGACCACAGCCCGGTCGCCGGTCTGGATAAGTCCCTCGATGCGGTTCTTCTTACCGTGATCCTTGGCGGCAGAGCGCACATAGGCCATAGGAACACCCAGTGACGAAGCGATAAGCGATGTGAAGACAATACCTGCATTGTCCATTCCCACCAGGATATCCGGCGAGAGTCCATTATCATACATAAGCTCTATAAGAGCATCTTTAAACATAGTCCGTGTCTTGAAATCCTCGGTAAGCACCGAAGAATCAAGGCTGATGCAGAATTTTCCAGTTGTGCTGTCAAGGGCAAAGACAGCAGCTCCGCTCTTAATTAGAGTATCTTTTATCTTTTTCATATCAATCATTATATATCATAATTTTATTTAAAATTACAAGCAAAATAAATTTTGCCAACAAGGTTGACACAAAAAAGGGGTTGTGATATGGTTCTTTATTGTCAGCGGGGGATTAGCTCAGCTGGGAGAGCGCCTGCCCTACAAGCAGGATGTCGGCGGTTCGATCCCGTCATCCCCCACTCAAGGTAAACATTGGAGACAGTGTTTACCTTTTTTTTTGCCTTGCCGGCTGTAACATTTGCATAATGTTCCGGTTAGAAGTATACTATGATTATGAGACAGATACTGCCGGGTCTCTCTTTACTGCTTCCCC
>JAEEGJ010015401.1_pt1 | contig 17863 bp, 9 predicted proteins | sample 8958761 | NCBI WGS metagenome assembly JAEEGJ01 (sample SAMN16246546, study PRJNA631951) | gut metagenome | biome: gut microbiome; feature: rumen; material: RS-attached | host: Bos | place: Iran: Karaj | collected 2018-10
AAAATCAGTTCGTGTAAATCAGCCTTAAAATCTTTACTGCCTTCAAGTTTATCTGCAAACTGGCTGAGTTCTTCTGCAACAACTGTATTCAAAAAGACATTGGCACATGCAATTGATTCACTTGAACCCAGCATGCGGAATTCAAATTTGTTGCCTGTAAATGCAAATGGGGAAGTTCTGTTACGGTCAGTTGTATCCTTGTTGAATTCAGGAAGAACTGTAACGCCAATCTGCATTTTTTCTTTTTCATGTTTTCCATAAGGAAGGCCTTTTTCAATTGATTCAAGAATTGAAGAAAGTTCATCTCCAAGGAAGATTGAAATAATTGCAGGAGGGGCTTCGTTAGCTCCAAGACGATGATCGTTACCAGCAGAAGCAACAGAAATTCTAAGCAGATCCTGATACTCATCAACAGCCTTAATGATTGCACAAAGGAATAAAAGGAACTGGGCATTGCTTTCCGGAGTTGCACCTGGATCAAGAAGATTCTTTCCTGTATTAGTTGAAATTGACCAGTTGTTATGTTTTCCGCTTCCGTTAACTCCGGCAAAAGGTTTTTCGTGAAGCAGGCAGACCATTCCGTGACGGTCAGCAACTTTCCTCATCATTTCCATAGTAAGCTGATTGTGGTCGCAGGCAAGATTTGTAGTTGTAAAAATTGGAGCAAGTTCATGCTGAGCTGGAGCAACTTCATTGTGTTCTGTTTTTGCAAGAATTCCCAGCTTCCAGAGTTCACGGTTCAAATCCTTCATATATTCCTGAACACGAGGCTTAATCATTCCAAAGTAGTGATCTTCAAGTTCCTGGCCTTTTGGAGCTTTTGCACCAAACAATGTGCGGCCTGTGTAAATCAAGTCTTCGCGTTTGTCGTAAACTGATTTGTCTACGAGGAAGTATTCCTGTTCTGGACCAACTGTAGTTTTTACAGAAGTTACAGCTTCGTTTCCTTCAAACAATTTCAAAACGCGAACAGCCTGCTTGCTGATTGCCTGCATAGAGCGGAGGAGTGGAGTCTTTTTATCAAGAGCTTCTCCTGTGTATGAACAGAATGCAGTTGGAATACAAAGTGTTCCGTCTTTAATAAATGCGTAGCTTGTTGGGTCCCATGCTGTATAACCGCGTGCTTCGAATGTTGCACGAATACCTCCACTTGGGAAGCTTGAAGCATCAGGTTCACCCTGAACAAGTTCTTTTCCGCTGAACTCCATGATTACTTTTCCGCCATCAAGAGGGCTGATAAAGCTATCATGTTTTTCTGCAGTAATTCCAGTTAATGGCTGGAACCAGTGTGTATAATGAGTTGCACCTTTTTCGACAGCCCAATCTTTCATTGCGTTAGCAACAACAGTAGCAACAGAAGCGTCGAGTTTTTCGCCGCCTTCAATTGTCTTCATCAACTGCTTAAAAGTTTCTTTTGGCAGTCGAGCCTTCATAACCGTTTCATTAAAAACGTTTTCACCAAAAATCTGTGTAACTTCGTCCATTTTATTATCCTTATATATAACCGACAAAAAAAACGCCGCACTTTCATTCTGTGTACATCAAAATGAAAACGCAGCGCCTTTGCCGATTGTTAGTTTCTCCGAACATGCCAACGGCAGTCGGAATGTTTTTAAAACAAAAAAGGTCGCAGAAACCCCTGTTCTGCGACCTCATTGTCGTTTGTTATTTGTTTTATACAATTTCTAAATATTTTTGTCAACTATTTAGAAAAAGTTTTTTTAATTCTCTCTACTGCTTCTAAGGTTCTTTTGCGGCTTCCAAAGCCTGTTAGTCGCAAATAACCTTCGCCCATCTTTCCGAATCCGCTTCCTGGAGTTCCTACAACATTGCATTTTTCCAGGAGTTCATCAAAGAAAGACCAGCTAGTAAAGCCTTCTGGAATTTTAAGCCATACGTAAGGTGAATATTCTCCACCAAAGGCTTTGAATCCTGCAGCTTTTACTCCTTCAAAAATAATCTTTGCATTTTCACGATAGAATGAAAGATTATCCTGAATCTGCTTTTGTCCTTGATCTGAATAAACGGCTTCTGCAGCACGCTGAGTAACGTAAGAAACGCCGTTAAACTTTGTGGACTGGCGGCGGAACCAGAGTTTATTTAATTCAGTTCCATCAAAAACAAGGTCATGAGGAACTACAGTATATCCACAGCGAAGACCTGTAAAGCCTGCAGTTTTTGAGAAGGAACGGAGTTCAATGGCACAAGACTTTGCGCCTTCAATCTCATAAATTGATTTTGGATATTTTCCGTCGGTAATAAATGCTTCGTAAGCTGAATCATATAAAATCAGGCTGTGATTAGCATTTGCGTAATCAACCCATTTTTTCAGATATTCTTTTGAAGCAACCGTTCCAGTCGGATTATTTGGGAAACAAAGATAAATAATATCTGGCACTGCAGAACCTGGAGCTGGCAATTCCGGCAGGAAGTTAGTTTCAGCACTACAAGGCAGAATGATGATTTTATCTTTGCGGCCATTCATGATATTAGTGTCGATATAAACCGGGTAAACAGGATCGCAGATTGCAACAGTATTATTAGTTGCAAAAATATCACCAATGTTTCCGCAGTCTGACTTTGCGCCATCAGAAAGGAATATTTCATCAAGCTTCAATTCGATTCCGCGATTCAAATAATCGTGTTCCAGAATTGCCTGACGAACAAAATCGTAGCCCTGTTCTGGCGGATATCCGCGGAAGGTTTTTTCGTCTGCCATTTCATCAACTGCTTTATGCATTGCATCGATTACGGCAGGGCAGAGCGGGCGGGTAACATCACCAATAGAAAGTTTTATGATATCTGCTTCGGGATGAGCCGCAGCAAATTCACGAGTCTTTTTGTTAACGGTTGAAAAGAGGTAAGATTCCTCTAAGTCAAGAAAGTTTTTGTTGATTTTCATAGCAGTTTATACTCCTTCAATTTCTCCTTCGAATACTGTGGTGGCAGGGCCGGTCATGAATACACTGTCGGCCTCATTGCCGCTCCATTCAATTTCCAGATCGCCACCAAGCAGATGTACTGTGATTTTTTCTCCTGCATCTACAAGTCCATTAAGAATTGCGGCAACTACAGTTGCACAAGTTCCGGTTCCGCAGGCTAAAGTTTCACCGGTTCCTCGTTCCCAGACACGCATAAAAATAGTACGGCGGTCTGCAACGTAAGCAAATTCGGTATTTGTTCGTTCTGGGAAGAACTCGTTGTGTTCAAAAGAAGGCCCGATGCCGCAAACATCAAATTCAGCAGGCTTTTTATCGAGGAATACAACTGCGTGAGGGTTACCCATTGAAACACAGGTAATTTTATATTCTTTGCCAGCAACATTAAGTGGATGCATAATTACTTTTGAACCTGTGGTTAGAACTGGAATCTTTTCTGCCTGCAAAATTGGTTTTCCCATATCTACACGGGCATAGCAGACTTTATCTCCTGGTTCACCACTTGTAATTGTGATGTGTTTTACAGCGCCCATGGATTCAATTGTGAACTCACGACCGTTAGTTAATTTTTTATCATATACATATTTTGCAACACAGCGAATGCCATTCCCGCACATCTGACTGCGGCTTCCATCTGCGTTGTACATAACCATTTCAAAATCTGCAAGATGGCCCTTTTTAATTAAAATTAATCCATCGCTGCCAATTCCAAAATGACGGTCCGAAACTTTTTGAGCAACAAGTGCTTCATCCTTTATTTGCAGTCCGTTGGTGCAGTCAACATAAACATAATCGTTACCACACCCCTGCATTTTTGTGAATATCATTTTTGCAGCCTCCTATGACAATTTTTTTTGTTTTACCAATAACTAAAAAAAGTGTCAATAGTAGTACTAAATAATACTACTAAAAGAGTTAAAGCGTATTGACCACAATTTGTAAACACTGTATAACATTAAAGAACAAAGACGTTCATTCGATTTATAGACTTATTGTCTTCAAATGGAATGAGCGTCTTTTTTTTGGCCATAGAGGCCTGACATAGGAGTCAAAATGAAGGCTTGGTTAATTCTCGCAGACGGGACGGTTTTTGAAGGAACTTCAATTGGAGCGGTAGGCACTACAATCGGTGAAACAGTTTTTACTACAGGAATGACCGGCTACATTGAAACCCTTACAGATCCAAGTTATTACGGGCAGATAGTTACACAAACTTTTCCATTAATTGGAAACTATGGTGTAATGCCAGAGGATTTTGAAAGTAAAAAATCCTGGGTGCGCGGTTATATAGTTCGTGAACTGTGTGAGGAGCCTTCTAATTTCCGCTGTGCTGGTTCGCTGAATGACTTCTTGAAAGAGCAGGGAATTGTCGGAATCTGTGGAATTGATACCCGAGCTCTTACAAAACGCCTTCGTGAATCTGGCGTAATGAACGGCATGATTGTTAGCGGAGAATGCCCGGAAGTTTCCGACAAACTGCTTGAAGAAATCAAGAATTATAAAATAGAAAAAGCTGTTGAAAGTGTCCAGTATAGTGAGGGGGAAAGTCTTCCCCCTGGGCTCAGCCCGCAAGCGGTCTTCGCCACACCTCCTTCTGCAGGGGAGAGCCCCCGCAACGCCCCCCACGTCATCCTTTATGACTTTGGCGCAAAATTAAACATTCAGCGCGAGCTCGAAAAACGTGGCTGTCGTGTAACCGTTGTTCCATATAATACTACTGCAGAAGAAGTAATCAAACAAAATCCCGATGGAGTTATGCTTAGTAATGGCCCTGGAGACCCTGCAGACAATGTTGGTGTTATAGAAGAAATTAGAAAATTGTGCGAATACGGAAAAATACCAATTTTTGGAATCTGTCTTGGACATCAGATGCTCGCTCTTGCACGTGGTGCAAAAACCAGCAAATTAAAATATGGACACCGTGGCGGAAATCATCCTGTAAAAGATACAGCAACTAATCGTGTTTACATTACAAGCCAGAACCATGGCTATGCTGTAGAAAATACTTCTTTGCCGTCTTTTGCAAAAATGAGTTTCTTTAATGTAAACGACGGAACTGTTGAAGGTGTAGATTATACAGATATTCCGGCTTTTAGCGTACAGTTCCATCCGGAAGCCTGCGGTGGCCCGCACGATACAAACTTCTTATTCGACAGATTCTTAAAAATGATGGAGGAAAACTAAAATGCCTCTCAACAAAAATATTCACAAAGTAATGATTATTGGTTCCGGTCCGATTGTAATTGGACAGGCAGCGGAATTTGACTATGCCGGAAATCAGGCATGTAAGGCTCTGAAATCTCTTGGACTTGAAGTTTGTCTTGTAAACTCAAATCCGGCAACTTTAATGACTGACCACGAAATGGCAGATGAGATTTACATGGAACCGCTTACTCTGCGAACTATCGAAAGAATCATCGAAAAAGAAAAACCAGACAGCCTGCTTTCAACTCTTGGTGGTCAGACTGGACTTACTCTTAGTATGGAACTTGCGAAATCAGGCTTCCTTGCGAGCCATAATGTTCAGCTGCTTGGTGCACGCCCTGAAACAATCGACAAGGCAGAAGACCGCCAGATGTTCAAAGATACAATGGAAGCAATCGGCGAGCCTTGTATTCCTTCAAAAGTTGTAACTACTTACGAAGATGCTGCTGATTTTGTTCATAACGAAATCGGTTTTCCTGCAATTATCCGTCCGGCCTTTACCCTTGGTGGAACAGGTGGTGGTATTGTAAATAACGACCGCGAACTGGACGAAATTGCGCATAACGGACTTCATCGTTCTCCAATCCATCAGATTCTTGTAGAAAAATGTATCAGCGGATGGAAAGAAGTTGAGTTTGAAGTAATGCGCGACAGTAATGCTAACGTAATTACTGTCTGTTCTATGGAAAACTTTGACCCTGTTGGTGTTCATACTGGTGACTCAATCGTAATTGCGCCAACTGTTACTCTTGCAGATAAAGAATATCAGATGCTGCGAAGTGCCGCACTAAATATCATCAGCGCCCTCGAAATCGAAGGTGGCTGTAACTGTCAGTTTGCCCTTAATCCAGACAGTTTTGAATATGCGGTAATTGAGGTAAACCCACGCGTTTCGCGTTCTTCAGCGCTTGCTTCAAAAGCAACCGGCTATCCAATCGCAAAGGTTGCAGCCCTCATTGCAGTTGGCTTTACTCTTGACGAAATTCCAAACTTTGTTACTAAAAAGACAAAAGCCTGCTTTGAGCCTGTTCTCGACTATGTAGTTGTAAAAATGCCAAAGTTCCCGTTCGACAAATTTGTTTATGCGGCACGTAAGCTTGGTACACAGATGAAGGCAACTGGTGAAGTTATGGCAATTGGTCAAAACTTTGAAGAAGCAATTCTTAAGGCTGCCCGTGGACTTGAAGTTGGTGTAAAAGATTTGAACCTTCCTGCTTTTGAAAAAGAAGGCGACGAGAAAATACGCGAACGGGTAGGTCAGTGTACCGACCAGCGAATATTTGCAATTTATCAGGCTCTTAAACGCGGACTTTATTCAGTTGAACAGATTCACGAAATTACAAAAATTGACGAGTGGTTCCTGTGCAAGCTGAAAAATATTGTAGAAATGGAAAAAGAGACCCTGAAACAAGTTCAGGGTGACGCAAGTCCTGCTATGCTTTATCCTCCGGCCTCATTCAAAATGGTTGATACCTGTGCCGGCGAATTTGATGCTGAAACACCTTATTTTTATTCAACATCAAATGGGGAAAACGAGGCAGCAAAAATATTGAATGGATAATAAAAGCGCAGCTTCAGCAGAACCTAAAGAACTCCGTGCTTATTCCATCTGAAAATTGTCTCATAGCCGAGCTTAGCATACCAGCCTGGAACTCCTGTGTAATGGATATAGCTGTAATCGTAGCCGAGTTCTTTTGCAATCTGTGTGGCCTTGTTTACCATTGTGAGGCCTAATCCTTTATTGCGGAATTCCGGTACGGTTCCAACACAGCCTGGTCCTCCAATTCGAGCCTGCTTACCATCAATTTCGTAAGTGCCAAAATCTTCTATCATACAAAAGCAGGCAACTTTGCCGTCAATGTAGCCGCAGAAAAGTGTCTGGTTTTCATTGAACCATTGAGGCCATGATTCATCCACTTTTTTAATCTGTGCTTTGAGTTCATTTATATCGCCTTTGAAATAGTCAAAACTAACTTCTGGGCCAAATTGTTTTACATATTTTGCCGGATCAAAATCTTTAAGGCAAAGAATCATTTCATCAAAAATATCTTCGTCTTCTCTGTTTTTGACATAGTCTCTTTCAAAAAATCCGGGTTTTATCTGGCTGAATAATTTTATGTAATCCTGTTTTGTCATCTTTTTTCCTCTTTTTTAATTATACTACACGTTTTTCTGATTTTCATTAAAATAATTATTTGTTTTTCTTGACAGTAACACTGCATTTTTGTAGTATTACTTAAATTACGGCAAAGAGGTCGTAGATATAATTTCATATGGGTATGAGATTGTGTCTACGGCCTTTTTTGTTTTGTGAAAATCTCTAAGCCGGCAAAGACGCCGCGGTTACTTTTACGTTTTATGCGTAATTGTGTCCGCGGCTTTTTTTATGGCGGATAAGGAACGTTAGATGAAAACTTTATATGACCCAGGATTTTAACATGATGCTTGCGGTATTGGAGCCGTTGTAAATATCGACGGTACTAAAACGCACAAAATTGTAGATAATGCCTTGAGCATTGTTGAAAAACTTGAACACCGTGCAGGAAAGGATGCCAGTGGTGAAACAGGTGATGGTGTTGGTATTCTTGTTCAGATCTGTCACAAGTTTTATAAAGAAGCTGCAAAGGATTTGATTGGTAAACTTGATGAACGCGACTATGGTATTGGTCAGTTTTTCTTTCCTGGAGATGCAGCTGATTCTGAAAAAGCTCGTTTTGAAAAAGCTTGTTCTGCTGAAGGTTTGAAATTCCTCGGCTGGCGTAAAGTTCCTGTTAATGCTGATGTTCTTGGTAAAAAAGCCCGTGAGTGTATGCCTGATATCTGGCAGGGCTTTGTTGCTCGTCCTGCTGATTGTGAGAAGGGGCTTGATTTTGACCGTCGCCTTTATGTTGTGAGACGTGAGTTTGAAAAACAGGACAGCGAACATAAAACATATGTTTGTTCTTTGAGCAGTCGTACAATTGTTTATAAAGGAATGTTCCTTGTTCATGAACTTCGCACTTTCTACAGCGATTTACAGTCAGCTGATTATGAGTCGGCTCTTGCGCTTGTTCATTCACGCTTTTCTACAAATACTCAGCCTAGCTGGCAGCGTGCTCATCCAAACCGCTTTATTGCACATAACGGAGAAATCAATACAATCCGTGGAAACGTTGACCGTATGCTTGCTCGAGAAGAAACTGTTAGTTCTACCAAACTTGATAAAATTCAGATGCAGAAAATCCTTCCTGCTGTAGATACAACTGGTTCTGACTCTGCAATGCTCGATAATACGCTCGAGTTCCTTGTTATGAACGGCGTTCCTCTTCCTCTTGCTGTAATGATGTGTATTCCTGAGCCTTGGAAACACGATGATAATATGCCTCAGAATAAAAAAGATTTTTATCACTACTGGGCAACTATGATGGAAAGCTGGGATGGACCTGCCGCAATTCTGTTTAGTGATGGTGATTTGCTTGGTGCAACTCTTGACCGTAATGGTCTTCGTCCAAGCCGCTATTACATCACAAAAGACAATATGCTTATTTTGAGCAGTGAAGTTGGTGTTCTTGATATTCCGGAAGAAAATATAAAAATCAAATCACGTTTGCAGCCGGGAAGAATTCTTCTTGTAGATACTGTTCAGAAAAAAATCATTTCTGATGAAGAATGTAAAAAAGAGTATGCTTCACTTTATCCTTATGGTGAATGGCTTGATATGAATCTTATTCACCTTGCTGATTTGAAGATCCCTAACAAAAAGATTCCTGTATTTACTCAGGATGAAAGAAATATTATGTACCGTGCTTTCGGCTGGAATTATGAAGATGTAAATGAAATGATTCTGCCTATGGCTCGTAACGGTGTAGAACCTACTGCAAGTATGGGTGTTGATACTCCGCTTGCTGTAATGAGTGAAAAACATCCGTCGCTTTTCTCTTACTTCAAGCAGCTTTTTGCTCAGGTTACAAACCCTCCTATTGATAGTCTTCGCGAGAAGGTTGTTACTGATACAACAGTTTATGTTGGAAAAGATGGAAACCTTTTGCAGCCGGAAGCAAAGAACTGTCGTGTTCTTGAAATTAATAACCCGATTTTGACTGGTACAGATTTGATGAAAATCAGTACATTGAATCAGCCGGGACTGAAGACAAAAACAATTTCAATTTTATTTGATTTGAATAAAGATAGTCATGCTGAACTTGTTTCAGCATCTACAAATGAGACCCCGAAACAAGTTCGGGGTGACAGTCTGTTGGAAACTGCACTTGAAAAACTCTTTGCACAAATCGATGCTGCTTATGCCGAAGGCTACAATATCATCATTCTTAGTGACCGCGGTGTAGATGAAACTCACGCTGCAATTCCTGCTATTCTTGCAACCAGTGCTGTTGAACAGTATTTAATCCGAACAAAAAAGCGTACTGCAATTTCTATTATTCTTGAGACTGCAGAAGTTCGCGATGTTCATCAGGCTGCAATGTGTCTTGGTTATGGTGCCCGTGCAATCAACCCTTATCTTGCACACGAAGCAATTGCTGAACTTATTGATCAGAAGATTCTTGATAAAGATTATCACACAGCAATTGATGATTATAACAAGGCAATTATAAATGGTATTGTAAAGATTGCAGCAAAAATGGGTATCTCAACAATTCAGTCTTACCAGAGTGCTCAGATTTTTGAAGCAGTTGGAATTGCTGGTGATGTAGTTGAAAAATACTTTACAAATACTGTAAGCCGTGTTGGTGGTGTAGGGCTTAAGGAAATTGAAGAAGATGTACGCTATCATCATGATCAGGGCTTTGATCCTGCTGGCCTTACAGTGAATCAGCATCTGGATTCTTTTGGTAAACACAAATTCCGTCGTGGCCCTCAGGCAGAAAGCCATCTTTATAATCCAGAGACTATTGTGGCTTTGCAGCAGGCAACCCGCAATGGAGATTACACTCGCTTTAAGGAATATACTGCGTTAGTTGACGATAACTCTCATCCACATACTCTTCGTGCAATGCTCGATTTTGCTTTTGAAAAAGCTGGAGAAGGTATTTCAATTGATGAAGTAGAAAGTGTGGATGAGATAGTAAAACGCTTTAAAACTGGTGCCATGAGTTATGGCTCAATCAGTGAAGAAGCTCATAAATGTATGGCCGCTGCAATGAATGCCATTCACGGAAAAAGCAATAGTGGTGAAGGTGGAGAAAAACCTGAACGCCTTGGAACAGAATATAACTCTGCAATTAAACAGGTTGCTTCAGGACGTTTTGGTGTTACAGAAGAATATCTTTTGAGTGCCCGCGAAATTCAGATTAAGATGGCCCAGGGAGCAAAGCCTGGTGAAGGTGGACACTTGCCTGGTAAAAAGGTTTACCCTTGGATTGCAAAAACAAGATATGCAACTCCTGGTGTTGCTTTGATTTCGCCACCACCTCATCATGATATCTATTCTATCGAAGATTTGGCTCAGCTCATTTATGATTTGAAAAATGCAAACCGTGCAGCACGTATCAGTGTAAAGCTTGTAAGTGAAGCCGGCGTTGGAACAATTGCCGCTGGTGTTGCAAAAGCTGGTGCTCAGGTAATTTTGATTTCTGGTCACGACGGTGGTACCGGTGCGGCTCCTATCAGTTCAATTCATCATGCTGGTTTACCATGGGAGCTTGGTCTTGCCGAAACTCACCAGACTCTGATTCAGAATGGCTTGCGTGGTCGTGTTGTAATTGAAACTGACGGTAAGCTTATGAGCGGCCGTGATGTCGTAATTGCAGCTCTCCTTGGTGCAGAAGAATTCGGATTTGCAACAGCACCTCTTATTGCAATGGGCTGTTCTATGATGCGTGTATGTCAGCTGGATACCTGTCCATTTGGTGTTGCAACTCAGAATGAAAAGCTTCGCGCAAAATTCCCTGGAAAGCCTGAATACGTAATCAATTTTATGAAGTTCATTGCTCAGGAAATGCGTGAGATTATGGCAAAACTTGGAGTTCGTACTGTTGAAGAGCTCTGTGGTAGAACTGATTTACTCAAGCTTAAGGATAAGCAGGGCTTCAAAAGAGCAGGGCTGGTTGATATGAGCCGTGTACTCGCAAATGCAGAAGCTGGCGGCGATTGGAAAGCTGACCGTTCACTTTTTGACTTTGAGCTTGAAAAACGCATTGATCTTACAAAGCTCGTTCCGGATTTTGAAAATAAGAAAACTGGTGATTTAATCGACATCCAGTCTACAGACCGAACTGTTGGTACAATACTCGGCTCTGAAATTCAAAAGAAATTTGGAAATACACTTTCTGATGACACTTACTGCGTAAACTTCAAAGGTGGTGCAGGCCAGAGCTTTGGTGCTTTTATTCCAAAGGGACTTACCTTGCGCCTTACTGGAGATGCAAACGACGCATTCGGTAAAGGTTTGAGTGGCGGAAAGCTTGTAATCAAAAAGCCTGCTGAATTTGAAGGTAAGGCTGACGGAAATATAATCGTAGGTAACGTAGCATTGTTTGGTGCAACCAGCGGAACTGCATTTATTAATGGTGTAGCCGGTGAACGTTTCTGTGTTCGAAACTCTGGTGCAACAGTTGTAGCCGAAGGTTGTGGTGATCATGGTCTTGAATATATGACTGGTGGTACAGCTGTAATTCTTGGAGGAACCGGAAAGAATCTTTGTGCCGGTATGAGCGGTGGTATAGCCTATGTTCTTGATGAAAATCATGATCTTTATAAACGCATGAATCACGAACTGGTAAAAATGTATGCTCTTGATGATGAGACAACAACTCTTAGTGGTACAACAGATGAAAATCATCTCTACGCACTCATCGAACAGCATGCAAAAGAAACTGGCAGTGAGCGTGCAAAAGCAATTCTTGCTGATTGGGATAATATGAAAACAAAATTCAAGAAAATCATCCCTAATGACTACCTTCGTATCATGAAGGAAATCGTTGAGCAGGAAAAAACAATTGCAAATCATGAAGATGCAGTTCTTGCTGCATTCCGTAAGTGCACTGCATAGTGCTTTATAAGCCATTTGAAACTTTATTTTGAGTTCGAAAATGGCTTATAAAACAAAATTACCCCTTTTAAAAAGTTAAAAAGGGGTAAAAGTCGATTTATAACAAAATGTAAATACCTTATAACGCAAATTTTACCCCTTTTTATAAATAAAAATGGGTAAAATTTGCGTTAAAGCTCTAAAATCCTATTGCAATAAAACTTGCATACCAGTAAACTCCTATCGTAATTTTTGTAGGAAAGCCCACGGGTAAACCTACTCAGGAGTTTTATATGTCAAAAAAGGCAAAACGCATTGAAGATTCAGAAGAATACTTCAACCGACTTGATCAGTACTGGCGTGCAACTAACTATCTTGCAGCTGCCCAGCTTTACATGAAAGAGAATCCTCTTTTGAGAAAGCCTTTAACACGCGATCAGGTAAAAACAAAAATCGTTGGTCACTGGGGTACAGTTCCAGGCCAGAACTTTGTGTATACTCACTTGAACAGAGCTATCACAAAATACAACCTCGACATGATTCTTATTTCAGGTCCAGGACATGGAGGAAACTTCTTCGTAGCTAACTCTTATCTTGAAGGTTACTATTCAGAGGTTTATCCAAACGTAAGTCTTGATGAAGAAGGTATGAGCCGTCTCTGCAAGCAGTTCTCATTCCCTGGCGGAATCTCAAGCCACGTTGCTCCAGAAACTCCAGGTTCTATCAACGAAGGTGGTGAGCTTGGTTATTCTATCGCTCATGCATTCGGTTCTGTATTTGATAATCCTAACCTTATCACAACTTGTATAGTAGGTGATGGTGAAGCAGAAACTGGTCCATTGGCTACAGCATGGCACTCAAATAAATTCTTGAACCCAGCAACAGACGGTGCTGTTCTTCCTATCCTTCACTTGAACGGATATAAGATTTCTAACCCAACTGTATTTGCTCGTATTTCTAAGGACGAAGTAAAGAGCTTCTTCCACGGATGCGGATGGGAGCCAATCTTTGTTGAAGCTGCTCCAGATACAGATCATATGGAAGTACACCACGCAATGGCTGCTGCTCTTGACCGCTGTATCGAAAAGATTCAGAAGATCCAGCGCGATGCTCGTGTAAACGGAAAGACAGAACGCCCATTCTGGCCTATGATCGTTCTCCGCACACCAAAGGGATGGACAGGTCCAAAGTTCAACGACGACGGACTTCCAATTGAAAACTCATTCCGTGCACACCAGGTTCCTATCGACCTTACAAAGCCAGATCCAAATGAAGCTAAACACATGAAAGAGCTCGAAGCATGGCTCAAGTCTTACAAACCGGAAGAACTCTTTGACGAGAACTACCGCCTCAAGGCTGAAATCCAGGCTATCGCTCCAAAGGGTGAACACAGAATTTCTGCTAACCCACATGCAAACGGTGGAAACCTTCTTAAGGACCTCCGCACACCTGACTTCAAAAAATATGCTCTCGAAGTTAAAACTCCTGGTAGCGTAAAAGCACAGGATATGAAAGAGCTCGGAAACTATATCCGCGATGTTCTTAAGCTCAACGAAGACAACAAGAACTTCCGTATCTTCGGACCAGATGAGTCTATGTCTAACAGACTTTATGCTGCATTCGAAGCTACAAACCGCGACTTCAACGCAGAAATCCTTCCAACAGATGATAAGCTCGCTCATAACGGACGTATCATGGACTCATACCTTTCTGAGCATATGTGTGAAGGATGGCTCGAAGGTTACCTCCTTACAGGTCGTCACGGATTCTTCGCAAGCTACGAAGCATTCATTCGTATCATCGACTCAATGGCTTCTCAGCATGCAAAATGGCTCAAGGTTTGCTCACAGCTCAAGTGGCGTGCACCAATCGCATCTTTGAACCTCATCCTTACATCAAACGTATGGCAGCAGGACCACAACGGATTCACACACCAGGATCCAGGATTCCTCGATCATATTTCTAACAAAAAGGCTGACGTTGTACGTATGTACCTGCCGCCTGATACAAACTGTCTTCTTTCTACATTCGACCACTGTATTAAGAGCAAGAACTACGTAAACGTAATTGTTGCTTCTAAGCACCCAAGCTGCCAGTGGCTCACAATGGATCAGGCAGTTAAACACTGTACTCAGGGTATTGGTATCTGGGACTGGGCTTCTAACGATGATGGCCAGGAACCAGACCTCGTAATGGCTTGTTGTGGTGATACACCAACTCTCGAAGCACTTGCTGCTACAACAATCCTCCGCGACAACATTCCAGAACTCAAGATCCGTTTTGTAAACGTTGTAGACTTGATGAAGCTCCAGAGCGATCATCAGCATCCACACGGACTCAGCGAAAGCGAATACAATGCTTTGTTCACAAAGGACAAGCCAATCATCTTCGCTTTCCACGGATATCCAAAGCTGGTACACGAGCTCACATATCTTCGTGAAAACCGCAACCTCCACGTTTACGGATACCACGAAGAAGGTACAATCACAACTCCGTTCGACATGCGCGTACAGAACAAGATTGACCGCTTTGACCTCGTAAAGGCTGCATTGCAGTACCTGCCACAGCTCGGAAACAAGTCTAGCCACCTCGTTCAGAAGATGAATGATACACTTGTTGCTCACAAGCAGCACATCTCAGAACTCGGTGAAGATTTGCCAGAGGTAGTAAACTGGAAGTGGCACACACCAGAAACTAAATAGTTTTAGAGTGTGACGCTGAATTTCCAGATTATCGCAACTTGACAACAATATGTCATTTTGCGATAATATAGAAACAATTTAGTTTAAAGGCAAAGGCGCCGTAAAAAGAGTCTGAAAATTTCGGATTCTTCTTACGGCGCCTTTTTGTTTTTTGCGAGGAAAAAAATGGCAAAACCAACAGGATTCATGGATTATCAGAGAGTTGAAAATGGAAACGTTCCGGCTCTTGAGCGAATATGTAACTTTAAAGAGTTTCATCCAAAGCTTGATGAAAAGGCTCGCCGTGAACAGGCTGCACGTTGTATGAACTGTGGTGTTCCAATGTGCCAGAGTGCAATCAAACTTGCTGGAATGGTAACGGGTTGTCCACTTCATAACTATATTCCTGAGTGGAACGATGCTCTTTATAACGGACAGTTTGATATGGCTGCCTGGAGACTTTTGAAGACATCTTCTTTTCCTGAATTTACTGGTCGTGTTTGTCCTGCTCTTTGTGAAAAGGCCTGTAACTGTGGAAGTCCTGTTGTAGGGGATGGTGCTGTTACCGTTCACGATAATGAACTCTTTATAATCGAAAAAGCTTTTGAAACTGGTTATATGAAGCCAGAAGTTCCTGCTAAGCGAAGTGGTAAAAAAGTCGCTGTAATTGGTGCGGGGCCAGCAGGTCTTGCTGCAGCTGATTGGCTCAACCGACGCGGACACAGCGTTACAGTTTTTGAGCGCGAAGATAAGGCTGGCGGACTTTTGATGTACGGTATTCCAAATATGAAGCTGGACAAAAAGATTGTTGATCGCCGTATTGAGCTTATGAAGGAAGAGGGTGTTGAATTTATTTTCAATGCTGATGTAGGTCGCAGTTATGCTGCTTCTCAGATTCTGAAAGATTTTGATGCAGTTGCTTTATGCTGTGGTGCAAAAAAAGCGCGTGCCCTTACAGCTCCTGGAGTTGATGCTAAAGGTGTAATGTTTGCTGTAGACTTTTTGAAAGCAGTTACAAAGAGTGTTATTGCAACAAGCAATGCGCTTGAAGAAATTGGTATTGCTCCTGCAAATAAGCAGATTGATCAGATGCTTGTTCAGGATTTTGGAATTGAAGTAGAAGGAAAAGATGTTGTAATTGTAGGTGGTGGTGATACAGGAAACGACTGCTGTGGTTCTGCAATTCGTTTGGGCTGTAAATCTGTAACACAGATAGAAATGATGCCTTGTCCACCTGTAGAGCGTGCTGCTAATAATCCATGGCCACAGTGGCCTAAAGTGCTCAAGGTAGATTATGGTGCAGAAGAAAGCATTGCAAAATTTGGCCATGACCCTAGAGTTTACGAAACAACTGTAAAAGAAGTAATAAAAGAAAATGGACATATAACTGCTGTACGCACTGTAGAAGTTGAATTCAAAATGATTGACGGGAAACGTCAGCTTGTAGAACGCGAAGGAACTGAAAAAACTTTGCCTTGTGATTTGCTTCTCGTTGCTGCAGGCTTCACTGGTTGTGAAGAATATACTGCACAGGCATTTGGAACAGAACTTGGTCCTCGTGGAACTGTTGCTTCAGTAGGCGATGCAACTCCAGAATTAGCAAGTCCAAACGGATATGCTACAAATGTTACAAAGGTATTTACCGCAGGTGATATGCATCGCGGCCAGTCGCTGGTTGTATGGGCAATTGCAGAAGGCCGTGAATGTGCGCGCCAGATTGATAACTTCCTTTTAAGCGAGGCCAACTAAATGGGACTGCATGACGAATGTGGAGTTGTTGGCATTTACGGCGCGCAGAGTGCGGCTCAGCTTGCTTACTACGCGCTTACAAGCCTTCAGCACCGCGGACAGGAGAGTGCGGGAATTGCTGTTAGTAATGGAGATGCTGAGGGAAAAATAAAGCTTCACAAGGGAATGGGCCTTGTGGGCGAAGTTTTTAAGAGTGACGATATTGCAAAACTTGAAGGATCTGTTGCAGTTGGTCATGTTCGCTATGCAACAGCGGGCGGTCGTACAATAGAAAATGCACAGCCGTTTTTGAATACCTACAAGTTTGGTTCAATTGCTCTTGCACATAATGGTCAGCTTGTAAATCACACGGAACTCCGTTCTCTTCTGGAAGATTCAGGAAGTACATTCAGTTAGTCTAGTGATAGTGAAGTAATCTTAAAATTAATTGTTCGCAAGTATATAGAAAAAGGTGGAAAGCCTGGACACTCTGGTCATGATATGGAGCTTTTTATAGAGGCTGTTGTTGAGGCTGTAAAAGCAATAAAAGGCTCCTTTGCACTTTGTATTATGACACAGGATGTTTTGATTGCAGTGCGAGACCCTAATGGAATTCGTCCTCTTTGTATCGGCGAGATTAATGAAGGCTCTGGTAGTTATATAATCACTTCTGAATCCTGCGCAATTGATTCTGTAAATGGAAGATTTGTAAGAGACGTTGCGCCTGGTGAAGTTGTAGTTGTTGATAAAAATGGAATGCGAAGTATCCTAACTAACGGTAGTTCGTCTACTGAGCCTGTTGCTGCAAAAAGAACCTGCATTTTTGAATATGTTTATTTTGCCCGCCCAGACAGTGTAATTGATGGAATCCCTGTTCAGGAAGCCCGATACAAAATGGGAGCAATGCTTGCACAGGAAAGTAAAGTCGATGCTGATGTCGTAATAGGCGTTCCGGATAGTGGAATTGGTGCGGCAATCGGATATGCAAAAGAAAGCGGCATACCTTATGTAACTGGAATTGTAAAAAATAAATATATTGGCCGAACCTTTATTGCTCCTACTCAGAAAGAACGTGAGAATATGGTATTCGTAAAGTTGAATGCCATTGGCAGTGACTTGAGTGGAAAACGGGTTGTTGTTATAGATGATTCAATTGTTCGAGGAACCACAAGCCGCCGTCTTGTTCAGATTTTAAGAAGGGCAGGGGCAAAAGAAGTTCACTTCCGTGTAAGTTCGCCACCAGTAAAGTTCCCTTGTTATCTTGGAATCGATACGCCAAGTAAGGGTGAGCTGATTTCAAGTACTCATGAACTCGAAGAAATCCGTAAGGAAATTGGTGCAGA